>Ga0182024_10001515_pt1 | contig 59749 bp, 59 predicted proteins | sample P32metaG_FD_120480 | JGI IMG/M metagenome (GOLD analysis project Ga0182024, IMG submission 120480) | Permafrost microbial communities from Stordalen Mire, Sweden - P3-2 metaG (Illumina Assembly) | ecosystem: Environmental > Terrestrial > Soil > Wetlands > Permafrost | place: Sweden: Stordalen...
CTCGCTCGGGATTCCGAGATTGACTGTCGCACAATAGCTTAACCCGCCGAACCGCCGGATGCGGACCCGCATGTCCGGTGGTGTGGGAGGGGAGAAGCCGTGAGGCTTCCCCCTATCCCGATTGATTCGAAGAGTATTTTACTACACGGACAGGTGGTCGATTTCGCCGCTGGCATCGCCGAACTTGTCGGTTTTCACGCCCGCCTTATCGAGCATCGCAACCAGCAGGTTATTCATCGGCGTCTCATCCGGGAACGCCAGGTGGCGGTTACCCTTAACCTTTCCGTTCGCGCCACCCACCAGAACCAGCGGCAGATGATCGTGCGTATGTTTGTTGCCGTCGTCGATGCTGCTTCCGTAAAGCAACATGGAGTGATCGAGCAGATTCCCGTCGCCATCCGGCGTGTTCTTCATCCGGTCGACCAGATACGCGAACGTCTTGACGTGGTACTCGTTGATCTTAATTGTCTTGGAGATCTTGTCCGCATCGTTCTGGTGATGCGTGACGGAGTGATGCCCGTCCGGCACTTCGATCTGCTTGTAGCTCCGGTTGCTGCCCTCGCGGGCGATCATAAACGTTCCCACGCGGGTGAGATCGGCCTGGAACGCAATCACCTGAAGATCCATCATCAGTTTGGCGTGCACGTCGAAATCGTCCGGAATGCCGGACGGCTTTTCCATCAGCGGCATCTTGAAGCTGGCATTCTGGGCCTCGGCGAGCTGAATGCGGCGTTCGATGTCCCGAATCCCGTCCAGATATTCCGTGAGCTTGTTCTTGTCGCGCGCGCCCAGACCGGATTTCATCCTGGATACGTCTTCCATCATGAAGTCGAGGATGCTGCTGTCTTCCTTCATGCGGGCCAGACGGGCCGCCGGATCCGTGCTCTGGCCGTCGCCGAAAAGGCGTTCGAATACAGCGCGTGGATTCACTTCCACGGGATTGGGAGTGGTCGGGGTACGCCAGGATACCGTGTTGGTGTAGGCGCAGCTATAACCCGAGTCGCAGCCGCCCGCCAGTCCCGCCGCTTCGAGACCGATCTCCAGCGAGGCGATCTGGGTTTGCTTGCCGAACTCGCGGGCCGCGAACTGATCCGCCGAGATACCCGAATGAATGTCCGCGCCTTCCGTCTTCTTCGGATGCACACCCGTCAGCCATGTCGCGCCGGCACGTGCGTGATCGCCAGGGCCATCGCCGAGAGCGCGTCCCCCGTTCTGCATGAGACCGCTCAGGACGACCACGTTATCGCGGTATGCCTCAAGCGGCTTCATTGTGGAGGCGAACTCAAATCCGGCGCCGGTTGTCTTTGGCAGCCACTCGCCCTTCAGGTTGATAATGCCGTTCGGGACGTAGACGAAACCGAGGCGCACCGGCGCTTTCGCCGCCGCCGCCTCACTCGCGTTCATCATCGCGGGAATCATGGACTCCAGAAGGGGCAGGGCAATGGTAGTGCCTGCGAGGCCCTTCAAAAACGAGCGGCGAGCGATAGCTTTTTTTGTAAGATACATTGCGACTGAATCTCCTTTAATCTTCTGCGGCCCTTCTCATCTGAAACGGGGCGCTGTGAATTATGTCCAAAATGAGGGTGGACATGCGGTAATCGTCCCGCGCGGCATCCCGCGTAATCGAACGAATCACCGGTTCATCGTACGCCTCAACACCCCGACCCAACGCATACGTCATCAGCTTCGTGGTGAACGTATTTACAAAATCCATCTTCTTGCTCGTCAAGAGCAAATTCGTGAGTCCCGCGGGACCGTTGAACTTAGTGCCATCCGGCAATGTTGCGCTCGCATCGATCACTGAGCCTGTATCGTCCAGCGCACGCCACTTGCCGATACCATTATAGTTCTCGAGGGCGAATCCCAGCGGATCCATGCGGACATGGCAGACGGCGCAGTTCGGATCGGCGCGGTGCTGCTCCATAGCCTGGCGCAGCGTTAAGTGACCATTGGAGCCGTGCGCTTCGAGCGCCGGCACATCGGGCGGAGGCGGAGGCGGAGGCGCCCCGAGAAGATTTTCCAGAATCCATTTGCCTCGCTGCACCACGGAGGTGCGGTTGGGCAAAGAAGTCACCGTCAGCAGACTGCCCTGGCCCAGCAGACCGTGGCGATTCGGATCCGTCAGGATCACTTTCCGGAAGGCTGGTCCATAGATGTCCGGGATTCCATAAAAGTCGGCGAGCCGCTGATTGACGAAAGTGTAATTCGCGCGCAGCAGATCGAGCAGGCTCCCGTCGCGTTTGAGCACGCTGCCAAATAACATCTGTGTCTCGGTTTTGAAACCGTCCCTCAGACTCTGATCGAAATCCGGGAAGACGTCCTTGTCCTTCTGTTCGGACGCCACATTGCGGAGGAAAAGCCATTGTCCGGCGAAATTCGTTACCAGCGAATCGGATTTGGCATCGGCCAGCATCCGGTGCACCTGCTGATCCATAACGGCCGGCTCTCTCAGCCGCCCCTTTTGCGCCAGGTCGAGCAATTCATCGTCCGGCATGCTGCTCCACAGGAAGTACGAAAGCCGCGATGCCAATTCATAATCGTTGAGCTTGTAAACCGATCCCGGTTTGGCGCCGATTGGATCCTGCTCCTCGCGGAAAAGGAAAGTCGGAGACACCAGCACGGCGCGCAATGCCGCTTCAATGCCTATATCGAAGCTGTGTCCGGCCTGACGCTCGCGCTGATAGAAACCCATCAGGGGCGAAACATCGGCGCTGACAGCGGGACGCCGGTAGGCATGGCGCGCCAGATTCGTCAGGATCTGCCGCGCGCAGCCTTCTTCCTGCGACGGGGCCGTCGGGGTGCAAACAAAAATCTTCTTCCGGCTCGGAGTGACGCCTGGCCCGGTGGGATTGTACGGACCAATGACGGACACACTGAACACATTCCGCTGACCACCGGCTACAGGATCCAGCAATTTCACCCGGACGTCGTTCATACGAAGGTCGAGCTTTTGCGGCGCGCCTCCTGCACCAGCCCCGGCGCCTCCCCGGCCTGGAGCCCCACCGGTCAATTCCGGCATGGGCGACTCGCTTCCGTAAGATACGCCAATCACCTCGGGACCGGCCTTGACCGGAATCCGCGTATCGATCTTCGCGCCACGATCGCCGCCGTTCGCCATCGTGACCCGAATGACGTACTCGGCGTCCACCGGGAAATTGTAATGAACCGCCCAGCCACCACGCGAACCCAACGGCAAATCCTCGCTCACGCGAACATTAGTCGCCGTGCCAAACGGCACCAGAAACTCAGATTCTTCGGCGGGGATATCCATCGCGCCGACCGCGACACGGCTGATCTTGCGCGCGGCAGACATATATTTTTCCAAAAGGACGGGAGAAACCGACAAAACGTCGGCAATATTGTCGAAACCGTAGCCGGAATCGTCGCCCGGGAGCATGGTGTTCACGTCAACTTCGAGGTCGAGAAGATCGCGGATCGTGTTGCCGTATTCGAGCCGGTTCAACCTGTGGATGGCGGGAGCGCCGGGGTTCGGGTGAGCGATCGCGTTGGCATTCAGCTGCCCTTCCAGCCACGAAGTGAATTTTGTTGCGACATCGGGATCCGGACGAGGCAAGCCGGGCGGTGGCATTTGCCCGGTGCCAAACTTGCGAAGGACTCGCTCCCATGTCTCCGTGTTATCGCCAACGTGGTCAATGTGCAGGCCTTCCAGAACAACACCCGCTGTTTTGAGTTGGGCGTTGTGACACATCACACAGTACTGATCAACCATGTCCTGCTCAGCCTGCGCGCCGGACGCGGCCGGAGCGGGGGCCGACGATTGCAGCGCTGGCTTCGGCACCGGCGTTTTTTGATTTTGAGCCTGGCTTTGAGCGAGGGCTGCGAGGGCGGTTACGAGAGCAAGGCCAAAGGTGATCCGAAGCGAGGACGAGGAGAGCATGAACTTAGACTATTTTACGATATGCTGTAATTGACATTTCAGCCATAATAAAGTTATCAAGTGTTCAGGTCAAATGCAAGCCTGCCTGGGAACACGGGAGAGTAAAATTTTATGATGTCCTACGCACCCTCTACTCATTTTCGACGTGCTGTATATGCCGGGCTTCTGGCGGCCGCGATGGTCCATGCCGCTAACGGCCCCGACCTGCGTCTGCTGGATGCTACAAAAGCAGGCGATCAGAAGGCAGTCATCGCGCTGATCAAAGAAAAGGCGGACCTCAACGGCAGCGAGCCCGGTGCTGCGACTCCACTGGCATGGGCCGCCGAGCGCGCCGATGACCAGATCGCGTTGCTTCTGCTCGCGGCCGGCGCGAAGCCGGATATCGCGAACGATTACGGCGAGACGCCGCTTACGCTGGCATGCGCGAATGGCGACAGCCCGCTGGTGCAGAAACTGCTCGATGCCGGCGCCAGCGCGAAAGCGACGCGATGGGACGGCGAAACGGCGCTGATGATTTGCGCGGGCAACGGTAAGACCGATGCCGTTCAGCAACTGCTCGCGCACGGCGCGGATGTTGCGGCTGTCGATCAGACCAAAGGACAGAATGCGCTGATGTGGGCCGCGGCAGAGGGACATGCGGCGGTGGTGAAGGCGCTGACGGCCCACGGAGCCGATGTGAATGTCGCCTCGAAGGGCAACTTTACGCCGATCATGTTTGCCAGCGAAAAAGGCGATGCCGATACGGTCAAAGCTCTGGTGGCTGCCGGCGCCGACGTCAATAAAGCACTGCCCGACGGCAACAATCCGATTCTGATCGCGTCCAATCTCAAGCACCCAACGGCTGTGGCCGCGCTGCTGGAGTCGGGGGCCAATCCAACCATTGCAGACAAGGCCGGCAATACGCCGCTTCATTCCGCGGCTCAGGCGGGGGACGCAGATCTGATTAAGGAACTTCTCGCCAAGGGCGCGGATGCGAATGCGAAAACGGTGAGCGTTGCCGCCGGCGGCCGGGGCAGAGGCGCGGGTGGTGGTGGCTTCGGACGCGGGGGCCCCTCAGGCGAGCAGACGCCGCTGATGGTTGCCGCGAAGGCTGGCCATCTGGACGCGATGAAAGCCCTGGTGGCGGGGGGCGCAAATCCCAAACTCAAAGCCCAGGACGACACAACACTACTGATGTCGGCTGCGGGCAGTGGCCATGTGGAAGTGGTGAAGTACGCTTACGAACTCGATCCGGATCCTGCCACCGTTCTCGCCACCAATAAAACCGGCAACAATGCGGTGCATATGTCCGTGACCGGCACTGGGGGCCTGGTTCCGCAGAAGTCGGTTTGCGAGGTCATTCAGTTTCTGGCGGATAAGGGCGTCGATGTCGACGTGAAGAATGCCCGGGGCCAGACTGCGATCCAGATTGCGAACGGTCTGCCGATCGATACGGCGGTCAGCCTGATGGCCGACATGCTGAAGAAGGCGGGCAGGACGCCGCTTGTCGATCCTCACCGATAGCGGGAGCTGACGCCGTCAGCGCGTATCGTGGCACGTATTGCAGCCCGTCGCCGCGCGCGACTTCACGTGGCACGGCTGACAGAATGACATCTTCGTGGTGTTCAACCGGTCTGCAACAACATCTTCCGAACTGATCGGGCCGTGGCAACCCTCGCACTGCGCGCCGTTCTGCAGGTGATACAGGTGGTCGAAATAGACAAAATCCCTGAGCGCGAAGACGCGGACCCACGGGATTGCCTGCTTCTTTTCCACGAAAGTGTTCAGAGTGCTTAGGGTGGGTGTCTGCTTGATGGAAGCCGCGTGGCACTCCAGGCATTTTGGCGCGTCGGGAATGCCGACGTCGTTGCCGAATTTCGCCGGATAGACGTGGCAGTCCTCGCAGGCGAGCTTGACGTCGGTCACGTGAGTTTTGTGGCTGAAGGGAATGGGCTGAACCGGCCCGGTCGGCTCGGCGCCCGATTGCGCGAATGCTGCGCAGAGAGAGAACGAGAGGGCGCAGGAGAATTTCAGATAGTAGCCGGACATTTCCGCAGTGGACTGCGGATCATCTTATCAGCCCGGGTCGGAATAAACTGCTATCGTCGTCTTGTTGGGAAATCCCGTTGCACTTATAACCGGAGCGTCCAGTGGGATCGGGGAGGTATTCGCCCGCAAGCTGGCTGCCCGCGGCTTCGATCTGATTCTTGTCGCTCGCCGCGAAGACCGCTTGCGCGCGCTGGCTGCGGAGCTTGCGGTACACTCCGACATCGTCGCGGCCGACCTCACCGTTGAAGCTGGCCTCCTGACTGTGGAGCGCGCGATTCGGGATTGTCCGAGGCTCGAATTGCTGGTCAACAACGCGGGATTCGGTACGCTGGGACGCTTCTGGGTCGCCGATCTGCAAGGCCAGGAGCAGATGCACAAGCTGCACGTGATGGCCATGATGCGCCTCACCCATGCTGCGCTGGCTGCGATGGTCCCGCGCGATCGTGGCGCGGTAATCAACGTGTCTTCGGTGGCTGCGTTCGGACAAAGTGAGGGCAACGTCAGCTATTGCGCCACGAAAGCGTGGGCCAACGCCTTCACTCAGGGTCTGGATATGGAGTTGCACGGGATTCATTCCAAAGTGAAGGTTCAGGTGCTCTGCCCGGGATTCACGTTCAGCGAGTTTCACGATACGCTCGGAGTGGACCGCAATAATATCCCGAAGTTTATGTGGATGACGGCGGACGTGGTGGTGGAGGCTTCCCTGCGCGGCCTCGACCGCGGCGACGTGATCGTAATCCCCGGCGCCATTTACAGGATCGGCGCGTTCATGCGGCACCTTCCGCACAGTCTGAAGCGGCGCATCGGTAAGCCGGGGCCATGGGGGAAGGATCAGCGCATTTGACGATTGAGTGCGTGCCGAATTTTTCCGAGGGGCGCGATTGCGCCGTGGTTGCGTCCATCGAGCACGCTGTCAAAAGTGTTCCTGGCGCGCTGCTGCTCGATTCGACCTCCGATGTGGATCACAACCGGACCGTGCTGACTTTCGCGGGCGAAGCGAAATCCGTTGCGGACGCGGCTTTCGCGGCGGTGAAAGCTGCTGTCGCCCGGATCGATCTGACAAAGCACGAAGGTGTTCATCCCCGGCTCGGCGCGGCGGACGTGGTGCCCTTCGTTCCAGTTGAGGGAGCAACGCTTGAGGCTTGCGCCGCGCTGGCGCGCGAGACCGGCGCGCGTATCTGGAGCGAGCTGCGCGTCCCGGTTTACCTGTACGAGGCGGCGGCTCTTCGGCCGGAGTGCGTGCGTCTGGAGAATGTACGGAGGCTGGCGGGCTCCGGACTGCTCCCCGATATCGGCGAAAGGCCACACCCCACAGCTGGTTATTGCGTGGTGGGCGCGCGAGAATTTCTGGTGGCGTGGAATATCATTCTCGAAACCCACGACTTGGGCGCGGCGCGCGCGATCGCGGGCGAGATTCGGGAATCGAGCGGAGGGTTCGCTGCGGTGAAGGCGCTTGGACTGGCGCTGCCGTCGCGCTCCAGGGTGCAGGTTTCGATTAACCTGACAGATTACCGGCGGACTCCGCTACATGTGGTTTTCGACGCGGTGGCTGGAAGGTGCAGACAGCGCGGAATTCGTGTGGAGGGCAGCGAGCTGATCGGCATGATTCCACAGGCAGCGCTGGATGCATCGGCAGCGCACGACCTGCGGTGGCTCAATATGCGGCCGGAACTGGTTCTGGAAAGCCGGTTGCAAACGATGCGGCGTACATAAGATACTCGGCGCATGGCTGCGCGTTTACTTGTCTTCTTCTTCGCGTTCGGATTCGCTCAGGCTCAACCTCCGGTGAATGGCACGCCGACGGAACTCGCATCGCTCCGTTATATCGACATCACGCAGGGAATCGGTGCTCCCGCTGCGGCAGGCAAGCGTTATACGGTGCACTACACGGGTTGGCTGAAAGATGGCACGAAGTTCGATTCCTCGGTCGACCGCAACGAGCCTTTGGATTTTGTGCAGGGCCGCCGTCAGGTGATTACCGGTTGGGATCTCGGTTTTGAAGGCATGAAAGTCGGAGGAAAGCGCCGGTTGTTCATCCCTTATCAATTGGCCTACGGCGAGGCCGGTTCGGGTCCGATTCCGCCGAAAGCCGAACTCATTTTCGACGTGGAACTGCTGGGCGTGGCCGACGTTGCGACGGTGGTGCCGGGCGTGGATGTTCTGCTGCCGTTCATCGATCTTGAAACGCGGGTGATGGCGCTGGCGCGCGCGATCCCGGCGGATAAATACGCTTGGAAGCCGGGAGAATCGGCCAGGTCGGTGGCTGAAGTTTTTATGCGTATCGCGGATTCCACGAAGCTGATGGATTCGCTGGCGGGTAACGACATTAAGCCTTCTGAACTGGAAGTAAAACTGGAGGAGAAGGCAAAGGCGCCCCCGCCGGACAAACAGGCGATTCTGACGCAACTCGCGACGAACTTTGCGGAAGTTCGGAAAGATATGGAAACGGTCCGCAATGGATTTCTGGCGAGCGAGGCAGAGCTGTTCGGCAAGCCGACGACGAAGCGCGGGGTGATGACCTCGCTCGATACGGCGATTGCGGAACAGCTTGGCCAGGCGATCGCGTATGCTCACGCGAACGGTGTGGCGATTCCGTGGACGGTGGGAGAATTGCGATAGGGTATTGAGGCGACATCTTGTCGCGCAGCAAATTCGTGCGGTATGCGTAAACGAAAAATTACTTCGAACACGGCCGTCAACGAGACGCCAATGGCGGGTATGCCGCAGCCCGGTTCGCGAGGGGCGGATCGCGAGCCATTTGTAGTGGCGCCAGGCCCTCATGGGCTTAGGCCCGACATCGCTCCCGACAAGATCAGCCAGTATGCCGATGAGATTTACGATCTCGAGAAGTTGGAGAAGAGCGCGCGGTGATTGTTCACGGCGTTATCATGCTGCCGCGTGGGACTGGTGGGAGGAGACGCTGGCTGGCGATCGCCGCGCCGGATTAACCTGGCATACGATGTTGGGGTTCGTCCGGATGGCAACGAATCCGCGCGTCTACGAGACTCCGATGACGCCGAAGGACGCGATCCGGAATGTCCGCCTGTGGTTGGATCAGCCAGGCGTGGAGATCCTGTCACCCGGCGAGCGACATGCCGATATTGTGTTCGGATTGATTGAGGAGGTTGGGGTGGCGGGAAATCTGACGCCCGACGCTCATCTCGCCGCTATCGCGATTGAGTATCAGGCCGAACTGGCGTCGAATGACCGGGATTTTGGCCGTTTCTGCGGGCTGCGCTGGTTCAATCCGCTCGCTTAGATTCGTAGACCCGCGCGGTTCTCAGTAAATTCCCGGTTCGCCTTCAGGCCGCGTCTTCCATCTGCGGTGAATCCAGAGCCACTGGTCGGGAAATTCGCGAATCGCAGCCTCTACCGCACGCTGAATCCGCGTCGTGTCTTCAACCGCATCGCCGGTGATCATAACCGCCGGATAGAACCGCAGCACGTATCGCCGTTCGCTCTCATCCCACACGGCGAAGCCGGGAATCACCGCCGCCCCGCTGCGCGCTGCCAGTTTCGCAAACGTCAGATTCGTACACGCCTGCTTGCCGAAGAACGGCACAAACGCGGAATTGTCCCCCGCCGAATTCTGATCCACCAGAATCCCCACGGGTTCGTTATCCCGCAAAGCGTGCAGAATCGACCGCGCAAAATCCCGCTTCGAGAGCAGCGTATTCCCCGACAGCGCGCGCCGTGTTTCCACCAGATCGTCCACCCGCGGATTATCCAGCGGGCGCACCACGATGTTCATCTTTTCCGTGAGCAACGCATGTGCAAACGCGCTCAGTTCCCAATTGCCGAGATGCGCGGTGGCAAACAAAACGCCGCTGCCGCGCTCTTTCGCCCGCTCGTAGTGTTCCAGGCCTTCATAGCGAATCCATTCCGCGACATTACTCTTATTGATCCGTGGAAAGCGCGCGAAGGCGACCAGCAAACGTCCGATGGATCGATGGACGCCATCGACGGTTTGACATCGCCAGGCTGCGTCTTTATTCGGATACGCGAACGACAGGTTTTTGTAAGCCGTCTGGCGCAGCCTCGGCACCATGGCGTCGAGTAATCGTGCACAGCCGAGCCCCAGTGCGTCGGCCAGCGGGCGCGGCGTGAATTCAAGCACGCAAAGCAGAGCGCGGGCCAGTCCCGCTTCCGTCCAATTGCGCAATCCTGACCGTCTTCGCAAGTTATTCGATCCAGCCGCCGCCAGCCACCAGGTCGCCCGAATAAAAAACCGCGCCCTGCCCTGGCGTGACGGCGCGCTGCGGTTCGTCGAAGCGCACTTCCAAGTGGTCGGTATCCAGCGGATAAAGCATCGCCGCGGCTGGCATGTGCCGGTTACGAATGCGCACCTGCGCCCGCGCCGGCGCGGCCAGGCCGTTCCACGATACCCAGTTCACGTCGCGTACCGTCATGGTGGGACGCAGTAGTTCGTCGTTTGATCCGATCGTCACGGTTTGCGTTTTCGAATCCGTCGCGATGACGTAAAGCGGCTCCGGCGCGGCAATGCCGAGGCCTTTGCGCTGCCCGACCGTGAAATGATGTGCGCCGGCGTGACGTCCGCGCTCACGGCCTTCGGTATCCACTACGACTCCCGCCGTCGCCTCCGCGGGCACGCCCTTCTCTTTCAGCCAGGCGTCCATAAATGCCGCGTAATCGCCGTTCGGCACGAAGCAGATTTCATAACTTTCGTGCTTCTTCGCTACCGGCAGATCCAAAGTCTCGGCCAGCGCCCGAACCTCCGGCTTCATCATCTCGCCGAGCGGAAACATCGTTCGCGCCAGTTGCGCCTGCGTGAGCCCCCAGAGGAAATACGTCTGATCCTTCGAAAAATCCACGGCCGTGCGCAATTCATAGCGGCCCGATTCCGGATTTTTCGTGATCCGCGCGTAGTGGCCCGTGGCAATCGCCTGGGCGCCAACCGAATCGGCCAGTTCCAGAAACTGATCGAACTTGATGAAGGTATTGCAGAGCGTACACGGGACAGGTGTACGACCGGCGAGATATTCGCTGACAAAGGGCTCGATCACGTTCTGCTCGAACTGCCGTTCGAGGTTGACCACGTAATAGGGGAAGCCGATCTGCTCCGCCACGCGCCGCGCATCGTACACGTCGTCAAGCGAGCAGCACCGGCCGGTCGATTTATCTGTTGCGAGCTCGGGCAGCCGCCGCTGGTTCCAGAGCTGCATTGTCATGCCCGCGATGGTCCGGCCGTCACGATGCAGCAGCGCCGCCACAACGGAACTGTCCACACCACCCGACATTGCTACCGCAATCAGATCTTCCATAACAAACCTGCCATCGTTTATGCGCTCAGGACGGCCGGCGAAATCCGCCGCAAATGCGCCGCACTTGCCGTCACCGCTTCAATCAGATCGTCCACCTGTTCCACTGTATTCCCCGGCCCCAGAGAAAATCGCACGCTCGACCGCGCCTCTTCCGGCGCCAAGCCCATCGCCAGCAACACGTGCGATGGCTCCACAGCCCCGCTCGAACACGCCGACCCGCTTGATACCGCAAAGCCGCGGAGATCGAGCGCAATGACCATTGCCTCGCCCTCCACGCCTTCAAAGCGGACGTTCGATGTGTTCGGCACCCGGTTTTCAGAACTGCCGTTCACGCATGTCCCCGGCACACGATTCAGGATTCCGCTCTCCAGACGGCCTCGCAGTTCGCCCAGGGCGCCCCAGTCGAATTCAAGAGACACCGCTTTGCCCAATGCCCCCGCGCCGGAGACGTTCTCCGTCCCTGCCCGCCGGTCGCGCTCATGATGCCCGCCGTGCAGCAGGGCGGCCAGTTCGATGCCCTTGCGCACATAGAGCGCCCCGACGCCTTTCGGCGCGCCGAACTTGTGTCCGCTGATCGAATAGAGATCGACGCCGAGCTCGCGCACATTCACCGGCAGCCGCCCGCCCACCTGCACGCCGTCGCAGTGGAATATCGCGGCTGCCTTGCGCGCCAGAACCGCAATTTCCTCAATTGGCTGCAGGACGCCCGTCTCGTTATTGGCGTGCATGATGGAGATCAATGTGGTGCCGGGCCGCAACGCCCGCCGCACGTCTTCCACGCGCACCATTCCGTCCAGACCCACGGGCAGCCACGTGACCTCTACGCCCTCGCGCTCCAGTTGCGTACAGGCGTTGAGCACCGCAGGATGTTCCACAGCGGTGGTGATGACGTGCCGCGGCGACCGCGCCGGCCTGCGCGCCACGCCGAAAACCGCGAGATTGTCCGCCTCCGTGCCGCCGCTGGTAAACACGATTTCGCGATCTGTGCAGCCCAGCCGCTCCGCCACCGCGCGCCGCGCCGCCTCCAGCCGCCGCTTGGCAGCCTGTCCGAAATGATGGATACTGGACGCGTTACCGTATACTTCGGCCATGGCGTCGGTAAGATCCCGCAGCACTTCCGGCGCAACGGGCGAGGTCGCGTTATGGTCGAAGTAAAAGTGCTGCATTTTCTTCCAGTTTAGCTGGTTTGCTCCGATACGTGGACTGATTCCGATATGAAACGCCCCGTCATCACCCTGCTCAGCGACTTCGGGCTGGCCGATCACTACGTTGCCTGCATGAAAGGCGTCATTCTCGGCATTTGCCCGCAGGCTGAAATGGTCGATATCTCGCACAGCATCACGCCGTTCTCAATTCCGGAAGCTGCCTACACCCTGGCGCAAGCCTGGCAGTGTTTCCCAAAGGGCACAACGCATCTGGCAGTTGTGGATCCAGGCGTGGGCACTGCGCGCCGGGCGATTGTCGCGGAACTGGCCGGGCACCGCTTCGTGGCGCCGGATAACGGGCTGTTGAGTATGGTTCTCAGTGGCCATCCGCGAGCGAAGGTTCGCGAGATCACGGCCAGCCATTATTTCCGCCAGCCGGTCAGCCAGACATTCCATGGGCGGGACATTTTTGCGCCGGTAGCCGCGCATTTGGCCAGCGGGGTGGCTCCGGCAAAACTCGGAGCTGTTATAGACGATGCGGTTCAGGGCAGTTTTACAAAACGAACCCAATCCGGTCCGGGGCGGTGGATAGGATGTGTCCTGAAAATCGACACTTTCGGCAATGTTATCAGCAACCTGGACTGGGAGACATTCCACGGAATCGGGACGCGACCTTTCAAATTGAGGGTCGGCCGACGGACGATCTCCCTGTTCTGCAAGACGTATGAAGGCGCTCCGGCTGGCCGGATTTTTGCCTTGAGAGGCAGCTCCGGATACGTGGAAGTCTCTTTAAATCAATCGGATGCGTCGGTGGTTCTGGGCGTTGTTCCCGGCTCCGCAGTGCATCTCACTCTGGACGCGTGAACTCTGGTGGTACTGGTACCGGTAGTCCGGGTAATGGGTTGTTTTCAATGGTTTTCCGGCCGGAAGGATGTTAGTATCAACTTTCAGTAAAGCTTGCAATACTAACTTGCGTTACTGTGATTTTAGGATCTTCGGAGGACGTACGGAATGAATACGATGAGCAAGAATTTAGTTAGAAACGCGTTCGGAATTGCGCTGGGACTTTGTGTTGCCGCAGTGCCCGGTTACTGCACTTCGGATATGACGTTTCTGAACTTGACCGCCGGAAGTAACGGCGGCTCTGTTAGCGTGGCGGGCCTCAATGGCACCGAGACTCTGTCGTCGTCGTCATTTTCGGTCCCGTTCGATACGTCGCTGGTCGTCTCGGGCGGCAGTGCTGCGGACGCTGCGGATAACGGAAGCTGGGCGCTCACCAATGCTTCCCTGTCGATCACGGGTGTCAGCGGCGGCGTGTATACATTTTCGTTGAGCGGGACCATTGGCGGCTGCTCCAACCCCAGCGACACCGCAGGCGATTGTGGCGCGGGGTCCAAGCTGCAGAACTTTGGGACGGGGGTGCTGGAGACATTTACCGCGACTCCCGTGTTCGCCACCGGCAACAACTACACAACTCTCAACATAGGGCTCAGCGCTCCAACTTCGATCTCAGATCTTCTTTTAACCGATTTAGGCTACGCCTCCTCGGCGACCACTACCGAAACCACTACCACCAGCAATATCAAATCAAGTACCGAAACTTCCGACAACACCACAACTGGAACTTCGACATTCACTCCTACCAGCGACCAGCTGAGCTTTACGGTCTCGGGCGCTCCTGCCCCGGCAGTGCCCGAGCCCGTTTCTTTTCTATTGCTTGGAAGTGGCTTGCTGGGAGTTGCGCTGGTGGCGCGCCGGCGTTCGGTTAAGGTCTAGTTCTTCGCGGCGATCGTGTCTTCTCTTGATCGTTTCTCCGGCCGAACGCCTGTGACGGGCCGTACGGCAGGGCGGAGCTTTAAGAGGGCGATTTCTCCTGAAAAGCGTTCAAGCACAATTGGGATCGAGATAAGGTTATGACAATGAAAAGCAAAACGATCGCTCCAGCCTTGGCTCTGGCGGTATCTATTCTCGGCTTGGCCCTTGCCGCCACGCCTTCCTACGCGCTCACCATGCCAGCTATGGAGATCGCCGTTACCGGCGCGACCTGGACCATTGACGGTGCCGGGAATTGCTACTCGGTTGCCCCCAACAATATCACTTCGGCCACTCTGCCAACAACTTGCCCGGGAACCGTGGTAGCCGTTGCGGGCAGCGGCACCATTCTATTTAGTGGCACGATTGGAAATTTCGCAATTGCCAGCCTGCTTGGACAGTCCAAGCCTTTGCTGGTAGCTCCGGATATCGACCTCGGTGTCGGTGCTATTCAGACGGGCGCTGCCGGTGGAACGATCACGATCTCATGGACAGATACCAATTTTCTCGTGGGCACCAGCCCCGGAACAATGAATATTGGCGGAGGTGGTGCGACCAGTACTGTTTACACCTCATACGTTGACACCACCAATACCCCGTTCGGGATGAAAACGCTGGTCGGAACAAACACGACCGGGGGTATTACGACAGGCTCCGGACCCTCGACAGACGCCAACAAATTTTCGATGACGAACGTGGAGGTGCTCACACTGCCTGCCGGCCTCGGCAACACCGCACCGCCATTTAACAACGATTTCGGTTTCAGTGTTGCTCCCACACCGCCTTTGGCGGTGAGCTGCGGCTCTACCCCGCAGGGAACGGTCGGCACGGCTTACAGCGGCATGCTGAATGTCACCGGGGGCATTGCGCCCTACACCTTCACGATCAGTGGTGGTTCACTCGGTTCTTTGAGTCTAACCTCCACCGGAGCGATCACCGGGATGCCCGGCGCGGCAGGAACTCTGAATTTCACCGTGACCGTGACGGATGCCTATTCCAGTAGCGCTACCGCGTCCTGCTCGATCAAGAACATTACGAAGACCACAGTGCCCCTCAAGGCCCAGTGCCCGTCCAGCACCGCGACGGCAGGCCAGGCTTATAGTTCTTCGGTCACCACCACCGGCGGAACCGCACCGTACACATACGCGGTCGTGTTCGGCGCGCTGCCAGTTGGCCTGACGTTAAATGCCAACACAGGCGTCATCACCGGCATTCCGACAACGGCTTCGCAGAGCGGCGCGTTCAAGATAGAAGTAACCGACCACACCGGCGCGACGGCTTTCACCAATTGCTCCGGTTCCTGCTCCAACGGCGTGACCGTCAGCTACGGCGGCAGCCAGAGCCAGAGTGGCTGGGGCCAGAAGGGCACTTCCAGCACCTACAGTTCAGACGGCGTTCCGCTGAATGTATACGGCTACAGCACGTCCGGTTCACCGACGGACCTCTACTCCGGCAACAACTGGGGTGGCGCAACAATCGGCCTCTCGAACTGGGGGAATCAGAACCAGATCGATAACGGGCACTATCTGCAGTTCGATATCTCCAGCCACAACAGCCTGGGCGCGTCGGCAGCAATTCTCTGTGTCACCAGCCTCGACTGGAACGCGACGTATGACGTCTACGGCTCCAACACGAAAGGCTCTATCGGGACCCTGCTGGACAGTAACGTACAGTCTGGTTTAGGATCGTTCGAGTCGGTTCCGAAGTTCAGTTCTTACCACTACATCTGCGTCAAGGCGCATTCGGGAGACGTTGTTGTTGCAAGCGTGCAGTTCAACTATGCCTGCTCCTGCGCGATTGATGTAGGCCAGTCGCAAAGCAGTGGCTACGGCGGGGGCAGTGGCTATGGCGGCGGTTCCGGTAGCAGCGGCTATGGCAATGGCGGCAGCAGCAGTGGCGGTGACTGGTGGAACCAGTGCGGCTCCGGCAATAATGGCAGCGGCAATAGCAGCTACGGTTACGGGAACAGCGGCAACAACGGCTACGGCAGCAGCGGCAACAACGGCTACGGTAGCAGCGGTAACAATGGCTACGGCAGCAGTGGCAACAGCGGCTACGGTAACGGTAACGGTAGCGGCAATGGCTATAGCAGCAGTGGCAACGGCTACGGTCAGGGCAGCAGCAGCCAGGGTGACAGCCCCGGGCAGTGCGGCTGGTAGTCCAGCCTGATAACCGGCAAAAGCGCGATTGAAAACGGGAGGGGGCAACCCCTCCCGTTTTCAATTCTGTAGCTGCCGTCCCGACGAGGATTACGGGGTCTCTATGGACGTTGCAGTACCTATCTGGTGGCGTCTGCGGGTACCGGGCCTTGTTCCGGGGAACGCAGTGACGTACACTGAAATTGCTGATTGACGTGATCGGACGCGGCGGTTGGCGAATACATAAGCAGTTTTCATATTTGGCCTTATCCTCCTCCTAAAACGCTGGCGGGTTTACCGGAAACGGTGAATCCGCCAGTTTGGTCTTCGGCCTTTCAATTCGGCGTCAGTCCTTCAACTCAACGATAGTCGCGCCGGTTCCGCCCTCATGTTGCGAAGCAGGGTAGAATTTTTCCACGTGAGGATTCTGTTTCAGGAAATCCTGAATGGCTCGCCGCAGGATCCCCATGCCGTGTCCGTGGACGATCCGGACGCGCGCCGCCGTTGCCATCACCGCGGCATCCAGGAATCGCTCCACCCTCTCTAAAGCTTCTTCGACGTGTTCGCCAATGACGTTGATCTCCTGCTCGCCCGGATTTAACTGCGGCCCAGGCTGAAATCGGACGCCCTTCGGTAACTGCGCGACAGGAGCGCCACTCTCCGAAAGCACTTCCTCCACATCGCCCGCAGCCACCTGCATCTTCACAAAGCCGACAGCCACTTCGATACGGCCATGGTCCAGCAGGCGGCTGACACGCGCGATATCCCGAATTCCCTTCAGGCGGACGCGCGAACCTTCCGCAACTTTGGCGAGCGGTGCGGCAGTTTCAGCTTTTTGCAAAATGGCAGAATCCCAGTCCTCACGCATCTCCCTGCCCAGCTTTGCCGTCTGGCGCTGCGCCTGGTCCACGGATTTACGGCGATCCGCCGTTTCGGCAATGCGGGCGACTGTCTCATCGGCGCGCTCCTGCCAGCGGCGCTGCATTTCTTCGAATCGACCTTCCAGTTCGCGCAGCTTCGCCGTTTCCCTGCGTTCCCAGTCGAGAGCGTTTTGCTTCTCTCGCGCGGCCAGCGCCTCGCGTTCCCGTTCCAGCGTGTCACGCAGCCCGTTTGTTTCTTCCAGCCGCCGGTGCAGATCCGCGATGAGCCGGGAAAGTTCCAGATCCCTCTGCCCGAGCGACGCCCGCGCGCGGCGCAGAATATCTTCCGGCATCCCCAGCCGCGCCGCAATATCGAGACCGGCTGATTTTCCGGGCAGCCCCACATGCAGCTGATACGTGGGCGCCAGCGTCTCCTCGTCGAACCCCATGGAGGCGTTCAGGACGGTCTTCGTGCTCGCGCCATAGATCTTGAGGGCGGTCAGGTGCGTCGACGCGATGGTGAAGGCGCCAGCCGCCCGGAAATGGTCCACGAGCGCGACGCCCAGCGCGCCACCCTCATCCGGATCGGTGGCGGAGCCGATCTCGTCCAGCAGCACCAGGGAATCGGGCGTGACATCGAGCGCCATCTCCCGCAGACGGGCCACGTGCGCGGAAAACGTGCTCAGGTTTTGTTCGATGGACTGGTGATCGCCGATATCCGCAAGGACCTGCTCAAAGACCGGCAATTCGGCCGACGAGCAGGGTACCGGCAATCCGGCCTGCGCCATCAGCGAAATCAGGCCCACCGTCTTCAGTGTCACCGTCTTCCCGCCTGTATTCGGACCGCTGATGAGCAGCGTGCGCGTCTCCGTGTCGAGAGTCAGCGAAAACGGCACCACGCGTTTCCCCGTCCGGCGCAGCACGTCAATTAAAAGCGGGTGGCGCGCGTTCCGGATGTCCAGCCGGCGTTCCGCGAGTTCACCCTTCGTGAACCGTGGAATCACACAATCGAAATCGATGGCGAATCGCCCCTTCGCGAAAATCACGTCCAGCCGCGCCATCACAGCTGCGGCTTCGCGAATCGGCTCGGCGGAACCGCGCAGGCGCTCCGTGAGTTCCCGCAAAATTCGTAGGACTTCGCGCGCTTCATCGTCTTGCAACCGCACCAGTTCGTTGTTGAGTTCGATCGTATCCAGCGGCTCGAGGAACAGCGTCTGTCCGGTGGAACTCGCGCCATGAATCACGCCCGGCAGCTTCCGCCGCTGCCCGGCCAGCACCGGAACCACGAAGCGTTCGTTGCGAATCGTGACGTATTCGTCCTGTAAAACGCCTTCGTTCCGGTTCGCTTTGAGAAACCGCTCCAGCGAATCCTGAATTGCCTTTCTCTGTTTTTCAATGTCACGGCGAATACGGTTCAGGTGCGGACTGGCGCTGTCGGGGACCGATCCATCGGGTAGAACTTTGCCGCTGACCTCGCGCAGCACCTGCCGGAAGTCGGCAATCCGCCCCGCGTAGACGGCCAGCAGCGGAAAGCGCTCCGCCGCGGCCGCGAGCGACGATTTCGAATCCGCCGCGCGATCCAGAAAAACGATCAGGTCGAAGATCTCGCGCGGTTCGAGCGCCGCGCCTTCGATGCGCAGCTTTTGCACGGCCTGCGCGATATCCGGAAGGCCGTTGAGATTGATGCGAAGCGCGCCGCCCTGTCCCGCGGCGCGCAGATACGCGATGCCTTCGCCGGTTTCCGCAAGATCGTGCTCAATGCGGGCGCGGTCCATGGATGGCGCAACCTGCCCCATCTCAAGCGCGCCGGCGGGGCTTGCGATCGAACGGGCCAGCAGCGCGTGAACCTGCGCCCACTCCAGTGCTTCCAGACCAGCGAACGGCTTGTCTGTTTCGGTCATGCCCGTCGATTCAGCCAGTCGAAAGCCTTCGCGATGACGCGCGGCGTGCCTTCCGTGATCTTCAAACCAGAGACCTCGCCTTCAGTAAACCACTCGGCGCGGCTTGCGTCGTCGGCTGCCTGCAACACGCCGCCCACCGGATGGCAGATATAGTCCATGAGGATGTAGTGGTATTCGGTCTTCCCTGGCTCGCCGGGAATGATGCGCTCGAATACCTCGATCAGGTGGACAACATCAATCTCAAGGCTGGTCTCTTCGCGGACCTCGCGACGAAGGGCTTCCTCAAGGCGTTCACCGGTCTCGACAGCTCCGCCAGGCAGGGACCAATATCCTTTCAACGGTTCTCTCCCGCGCTCCACGAGCAGGATTCTGCCGTTGTCGATAATCAGCGCGCCGACGCCAGGAATGGGGCGGAGCGGGAACCGGCGGTCGTCCGCCTGCGATTTGAGCTCGCCGGACATTAGTACTGCAGCGCGCCCTTCACGCCGATCTGAATCCGATAAACATCCCTCGGCGTAGCCACATAAAGTGATTCCAGGTCCGGACCGCCGAACGTACAGTCAATCACTCGCTGCCCGCCGAGCAGCGTTCGCAGAGGCTTGCCGTCGGGCGTGTAAATTGCGACGCCCTGCGCGCTGACATAAAGGCGGCCGGCGACATCGAGTCGCAGTCCCGCCGGCACGCCATCGATACCCTGGATGAAATCGCGTGGATTCGTGGCCGCACCCTTCGAATCGAGATCGAACTCCACCACTGCATGCCGATCGGCATCGGATACAAACAACTTCTTCCCGTCGGCCGAGAGCGCGACGCCGTTGGGCCGCGTCTGCCAACGCGCAACGGCCTCAATCTCACCGCGTGGACTGACGTGAAAGATGCCGTTAAAACTCAATTCGCGGTGGTCAATGGCCCCGGCAAAAGCCGGATCGGTGAAGTATACCTGGCCGTCGCGGCGAACCGCCACGTCGGCGGGAGAGTTCAGCTTCTTCCCTTCAAAGCTCGCGGCGATGGTTTCCGTACCGCCCTTTTTGTCGAGGCGGATCACCCTGCGCGTTTCCGTCTCGCAGATATACAGGCGCGACTGCGAATCGTAAGCCAGACCCTGCGCCGCGTTCGCATCCTGGTGGGTTGGTTTGGGGCGCTGGTCCGCGTCGAGCCGGTAAATCTCGCGCCTCTCGTCGTCGGCGATCACGAGAAAACCATCGTGCGACCACGCGAGCCCGGCCGGATAACGCATACCGGACGCAACCCTCGTGACTTCCACTTCATCCGGAATCTGAGCGAAAAGCGGAAGGCAGCAGAATACCAGCGCCAGGAGCCACAGCGAAGAACAGTTGTTTGGTCTTTGTGGGGCAGGCGGTTCCGCCTGCCATCCAGCCGTCAAATTTCCGCGAATCACAAAGGTGAAAGCTGAATGTCGTCAACGACGCTCTTCACGCCTTTAACTTTTTTGGCCAGAGATTCGGCTTTCGTCTTCTGCTTGGGCTCCTGAACCTTACCCTTGAGCGTGACGACTCCGTTTTTGACGTCCACCTCGATCGCGCCACCCTTGACAACAGGGTCGCTCGCGAGCTTTTCCCGGACGCTGTCTGAAATATAGTTGTCGTCGACAGGCACTTTATCCGCAGCCGGCATCGCGGCGACAAAAGCGAGCGCCAGGGCAAATGTGGTCACAAGCCGTTTAAGTTTCATCTCTTTGAGCCATTGTACGCCAATCGATGGTGTTGAGGAACGCTGCCTTCTCCCGCCAATCGTGCTCCACCTTGACGTGCAGGTCGAGGTAAATCCGGGCGTCGAAAAGCGCTTCCATCTCCAGGCGTGCCGCCATCCCGGTCTGCTTCAGAGAAGCCCCTTTTGCGCCAATAATAATGGCCTTTTGGCCGTCGCGCTCTACGTAGATCGTGGCGTAGATTTTGATGAATCGCGGCGATTCTTCCCATTTGTCGATCACGATGTTGACCGAATGAGGCACTTCCTGCTGCGTGGTCAGGAGAATCTTTTCGCGAATCAGTTCGGCGGCGAGAAAGCGCGCCGGCTGGTCGGTAACGTGGTCCGGCGGAAAATATTCGGGTCCTTCCGGCAACCGTTTGATGACTTCCTCGCTCAGCCGCTGAACCCCCTCGCCCTTGAGGGCGGACATCGGAATGTACTCCGCGAAGGTGTAGCGCTTGCGGTACTCATCCAGAATGGGCAGAAGTTCCGCTCTCGATTTCAGCGCGTCGGTCTTGTTCACCGCCAGAATGACGGGCGGTCCATCCGGGCGCAGAATGCCCAGGGCGCGCTCATCCTGGTGTGAAAAGCTCTCGGAAGCATCGGCAACGTAAACAAACAGATCCCGCTCGTCGAGCGACGCGCGCACCGCGTCCATCATCCGCTTGTTGATCGACGAGTCCGATCTGTGGATGCCTGGCGTGTCCACGAAGATCACCTGTGCGCCGGGAGAATTCATCACGCCCTGAATCGCGGTGCGGGTAGTCTGCGGTTTGTCGGCGACAATCGAAATCTTTTGTCCCACCAGGGCATTGAGCAAAGTCGATTTGCCCGCGTTGGGCCGGCCCAGGATGGAGACGAAGCCGGATCGGAAGATCTTTGGGGGAGTTTCGCTCACGGCGCCACACTCTCAGGTGCGCGGCTCAAATGCACCCGCACGACGCGCATGTCGTCGCTCGCCAGTACTTCCGCCCGAAGGCCGTCGCGTTCGATGACTTCGCCCGATTTCGGCACATGGCCCAGCCACTCCGTGATCAGTCCGCCAACAGTCGTTGATTCGATTTCTTCCTCCGCGTGATAATCCAGCATATCGGCTAACCTGGTCAGATCGAAATTCCCGGAGACGATGAAGCCCCCCTGCCCATCTTCCTTCACGTCGGAGTCCGGCTCGTGTTCGTCGCGGATTTCGCCGAGAATAACTTCCACAAGGTCTTCCATGGTGGCCAGCCCCGCGGTGTTGCCATACTCATCCACCACGATCACCATATGCGAGCCGTCCTGCTGCATTTCCCGCATCAGATCGTGGACCGGCTTGGTTTCCGGCACCAGCCGGATCGGCCGCATCAGTTCGCGTACCGTGCGCGTCACGCGGTCGCTTTCGGCGACTTCGAACATGTCGCGGACATGCACGAATCCGGCAATGTCGTCAACCGACGACGATTCCGAGACGGGGATCCGCGAATACTGCTCGTGAACCACCAACTCGTGCAGTTGCTCCAGAGTGTCGCCTGCGCGTATGGTGACTACGTTAGGCCGCGGCGTCATGACTTCGCGAACCACCTTGTCCCCGAAAGCGATCACGGATTCGATGAGTTTACGGTCGTCTTCTTTAATCAGGCCCTCTTCCGTGCCGGCGGTAATGAGCGTATCGATATTCTCGGCGGGCGTGGCGGGCGCGTTATCCTCCGGCTCAGACTTCACGATGTCGAGCAGCGAATGCAGCAGCCGCAGTGCGGCCACGAACGGACGGACCAGGAGAGCGCTGACCGCATAAAACGGCAGAAGCGGGCGCATCCAGTGGCCGGAAGACCGCCGGAAGAGCAGCTCCGGAATCAAATATGCCGCGACCGCCATGAGCAGCAGCCCCGCGATCAGCGCTTCCGCGACGTCGATCGGAACGACGGGTCCGGGTACCGCAACCTGCGCCAGTACGAGCACGCCCATCGCGACCAGACAACTGTGTTTCCAAAGCGAAAACGTCAGCGCGCCTTCTTCGGCGGTGCGCATCTTCAGTTTCAGTTCCAGAACTTCTTTGAAGTAGCTGAGAGCGGGCAGCTCGCGTGTTCGCAGCCGCATGCTCTCCACATAAAGCGTCTGGACTGTAGTGAACAGCACCGTGAGCACAGCCAGCGCGAGCAGGAGCAGCGGGATCATAACGGGCCAGCCAGGGTCCGTTCAATCAGGCCGGTCGGCAGACCGAGCTTGCGCTGCCATCGCAATTCCGCGCGCGCCATTCGGCCATTGTCTGTTTCATGATCCATGCCAAGCAGATGCAGGACGCCATGGAGCATGAGGATGCAGATCTCAGTTTCGATGGAATGTCCGCGTTCACGCGCCTGCGCCCGTGCGCGGCCCAGCGAAATCGCGATCTCGCCGATGGGGGCACGCTTGCCCGGTTCACCCGATGGGAATGACAGAACATCCGTGGTGGAGTCTTTCCCGCGAAAGCGCAGGTTTAGCGACCGGACCTCCGTATCGCCGGTAACCAGGCAATGAAACTCTCTGTTACGCGCCACCTGATCACACACAATACGGGCAAACTGTTCAGGACGGGAACGCTTCAGCGTAGCCGGCGGACGCCGGTAGATTATCAGTGGATCGGATTTCATCTGTTGCCGCTCAGGCCTGGGCCGGAGCGGGAATGGCCGGATCGGGTTCTGCCGGAATCCCGTCGGCCAGCTTGAGCGAAAGTTGTTTGCCCACGATACCCTCATTGTACTTCTCGTAGGCGCGGACAATCCGCTGCACAAGGCTGTGGCGCACAACATCCCGCTCATCGAACTGAACGAAGGAAATACCCTCCACGCCCTTCAGAATATCCACCGCATCGAGCAAACCGCTGCGGCGGCCCATCGGCAGATCCATCTGCGTGAGATCGCCGGTCACCACCATCTTCGAATTAAAACCCTGTCGGGTCAGGAACATCTTCATCTGTTCCTGCGTTGTATTCTGCGCTTCATCGAGGATGATGAAACTGTCGTTCAGCGTGCGGCCGCGCATGAACGCCAGCGGGGCCACTTCAATCGACGCGCGCTCCACCAGCTTCTCCACCCGTTCCGCCTCCAGCATGTCGTAGAGCGCGTCGTAGAGCGGCCGCAGATACGGGTCAATCTTTTCCTGGAGCGAACCAGGCAGGAACCCCAGCCGTTCGCCGGCTTCCACCGCGGGGCGAGTGAGAATGATGCGGGACACGCGCTTCGAAATCAGCGCCTGAATCGCCATGGCGACGGCGAGATACGTCTTGCCTGTGCCCGCCGGCCCGATGCCGAACACCAGATCGTTGCGCTCGATCGCTTCCAGGTAACGGCGCTGCGTCGCGGTCTTCGGCGCCAGCACTTTCTTGCCAAAACTTCGTTGCTTGCCGCTGTCGAAGAGGGCTCGCAGAGTAACGTCCGGATCGGCCGTGACCACACGCAGCAGACTGTTCAGGTCGCCGTTTTTGAAGACCGCGCCTTCTTTCACCAATGCAAAATAATCCTGCAGGATGTGCTCGGCACGTGCGACGGCGGCTGGTTCGCCTTCAATCGCAAGCGCATCCGTGTTGAGGCGCGTACTGACGCCCAGACCGGATTCGAGTAATCGGATATTTTCGTCGCGAGTGCCGAACAGGCTCTCAATACCGTGGGTAACGGGGACGCTGGTGATCATCTTGACTGGAACGGACCTCCGTGATTTGGAAATGAGACAGGCAACAGAACGGACGGAGCAGCGATCGGATTGCTCATGAGCGGGTGAAACGGGACGCGAAGGGGTAATCGCAATGCGAGGAAGTGCAAGGCCGCGAAAAAGCGGGGAAGGACAATACCATCCAATCGGAGTATAGCAAAAGGAATGGTTAAGAATGTGTGAATCGGCGGCCGGCCTGTCACGCGCCCCCGCGGGGGCCCACGCTTTAGCTCCGGTCGCGGTTATCGGAAATAAATTGCCAGCTATCGTCGGCAAGCCGGGGTAACCGTTTTACTGCCTCCCGGTGAGCAGTAGGAAAGTCAGGCGCGAGCGTGCGAGGAGAGTCTCCCCGACTACTTTGCCTCTCTTCGCTTACGTCCGAATGGCGACGAAGTCCGCGCAGCTTGACTCTCATATCACTCATTATTAGGTGGAACCGGTCGCCGCAATCGTCAGCGGCGACCGGAACCTCCCATCAATCAGCCCTGACTACGCCGTCGTCGCAGCAGCGGCCCGAGCCGCCAGCATCCCCTTGATCCGCGCTTTCATCCCGTCGATTCTGTTGCGCGCATCCGGAGCGCGCAGAGCCACAGTCTCCAGGTTCTTCCACACATTGGGATCGCCCATGATTTCCCGCCATTTCGGGATGAGACCTTCCAGTTTCCCGAATACCACCAGGTGTTCTCCGTTGGCATCGTTAAACATTTTCTCGTCGATCGCGCCATTCAAAACCAACGACGCCGCCATATCCCAATAGCTGATTACCATCCTCACGTGACCGCCGTTCGGACTGCCCATCGCGGCCATCAGATCCTCCGGCGTTTCCGGGCTGAACGCGAACCAGAAGTTACGCGCCTCACGCATCATCGCTTCCCGACGCAGATTGTATAGTTCCAGAATTAAACGTGCACTTTCATACTGTGTTGCCATATTGATATTGTTCCTCGAAACGAATCTACCGCCCGCTTGGCGCGGCACGGCGTTTCTATCCGATGCCGCCGGTCCGGAGAACGACTCACGCGATACCATGAAGTTTGGCGCCCCCACCGACCGGCATTCTGGCTCGAATTGTGTCCCATAAGCGGGAAGAACTGCGCTCCGCCGCCGTGCCCGCTACCGATCTGCGCCATGCGGCGGAATCCCGTCGTGCCGGCCGTCGCGATTTCGCGGGCGCGCTGCGCACAAAACGCCCGGCCATCATCTCGGAAATCAAGAAAGCCTCGCCCAGCAAAGGCCTGCTCGTCGAAAACTTCCGTCCGGCCGATCTGGCTCGCCAATACGAAAAAGGTGGCGCCGCTGCGCTTTCCGTTCTCACGGATCGCGAGTTCTTTCAGGGAAGCCTGGACGACCTGCGCAGCGCCCGCGCGGCCTGCACGCTCCCTGTGATTCGCAAGGATTTTACGCTCACCGATTACCACGTGCTGGAAGCGGCGGCCGTCGGCGCGGACGCTATTCTGCTCATCGTTGCGATTCTCGACGATGCCGAACTTCGCAGCCTCCGTGAAGTGGCCGCGCAGTTCGGTATGGCCGCTCTGGTGGAAGCCCATAGTGAGCGGGAACTGGAACGTGCCGTGCGCTCCGGCGCAGGCATCATCGGTATCAATAACCGCGATTTGAATACGTTTCGCGTCTCGCTCGATACCTCTCTGGCCCTGGTCAAAGGAATTCCGGAAGACGTCATCAAAGTCAGCGAAAGTGGAATTTTCAGTGCCGATGACGTTCACCTTCTGATGAACGCCGGATTCGATGCTTTCCTGGTCGGCGAACATCTGGTGAAATCGGGCGACGCCACACAGGCGCTGCGGGAACTGGTCGCCTGATGTTCGTCAAGATCTGCGGCATCACGAATCGTGAAGACGCATTGGCCGCCGTCGATGCCGGTGCGCGCGCTCTCGGTTTCAATTTTTACGCGAAGAGCCTCCGCGCCGTAACGCCGGAACAGATCGAAGCATTTGTGAAAGACATCCCGAACGATATCTGGAAGGTCGGCGTGTTTGTGAACGAGTCGCCCGCAAAGATCGAAGAAATCGGCGCCAGGCTGAACCTCGATATCGCCCAGTTGCACGGCAGCGAAACGCCGGAAGAGTACCCCCGGGGACTACGTGTCTGGAAGGCTTTTCGCGTCACCCCCCACGGCATTCCGGACGGGTTCTATTCCTGGCCTGCCGAAGCCCGCCTTCTCGATGGACCTGCCTCCGGGAAGACCTTCGATTGGTCGATTGCCACGGCTTTCCCCGGCAAACTCATCGTCGCGGGCGGACTCGACGAGCACAACGTGCGCGACGCCATTGCCATCGTGAAACCCTGGGGCGTCGATGTTAGTTCCCGCATCGAGACCGCACCCGGCCGCAAGGATCACGCCCGCATGAAACGTTTTATCGAGGCGGCTCTCCGATCATGACTCCACAACCTGACGCAGGCGGGCACTTCGGCGCTTACGGTGGACGCTACGTCCCCGAAGTCCTGATGTCACCGCTCGAAGAGCTGCAAAACACGTACCTGGAAGCAAAGACGGATCCGGCTTTTCACGCCGAGCTCGACATGTTGCTCACCACCTACGCCGGCCGGCCCACGCCCCTCTACTACGCCCGCCGCCTGAGCGAGCAACTCGGCGGCGCGAAAATCTACATCAAGCGCGAAGATCTGCTCCACACCGGCGCGCACAAAATCAACAACTGTCTCGGCCAGGCATTGCTCGCCCGGCGCATGGGCAAGAAGCGCGTGATCGCAGAGACTGGCGCTGGACAGCATGGCGTCGCCACGGCAACCGTCTGTGCGCTCTTCGGGTTCGATTGCACCGTCTACATGGGCGAAGAGGACATGCGGCGTCAGCGTCTCAATGTTTTCCGCATGCGCTTGCTGGGCGCGAAAGTCGTGCCCGTTACCAGCGGCAGCCGGACGCTCAAAGACGCCATCAGCGAAGCCATGCGCGACTGGGTCACCAACGTTTCCACCACACACTATTTGCTGGGTTCGGCCCTGGGCGCGCATCCCTACCCGATGATGGTGCGCGATTTCCATCGCGTCATCGGCATCGAAGCACGCGCGCAGATCCTGAAAGCGGAAGGCCGCCTGCCGGACACAATCATCGCCTGCGTCGGCGGCGGCAGCAACGCCATCGGCATCTTCCATCCGTTCCTCGAAGACGTCGGAGTCAGGCTGATTGGAGTGGAAGCAGGTGGCCGCGGCCCCAAACTCGGCGATCACGCCGCCCGGTTCGCGGGTGGATCGCCCGGTGTCCTGCAGGGCACGTTCAGCTATCTGCTACAGGACGATGACGGGCAGATCGCGCTGACGCATTCCGTATCGGCGGGTCTCGACTACGCCTCGGTCGGCCCGGAACACGCCATGCTGCACGATCAGGCCCGCGCCGAATATTGCTCCTGCGACGACGGGGCTGCCATTGAGGCCGCGACAATCCTGAGCCGCACCGAAGGCATCATTCCCGCGCTCGAATCGGCGCACGCCGTTGCCGAAACCATTCGCCGTGCACGCACTGCGGACGCCGGGCAGATCTTCATCGTCAATCTTTCCGGCCGGGGCGATAAGGACATCGACATCTACCGCGAAAACCTGAAAGACATGGATCAGGCATGACGAAACAACGCACGCCCGTGCAAGCCCTCGTCCCGATCGCCGCGCCAATCAAACCCCGCACGCTGGCACAAACGCTATTTTCAACCCACGCGCGAACCCTTCCGAGCCGCGACTGTAAAGGAGCGGTTGCACAATATTCATGACCCGCATCGGCCAGCTCTTCGAAAAACTCCGCGCTGAAAAGCGCTGCGGCATGATCGCCTACCTAACCGCCGGCGATCCCACGCCCGACGCCACACCCGATCTCGTAGCCGCCCTCGAACGCGGCGGTGCCGACCTCATCGAACTCGGCGTACCGTTCTCCGATCCCATCGCCGACGGACCCGTCATCCAGCAGGCCGGCGATCGCGCCATTCGCGCCGGTACCACAGTCTCGAAAGTCCTCGCCACGGCGGCGAAAATCCGCGAGCATTCGCAAATTCCGCTGCTGCTCTTCACCTATCTGAATCCAGCGCTCCGTTACGGCTTCGCCCGCCTGGCCGTTGACGCAAAGAAGGCCGGCATCGATGGCTGTCTGCTCACCGACGTCAGCGTGGAAGAAGCGGGTGACTACGTGAAGGTGATGCGCGAAGCCGGCATCGACACCGTGTTTCTCGCCGCGCCCACCAGCACAGACCATCGCCTGAAGCTGGTTGCCGAATACTCCAGCGGCTTTGTTTATCTGGTCTCGCGCACGGGAATCACCGGTGAACAGCAGTCGCTGTCGGACACCGCGCTTCCACTCATTGAACGGATGCGCGCTCTGACTGACCTGCCGCTCGCCATGGGTTTCGGTATCTCCACAGCCGCGCAGGTGCAGGCCATCGCAGGACATGCGGACGCCGTCGTCGTGGGAAGCGCCATCGTGCGCCAGATCGGCAAAGATCCCTCGGGCGTGGAAGCACTGATGCGTGACCTGGCCCGTCCACTGGGAAAGGCCGCGATATCGTAGGGCTTTGGCCGGCCAATGTAAGATATTCCTTGCTCTGGCCTAACGAAATCCCCGGAGCCGTAACCATGCCGTCGCAGAATGACACTCCCGAAAATCAGCTCGCATCCTGCCGCGTACGGATTGACGACCTGGACCGCCGCCTCGTCGCCCTCCTCAACGAGCGCACCGCCGTCGTGGAAAAAATCGGCCAGATAAAAAAGCAAGCGCAGATGCAGGTCTACGAGCCGAAACGCGAAGATGCTGTCTACGCCAACATCACGTCCCACAACGCCGGCCCGTTGCCCAACGACGCCGTGCAACGAATCTTCGAGCGGATCATCGATGAAATGCGCAAGGTCCAGCGAGATCGGATGATTTTGAAATGACCAGTCAAGTGAGGACGCAGCCATGTTAGTCGTCATGCAGGAGAACGCGTCCGCCGATCAGATCCAGCGCGTCATGGATCGCATGATCCACGATGGCTTCGATGTGCATCGCTCTACCGGCACGATGCACACCGTTCTGGGCGGCGTCGGCGGCAAAACGGATTTCGATATCGCCGTTTTCGAAGTGTTCGAAGGTGTCAAAGAAGTTCACCGCATCGTGTCGCCGTACAAGCTGGCCAGCCGCGGCTTTCGTCCGCAGGGCACTGTCGTCCGCATTAAAGATGTTGAGATTGGCGGCAACAATATTGTCATCATGGCTGGCCCCTGCAGCGTGGAAAGCCGCGACCAGATTGAACGCGCGGCCGATATTGTCGCGGATGGCGGTGCGAAAGTAATCCGCGGCGGCGCATTTAAGCCTCGCTCGTCGCCGTACAGCTTTCAGGGCATGGGGGAAGAAGGCCTGCAACTCCTGCGTGCGGCCGCCGACCGGCGCGGCCTTCTGGTCATCAGCGAAGTGATGGACGCCGTGCAGATTCCCGTCATGCTGCAATATGCCGATATCCTGCAAATCGGCGCGCGCAACATGCAGAATTACACTCTGCTGCGCGAGCTCGGCAAGACGCGCAAACCGGTGCTGCTGAAACGCGGCCTCTCGGCAACCATCGAAGAGCTGCTCCTCTCGGCTGAATATATTCTCTCCGGCGGCAACTACGAAGTGATGCTGTGTGAGCGCGGCATACGCACTTTTGAAACCTACAACCGCAACACTTTCGACGTATCGGCGATTCCCGTCGTGAAGAAGCTGTCCCACCTGCCGATGATTGGCGATCCCTCCCACGGCACCGGCCGCCGCGATCAGGTACCCCCCATGGCGCGCGCGGCGGTGGCTGCGGGAGCCGATGGCCTGCTCATGGAAGTGCATCACGATCCGGATAACGCTCTCAGCGATGGCGCGCAATCGCTCACCGCCGCGCAATTTGTTGACCTCATGAAACAACTGCGGCTGATTGCGGCAGCGGTCGGAAGAACCATCTGATGCAGCGTGTCGCAATCGTCGGCGTCGGCCTGATTGGGGCATCGTTCGGCCTCGCGCTGCGCAAGGCCGGCTTCACCGGTTCCATCGTCGGAGTGAGTTCGCTGCGGAGTGTGGCCGCAGCTCGCGAACGCGCCGCGATTGATACAGGCATGACGCTCGAAGACGCGGCAATGTCGTCCGACCTGATTTTTCTCTCGCAGCCGATTCTCGGAATCATCGAAACCCTGAAACTTCTGGACCCTCTGGTCAGGCCAGGTACTCTTGTTACCGATGCAGGCAGCACAAAAACTGCCATTCAGGAAGCGGCGCACTCGCTGCGCAATGGCTTATTTGTCGGCGGCCATCCCATGGCGGGCAAGGAACAACGCGGCGCGGAAGCGGCCGATGCCGACCTGTTCCGCGACCGCCCCTGGATACTGACCTCCTGCGGCGATCGCGCGATTGAGGTGGAATTCCGTGCGTGCCTTGAAAAGATCGGAGCGCGAATCAGGATTCTGGATGCGTCTACCCATGACCGCCTGGTGGCCTGGAGTTCACATCTTCCGCAACTTGCTTCCACTGCGCTGGCGGCGGCATTGCATGACCGGCAGTCCGATGCGGCGACGGTGGCAGGCCCCGGACTGATGGATATGACTCGCCTCGCGATGAGTTCCTACGATTTGTGGCGTGACATTCTCCTGACAAATCAAACGGAGGTCGGCGCCGCGCTCGATGCCTATATCGCGAAACTACAGATGCTGCGTGCGAACTTTGAGGGCGAATTTGCCAGCGGCGCGGATTTCGCGCAAACTCTGCGCCGTCCCTGACTCAAATGTCCACCCTGCGTTCCCAACTGAACCACGTCCCAAAAGAGCTGCAATTCGGCACCAGCGGCCGCCGCGGCCTGATCGTCGATCTCACGCAGCTCGAAATTTATATCAATGTCGCGGCCGAGCTGGAGTACCTGCAATCGCTGCCTCCCGATGAAGGTGGAATCCGCGAAGGCGACGACTTTTATTACGCGCTCGATCTGCGGCCGAATTCGCCCGTGCTGTGTGAAGCCGTGGAACGGGCTCTCGCCGACGACGGCATGCGCGGCGTGAATCTTGGCCGAATTCCCACCCCGGCTCTCATGTTCTACGCTCTGGGCAGGGGCCGCGCCAGCATCATGGTCACGGGAAGCCACATCCCGTTCGACCGCAATGGCTACAAACTCAACACCTCGCGCGGCGAATTGCTGAAGATGCACGAAATCCTCATCGGCGCAAGAGTGGCGGAAGTGCGGGGGCGGATTTACTCGCAGGCGTTCGAAGATTCGATTTTCGATGAAGCCGGCAATCTCCGTGCGCGCAGCCAAAGCCCTCCCGCAATAGACGCGGGGTACCAGGCGTACATTGCACGATACGTGGATTTCTTCGGGGGCCAGCCCGTTAGCCTGAAAGGCAAACGAATTCTTGTCTACCAGCATTCCGCCGTGGGTCGTGACCTGCTGGCCGAGGTCCTCGCGCACCTGGGCGCGGACGTCATTCCCGCAGGGCGAAGCGATAGCTTCGTGCCGATCGATACCGAGAACATCGAAGCCGCCCAACTCGACGCCGTCCAAAAACTCGCTGACGAGCACGGCGGACTTTGGGCGATCGTCTCTACAGATGGCGACAGCGACCGGCCTCTGATTCTGTCCGTGGATGCGCCCACGAACCGCGTGAAGTTCTTCGGCGGTGACCTGGTTGGCATGATCGTCGCCGGCTATCTTCACGCAGACGCCGTCGTAGTGCCCATCAGCTGCAACGACGCTATCGACCGCAGTCCGCTCGCCGACGTTCTGGAACCAAAAACCCGTATCGGTTCGCCCTTCGTCATCGCCGGGATGCAGGCGGCGGCAGCCAAAGGACGTCATGCAATCTGCGGATGGGAAGCCAACGGCGGTTTCCTCCTGGGCTCGGATGTCGAGCGCAACGGTCGCCGTCTGCCCGCGCTGGCGACGCGAGACGCGCTGCTACCGATCCTCGGTGTTCTCTTCGCCGCAGCCGAGCGAAATGTTCCGATCGCGGAACTTTTCACGGAACTACCCAAACGCTTCAGTAAGGCGGGATTGCTGAAGGATTTTCCTCGCGAGGCGGGCTTGCGCGTCGTTCAGCGCCTGACCCCGCATGCGGGCGACCCCACTGGCAATGAACACGCGCGCATTGCGACAGACCTCGCCCGCATATTTACCCGTGCCCGCGGTTTTACGTCCGTAGCACGGCTCGATTACACCGATGGCGTCCGCATTATTTTCAGCAATAACGATGTGACGCACATCAGGCCATCTGGCAACGCTGATGAACTGCGCATTTACGCCACAGCTGACACCCAGGCGCGCGCCGACGCGATAGTCGCGGACGGAATTCGCGAACCCGACGGAATCCTTCGCTCCCTGCAGCGCCTCATCTGAAGATGTCCGATCCCGTCGTCATTCTCGGACTGGGATTTACGACGCAGCGTCTGGCCCGGCGGCTGCGGCAGCGGGGCCGATCCGTTTCCGCCCTGGTTCGGAACCCCGATCGCTTCGCGGAATTGGCTGCTCTCGGAGTAGGTTTCTCGCCGGATCAACTGCCGAAAGACGCCGTACTTGTCCACTCGGTGCCGCCCCTCGCCGATCCGGAAAGATCCGCGTTGCGGGCGTCGATCCGTGATCTGTCGCCACGGCGCGTCCTGTACATTTCCTCCACCGGCGTTTACGGCGCACAAACTCACGTCTCCGAAGAGACCCCGCCGGCGCCAAACGATGACAAAGGCTGCGCCCGCATCGACGAAGAAGAGTGGCTCTCCCGGTTGCCGTCGTCAGTTCTGATCCTGCGCAGCGCGGCAATTTACGGTCCGGGTCGCGGCATTCATGTGAGGTTGCGCGAAGGCCGTTTGCAGAGTGGGGCAGCGCGCGGAGCCGGAGGTATGGTGAGCCGGATCCAGGTGGACGATTTGGCCGCCATCCTGGAAACGGGTGTAGACGCGAGTATCGAAGGTGCCTGGCCTGTTGCGGACGAACATCCCGCCCCCAGCGACGAAGTCGTCGCCTGGTGCGCAAATCGAATGCGTCTCGCGATGCCTGACGCCCTGGCGTTTGGCTCGCCGGTGGCAGGCCGCAGCGTCAATGGAAGAAAAATAGTGGAATTGATGGGTGTAAAACTGAAATACCCGTCTTACAAAGAAGGAATTGAAGCCAGTTTGGTCGAAGAACGGCCTAACCGCAAATGACCGAACACCGGCTGAGTGAGTGTGGGGCAGGCGATTCCGCCTGCTTCCTGACGAGCGAAGCTCGCGAAAGTCTAGTAAGCCGCGCCGGTAGCCGGCGTCATGACGCTGACTGCGTTGCGAAGCGCGTCGAGCGCGTCCACCAGACCAGACACATCCACTTTTCCAACACCGAATGTGTGAAGCTGCAAATTAACTTCGATCCGGCAAAGCGCCAGAGCAAACATCAGCCGATTCTTCGCCAGCGCTTTTGCCAGATCCGGGCGATCCACGCCAGACTCCGCCATCAATTGGCGCAATCCAGCCAGAAGCCGGGCATAGTCTTTTGTGAGACACCGGAGATAACCCCGAAACAACTCGCGGCGTCGCGCTCGTATCCTGCCTCTGAGTACCCGGTTGGCCCCGGCAAATTCCAGATCGCCGTCCGCAAGAAGCCGAAGCATCGGTCTATAACGATCTGCATCGGGCAATCGCACGCTGGACCAGGCAGCGGAATCGAGTAGCCGCATTCGGGTCACGAGCAAAAGAACCGCAGACCCTGCAGCGATCAACATGAGCAACGCAATAAATAGGGAGGCCACGGGAGATAATCCTTTTTTCTTATTATGAGATGAGAATAACTGAATTCCAGGCAATTTGCAACCGGTAATACTCCAGTACGCATTTTATTAGTGGAGTATTACCGGTGTACGGATCGGCTCAGGATGCTGTTGAGAGACTCAAGCTGTTGCAAAAGCTCAGTTTCCCGTCGTTTATTGGTCGGGGTATGAACCCGCGCAGCAGCGTTGGCAGGCTGTAGCATGATTCCCCACCCGACCAGGCACAAAGCCGTGAATGCCACCTCGGGATAATCGGCGTAAAAGGCGAATAATCGGGGCGACAGGCTGTCTACCAGTCTCACGACAGCCTGCGCCAAAAACATCGCGCTGAAGAAGCCGCTCGCGCAGTACGTATTTCGATCCAGATCCAGCGGATATCGCGACAGAAATATCATCAGAACCACGATGATTGCGGCAAGGCCAAAGGTAATGGAGCGTTCGAAGACCAATTCGTAGAACAGCCATCGCGTATACTGCGATTCGCCCGGCCACGGGGCCTTTATAATCAGCAACCAGACGACGACAGATACTGCCAGGGCGACATATAGCGCCCATCTGCCTACGGTTCGAACGCCAGGATAGTCGCGAAAAATCAAAGCGAACATTTCCCGAACCGCAAGCGAGGCCACGCAGCAGATCAAGGGGCTTGCTGCCAGATAGACTCGGAAGTAGGCGCCTGACGTGTCATCGAGCACGCTCAGGCTGGCGGCGCGAATGGAAAGTACAACAAGGTAGGAAATAAGGAAGGGAAACCGTCGCCACAAATGAAATTGAAGCAGTCGCGCGACCGTGAAGATCGCAGCGACTGCTTCCGAGATTAGCAGGTAGTCAGGGGCTTGGCGGAAGGGCACGGCGGCATTTCCAACATCGAGATCCGATGTTTGATCTTACCGCACAAGCTTAACGCACAGAGCAATTCGGGGCACAGTGGGGGGGCGGATCGGCATTCACGGTGGCGGATACGGCCAGCCACGAAGCAGCTAAGGTGAGGACGATGATGAGTTTGCGCATTGGAAAAGCTCCTTGGGGTTTAGGTTTGTGCTCGTCAACTTTCGGCTGACAATTGGCAGTGTATGTCGATCCTCGGCAGATTTGCCGTAATCCATGAAAAAGTATTCTATTCGGAACGGTAGTACCGCTCATTTTTCTATCGATAGACAACGAATGGCAGTATAGATGCGAAGCGGTGTACAATCTAACCTGTAGATTATGCCGAGCGACAGGCAGGCGGTCCTTGAGGAATCCTGGCGACGAACCGTCGCGGGAATAAGCACGCTGCTGGGTCGTCTCGCCTACCTGGCCTCCCTAAGGAACCAAAATACAGGTACTTACGAGCATTTCGGCCTTGCCGAGAGGATCGGCGCGGCCGAAGTGGACAGCCTGGTTCGACGCAGCCACCTCGAAATATTTCAGCAGTGGTTGTGTTTCAGTTTGGAACGTCAAAAGGAAGAACTCGAGGCATATTTCTCTACGCTCGAAGGCGATCGCCGGGAAATTTTGTCGAATTGGCTGGTTTTAGGCCCTTATGCGGCCTGGGTGCCGGCGGAGTCACGCGATGTGGAGAGAAAGCTCTTCTACACCGATCTCGAAACGGTTCTTGAGCTGATCAGGAACGAATCCGGCGTTGCTTCTCGGGATCCAGACTCATAGCCAGACCCACAACCTGGCCGATGACCTCAATCTCTTCGGGATACTTAAACGACAGAATAGGGGCTTCGGACGAGGGGTCTGGAATCAGGCTCAGCACGCCATCCTTCAGGCTGCACCAGCGGCAGTAGAAACCGTCCCGGTGCTCCAGAAAGTATATGGGCCTGTCGCTCTGGCTTCGCCAGCCGCCAGCCTGAATCTTCCGTTTGGTATCGTCCACAATCAGCAGCGACCCGGCGGGAACGGCCGGGTTCATGCTCCAGTCTTCCGTTCCGACAAACCCGTAGCGAAAGCGTTTAACATCAACCCCGCCCACCAGCGCAAGGGGCAATTTACCCCATCGCTGGACGACCTCGCTCACGAAGGTCGTCTTGCTGAGGTCGATGCCCGGGTTCAGCGAAATCGGAATGGTCACTTCGGCGCCGCCGTCAGCCGCGAAGCCGATCCCGTGCGTCTTTTCAATCGGAATGAGCCCGGCGTCCGATGCCATTTGCTCCGTACCGATCCCATACCAGCCCAGCACCTCATTGAGGTCGAGCCGATAAATGCAGCAGAGTGAGTACAGGCGATAAATCGAGGGAAGCGTACCGTGGCTTTCGATATCGGAAAGCCGGCTGATCAGTACCGTAAACTCCTGGTTATCGTGGCGCTCCGCGATTTGCTGGCTCGCCAACTCAACATCGCGGAATTTCAGATTCAGTCGCTCTCTCGCCCGGCGCAGTCGTTGTCCCGCGAACTCCATAAATATATGATCCTCACTCCGGGTTTCAGCGACGCCGGCGGGACCGGAGACACGGCACGCGCCAAAGGGGAATTATAACGTCAAAGCAGTCTACGATCAACAGAATGCGCCGAATTTTGTTCTGAATTCAGAACAGCCTTGCTCTTTCGTTCGATAAAGTGCAAAATGGGCTCGCCGGGGCCCAAACGGAGCCTGATCGATCAGCGGCAGACGCCTTGCCAGATGGTATGCGAATTTGACGAAAAAGCAAATCGAATTTGTGGCATTGTATTAGGGTATTCGGAGTTTGAAATGACGCCCCGTCATTTTAGTGGAGAACTGCGGGATTTTAGTCGAATAGCGCGCAGGAATATGGTTGGAATTAGCGTAAACGCGCCTTGTGGCCGTGCGAACCCGCCCCGAAGGGTAACACGAGCGGATACTGAAGAGAGATCGTGGAAGGAGATTTGCCATGAAACGCACCGTAGCTTTCCAGGGGGAACTGGGCGCCTTCAGCCAGGTGGCTGCCAGTCGTCTTGCCGCTGACTATAAGCCGATTCCTTTGGCAGCATTCGAACAGGTGTTCGAGGCGGTTGCAAATGGAAAATGCGAAGCTGCGGTGATCCCGATTGAGAACACCTTACACGGTTCCGTCCATGAGAATTATGATCATCTTTTGAGGTATGATCTCCCGGTTCACGGCGAAACATTTGTGCGTATCGTTCATAACCTGATTGCCCCTCCCGGCGTGAAGCGGACAGATATTCGCCGCGTATATTCGCATCAGGTTGCTTTGAATCAATGCCGCCATTTTTTCGAGGCGAATCCACGCTTTGAAAAGACGGCTTTTTACGATACGGCGGGTAGCGTCAAGATGCTGATGGACAAGGGATTAGCGGATGCGGGCGCAATTGCGTCAGCTGAGGCGGCGGAGATCTACGGAGCACGAATTCTACAGAAATCAATTGAAGACGATCGTGAAAACTATACCCGTTTCTTTCTGTTGAGACGAAGGAAAGCGACCAAACCGGATCGCCCGATTTCAAATGTACGTTATAAGACAAGCGTTGTTTTTACTGTCAGGAATACGCCGGGAGCGCTCTTCCGCGCACTCAGCGCTTTCGCCTTGCGCGACCTGAATCTGACGAAAATCGAATCGCGCCCGTTGCACGGGAAGCCGTGGGACTATCTGTTCTATGTGGACTTCATCGGCCACACAGCTGACCCTGTCGCCATCTGCGCACTCGGTCACCTGGCGGAACTCGCCGATATGTGGAGGGTCCTTGGCTGCTATCCGGCGGCCGAATGAGCCCGACCAGGTATTCAGAAGTAAGCAGGCAAATGTGGGGCAGGCGGTTCCGCCTGCCTTCAGTCGAGCGAAGCTCGAGGTTCCTTTAGCTGATTGCCACGGCCCGCGCCAGCTTCACGGCCGGGTTCGACATCAGCTGATCCAGAACATTCTGCGGCACCAGCGTATCCGTAGACACAACCGCGATCGCTTCGAGCGGTTCGCCCGCATCCCGCCGGCCCAGCGAGAAGTTCGCGATATTGATACTGTTGGTTCCCAGGACCGAACCGACGTGGCCGATCACTCCCGGGACGTCCAGGTTCTTCATGCAAACCACATGCCCGGTCAGTGCGGCCTCGCAGTAAATTCCATCTACCTGCATCAGCCGCGGCTTGCCGAGAACGACGGCGCCTTCTACGGTTGTCATGCTGGAGTCCGTTTCCACGTCCAGACGGATGGAGTCCATGTGGGCACTGCGCTTATCATGCACCTCAGCAACATTCCAACCGCGCTCGGCGGCAATCGGCATCGCATTGATAACATTGGCCTTTGACGACGTTGAACGACCCAGAACACCGGCCAGCCCGGCATTGCGCAGCAGACTGGTATTCATCTCGGCAATGCGGCCGGAGTAGGTGAGGCGGATTGTCGTCGGGTTCCCGGTCGCCAGATGCGATGCGAAATTGCCCAACCGCTGCGCCAGATCGATGAACGGCGCGGCGGCCTTGTACTGCTCGGGCGACAGGGCCGGCATGTTCACGGCATTGATCGCGACGCCGTTCTGCAGATATTCCACCATCTGTTCCGCAATACGGACGCCGACGATTTCCTGCGCTTCCTCAGTCGAGCCGCCAATATGGGGCGTCGCCAGAACGGCGTCGAGAGCGAACAGCGGATACGTCGCGTCAGTCGGCTCCTTTGCGAACACATCGATACACGCCCCGGCGACCTTGCCGGATTCGATGGCAGCCTTGAGCGCAGCTTCCTCAACCAGTTCGCCACGCGCGCAGTTCACAATGCGCACGCCGGTCTTCATTTGCGCAAATGCGTCCGCGTTGAACATCTTATCGGTATCGGGGGTGAGCGAAACGTGGAGCGTAATATAGTCGCTCTGACGGTAAAGATCGGCCAGCGGCACCAGATCCACGCCCAAATCCGCCGCGATACGGGGAGTGACAAACGGATCGCTCGCGACAATGCGCATTTCGAACGCCCGCGCGCGCTTAACCACTTCGCGGCCAATGCTGCCCAGGCCGATGATCCCCAGCGTCTTGCCGCGCAATTCGTTGCCGAGGAACTTCTTCTTTTCCCACTTGCCGGCCTTCGTGGACGCGCTGGCCTGCGGAATGGACCGCGCCATCGACAACATGAACCCCATGACGTGTTCCGCCACAGAAACGGCGTTGCCGCCCGGCGTGTTCATCACCAGCACGCCCGCCGCCGTGGAAGCCGGAAGGTCGACGTTATCGACCCCAACGCCCGCGCGTCCGATCACCCGAAGCTTCGGGGCCTGCGCCAGTACTGCGGGCGTGACCTGGACGGCGCTGCGCACTACCAGTGCATCGGCGTCGGCAAGATGCTTCGCGTACTCCTTCGGATTGGAGACGATGACGTTCCAGCCCACCTGCGCCTGGAAGAGTTCGATGCCTGCCTGGGCCATGGGTTCGGCGATAAGGACGTTCATGAGTTATTTATTCTCCTCACTACAAACTGGGTAGTGTACAACGATTTCTTTGGACCGGGGACGCAGTTGGGTGCGCCGCAACACACTTCAGTGCCGCGCTGCGTTTTCCCATGCCCCGGCCCGGGGCAACGCGTGGTGGAGCGAAGCATAATATAAGGGCGAGTTGCGAACGTGCATGGGAAGGGGTAGATTCTTTAGAATATCAAACACATGCCTTTACTTGAACAGTTAGCCAAAGATATCGTCACGGCGATGAAGGCCCGCGACGAGGAACGCCTCAGCACCGTCCGGATGATGAAGTCCGCCCTTCAGAAAGCCCATGTGGATGCCGCGCCAAAACAGTTAGACGATGCGGCGGACCTTCTGATTCTGAAGGTTCTCGTCAAACAACGCACCGACGCCGCGGAAATGTTCCGTAAGGGCGGTCGCGAAGATTCGGCGCTGAAGGAGGAATCTCAGCGGAAGATCATCGAAGCCTACCTGCCCGCGGCGGCGAGCGAAGAGGATATCGTGGCCGCGGTGGAAGCCGCGCTGGCCGAAACCGGGGCCACAGCCGCGAAGCAAATGGGGCTGGTGATGAAGGCCGCCCAGGCAAAACTGGCCGGCAAGACCATCGACGGCAAGATGCTGAGCGAAAAGGTGAAGGCGCGACTGGTATGAGCGAACACAAGCCGTTTGTCCCGCCCACTGTCCACATGAAGGAGTTCACGGTCCGGGCGGTGATGCTCGGCCTCGTGATGTGCGTCGTTTTGGGTGCGGCCAACGCCTATCTCGGCCTGAAAGCCGGACAAACAATCGCCGCCACCTATCCGGCCGCCGTCATCGGCATGGCCGTGTTGCGGCTTTTTAAGAACGGAACCATTCTCGAAGAGAACATCGCGCGAACGGCCGGGTCCATCGGCGAATCCGTTGCGGCTGGCGCGGTGTTTACCATCCCGGCATTTGTCATTTCGCATTCCTGGATGGATTTTTCCCCGGGAACCGCCTACTGGAAGTCCACCGCCCTGATGATGATCGGCAGCATTCTGGGCGTATTGTTCGTATCGCTGGTCCGAAGAGTCCTGGTGGAAGACCCGACCCTGCCTTTTCCCGAATCGGTCGCGGCGTCGCAAATCCATAAGGCCGGCCAGATGGGCGCGGAAGCGGCCAAACATCTCTTCTACAACATGGCGACCGGCGCGCTGGTTTACCTCGCCAGCGCGTTCAATATCTTCGCCCCGGATAAAGACTGGTTCTTCGCCATGGGCGCGCTGGGCAAGAGCTCGCTGCGGCTCGGTGCCATCGGATCGAACAATCGCCTCGCAACCGGAGGCGTCACCTTCTTTTCAGGCCCCACCATCAGCCCGGCTTACATCGGCGTGGGCTACGTGATCGGCCCCGAGTTGGCGTCTCTGAACTTCTCAGGCAGCGTCCTCGCCTGGGGTTTAATGATTCCGCTCCTGATCTATTTCCTCGGCCCCCAGTTGCACGCCTTCCTGCCGCCCAACTCGACAGGCGACGATTCCTGGCTCGATGTCGGCTACGCCGTGTGGCGCTACATTGTGCGGCCCGTCGCGGTAGGCGGTATGTTGACCGGCGCGGCCTATACGCTTTACAAGATGCGCAAATCGCTCGGGATCGGACTGGCGCGCGCGTTCAAGGAAATGAAGGCCGGCGCGGCTCCCGAAGGCACAACGGCGCGCACGGAACGCTACATGAGCTCGCGCGTGGTGTTGTTCGGCGTTTTTGTCGTCTTCGCCCTGATGATCGTGCTCTATACCTATCTCGCGAACGGCATTGTGGCCGGTGTCACGGCGGCCGTCGTGATGCTGATTGTCGGATTCTGTTTCGCGACAGTATCGGGATATCTGGTCGGCGTGATCGGATCGTCGAATAATCCGATTTCCGGTTTAACTCTTTCCACTCTGATCATCGCGGCCCTCCTCATGGTCGCGTTGGGAGTTAAAGGGTCGAGCGGCGTGATCGCGGTGCTGGGCGTAGCTGCTGTGGTCTGCGTTTCAAGCGCCGTTGCGGGCGAGCTATTGCAGGATTTCAAGGTCGGTTACATTCTGGGTGGCACGCCCCGCAGCATCCAGATTGTGGAACTGATGGCGGTGGTGCTGGCAAGCGCTGTGATGTATTTCCCGCTCATGGTTCTCTATCAGGCCAATATCAACTCCGGCGGAATTGGTTTCGGCGACCGTCATCTCGCCGCCCCGCAGGCCGGCCTCATGGCGGCGTTGGCGCAGGGCATCGTCGGTGGCGATATGGCCTGGCCGCTGATCGTCGCCGGAATCCTGATGGGCGTCTCGATGATCATGATCGGCGTGAAGAGTCCGATGCTGGTGGCGATCGGCATGTATCTGCCGGTGGGCACCACCTTCGCGATCTTCGTCGGTGGCGCAGTGCGCTGGATCAGCGATTACCTCGCGGCGAAGCGCGGCATGAACGAAGCGCAGAAGACCCGCATCGAAAGCGTGGGCGTGCTGGCGGCGTCAGGCATGATTGCGGGCGAGGCGCTGATGGGGCTGGTGACGGCGACGCTTGTGTTCTTAAAGAAGCCGCTGCCGGTTGTCTTCCAGGAACCCTCGTACGCCGTGGGCGTAGGAGTTCTGGTGATGCTCGGAGTCATTCTGATCCGTGTGCCGCTGAAAAATGCCGGCAGGCCGGAAGACCCCGCGCCCCCCGCCGTGATTATGTAACCAACGCCCCCGCAGTCACCACATGATAAAGCAACCGCGCGCTTGACGGCTCGTCGACCGGCGCTCCCTCAGCAGTCAGACGGTTGTACCAGGACCAGCCGTTCGGGTGGAAGAATCGCTCACGGACCAGCTCCCAATGCGCTGTCGCGCGCGCTCCGGAGAATCGGCGCGCTGCCTCCAACTGGCTCCAGAGCAGCTTTCGACGGTCGAAGGGAACCCCCTCGCTGCTAACGGCATCAATCGCGAGCCCATCCTCAAAGCCATGTCGCATCGCGAATTCGCACAGGCGATCCGCCGTTGAACGGAGCTTGGACTTTCCTGTGATCTCGTGCAGTTCGAGCAGCAGCGTCGGCCATTCCAGCTGATGTCCAATCTCAACTCGTCCATCCCCCGCCACCGACCAATCCGAATTCAAAAACTCGAAGACGAGCCGCGTATTCTTATCAAGCAACCGCGTAAAGAAAAGATCCTCAATGCTCAGCGCCCGCGTGAGCCAGTACTCGTCCTTCGTATGCCGGAAAATCGTCAGCAGCGCTTCCAGAAGATGCATGTATGGATTGTGGCTGCGCATACCAGCCGGCTGCGGTCCGAACCCGCCAACACCCGCGTTGTCCAGATGCCGCTCGATCACGGCGTATCGATCCCTCAGCCGCCTGGTCGCCGCGGGATCGCCAGTGAGGTGAAAGTACCAGGACATGAACAGCAGGTAGAAACTGTCGTCGTAAACCCGGTGATCCGGCTCCTGCGAAGATGTCAGCCGAAAGCTCTTGCCGGCAGCTCTGGCGAATTCAGCCTCACCAGGGAACAGGTGCGCCATATGCGACCAGCAGTAGCCAAGACGAGATTGCGTGACCGCCGTAGGCGCAACTCCACGGATCGCCACCCCATCGAGCACGCTTTCGGCGAAGCCTGTTTCGTCCTCAAGCGCGCGCAGCCACGAAAGGCCGGTTTGCTCCAGCCACACTGCCATCATGCGGTCCGGCTACTTCGCGGCCGTATGACTGGCGGCATAGTGATCCGCCAGAAGATCGCGCCCGAAATCGCCCTTGAAATCGCGCCAGACCGAGTGGATATGATTCCCGTTGCTCTGCGTCTTATCGAACTCGACAAGAAAATCGGCAGTCTGCACGCGGTAGTAATTCGGCTGGTCGCGCTCCGTGCCGCCCGCCCATGCGAACCAGATGTTGGTGCCGGCCTTCTTGATCTGTGCTTCGCGCAGCGCCGCGACTTCGTCCGGCATATTCGAGCAATATTCTTCGAGCAGATCCTGCAATTTCGCGCGTTGGGCCGGCGTCATCGCGGAAGCGGAAAGCCCGTTCGCCTGACCCTTCAGCGCAGCCTCGCGCGTGTTCGTCGTGATGACGTCGCTCGGCGCTTTCGCATCGTAGATGGCAACCTTCCGTTGCTCCGGGGTCAGCGAGTTCACCGTCGCCAGCGCCAGATCTTCCTCGGCCGCCAGAACCCGAAGGCCCTTGCGCGGACCATCTTTCACTTCCGCCGGATTGCTGCCGAAGAAACTCGGCGCACCCTGAACTTTGCCGTCCACGAGCGTGAAATTCTGGCTCACGTGATGGCCTTCAAACCGGTAACCCCATTCGCCCTTCTCGGAAGGCTCACCGAAAATGCTGATGTAGTAATTATCGGGATCGCGACGCGGCGTCGGCTCCACAACCAGGAGGATTTCGTCAAGGCTCATGATCGTGACGGCCTTAATGAATCCGCGCTGGCTCAGTCCCGCGCCCAGCATCGCCATGGCGAGTTGCCGCTGGTACGGCTTCATGTCGTGAAGCGAGAGGCCCTTGCGCGGCACCGGCGTATAGAACCAGTTGGAGCGCTCTTCGTCTTCCAGCTTAAAGGTGACAACGGTCTTTTGCCACGGCTCCAGCGAATTGATGAAGTTCGTCGCGGCGGTCGTCATAATCGACGACGACTGCTGCTTCACGTACGCGCTCAGCAGCAGCGCCATGGCTGCGGCAACCACGACCAGGCGAACCGTCATGCTCGCATTTTTCACGAATTTCATGGCCTTAAACTCCTCCGATTTGGGTACTTTGGAAACGATATCACAGCGACGCTTCGCGGAACGATTCAAAGAGTCGCTTCGCGGAATACGGCGAATTCGGAGACGATCGGCGGCGCCGCCGATTGCGTCACGCGCAGTCTCAGCCTCAAGCCGGAAACCGGGGCCTCCAGCCGGACGATGCGTCGCGGGCCAATGCTGGTCGCGGCGGCTACAGGCTTCCACGCGCCCGATTCCATAGTCTCCACAGCGACAGCTTCAATGCGCTGCCCGAGACGGATATCCTCTTTGATGCGGATTACGTTGAACGGCGTATCGGGCGGCAGGTCGATAACAATCTCCGGTTTCGCCAGTTGTTTCACCGAGGCCTGTGCCACCGGCTTCTCAAAGGTCTTCCGGATGTATTCGCCGTAGGTCTTCAGCGATGCGGCGTCGGCAGCATCAATCAAACCGTCCCGATTAGGCGGTACATTCAGCAGAAAATTCGCGCCACGCCCGACCGATTGATAGTAAAGATTGCTCAGTTGCTTTGGCGTCTTTACGCGCGGCGTTTCCTGCGCGTGCCAGAACCAGCCGGGCCGGATCGAAACATCGCACTCCGCGGGCATCCATTTGGTCCCGTGCTTTGTCCCGGCGGGCGATTCCCTTTCGCGCACATCGCCCGGCGATGCGGGCCCGCCGTCCGCGCCGACAGGATCGTACGTAGCCCAACAGGGATCGCCCGCAATGCCGCGTTCGTTGCCCACCCAGCGAATGTCAGGACCAACATCACTGAAGATCACGGCCTCGGGCTGGAGTTTGCGGACCAGCGCCCAGGTATTCGGCCAATCGTAATAAGTGCGTTTATCGATAGTGCGCTTTTCGCGCGCGCCGCCGTAATAGCCGTCTCCACCGTTCGCGCCATCGTGCCAGACCTCAAAGATGGGGCCGTATTCAGTCAGCAATTCAGTGAGTTGCCGGCGGTAGATGTCGATATAAGCCGGAGTCCCGTAGGCTGCGTTATTGCGATCCCAGGGCGAAAGATAAACGCCGAACTTCATATTGCGCCTGCGGGCGGCAGCCGAGATATCGCGAACCACATCGCCCTGACCGCCGCGCCATGAGGAAGCCTTCACCGAACGTTCCGTCGTCTTCGTTGGCCACAGGCAGAAGCCGTCGTGGTGCTTGCAGGTCAGAATCACGCCGTGCATGTTGGCGCTGACCAGGGTTTCGATAATAGCGTCGGGATCGAAATGCGCCGGCTGGAACAGATTCGGGTCTTCGTCGCCATAGCCCCACTCTTTGTCCGTAAACGTGTTGATGGTGAAGTGCAGAAACGCGGTGGTTTCGAGTTGGTGCCACAGAAGCTGGCGCTGGGATGGAACGGCGCCAAACGGCGTTGGCCTCGCGCCCAACAACGGCACGGCGGTTGCCGCGGCAAGACCTGAAAGAAATTTGCGCCTTGGAATCATTTGAATAGAGCCAGGTTGACCGCTTCGCCCATCACCTTATAGCCGGCGTCGTTCGGGTGCAGATGGTCGCCACTATCGTAAGCCGTCAACATCGTTCCGGGCTGTGCCGGATCTTCCACGGCTTTCTCGAAATCGACATAACCATCGAAAGCTTTGCCGTTGCGAATCCACTCATTCAACGCAAGTCTGCGCGTCTCGCGATCGGAGAGCCCGTTCGCGCGAGCCCCGGCCCGTTCGGCGGGTGTAACGGTGCCGCCAATTACTTTGATTCCGTTTTCGTGGCAGCGCTCGATAATCTGTTGCATGCCGGCCATAAGATCGTCCACCGAAGCGTTGGAACTCAGATCGTTGATGCCTTCGAGCAGCAGCACATACTTCACGCCGGCCTGCGCCAGCGCATCGCGTTCCAGGCGCGCGAGTCCGTTGACGCCATACGCGATATTGCGGCCCGTTGCGTCGGAAATAATCTTGTTGCCGCCGATCCCGGCGTCGACCACGGCAAATTTATTCGGACCTTTCGGCGTGATCAGACGGCTGGCGAGGATATCGGGCCAGCGGTGGTTCTGGTCCATCGCGGACTTCGCGCCATCAGTGATCGAATCGCCATAAGCGACGATCAGGCCCGTGCTCTCCGGTGCGAGCACGTCAACGGCGGTCAGGAAGGACCACGAAGTTACGGTCAGCGGATCCGTCAGCGTTTCCGAAGACGTGGCATCACCGGCCGCAACGTAGGAGTTCTGCTGCGCGGAATAGTGGAGCGTCGTCGTCATCGTGGTGTCCGCGAAGAAAAGACTGACAGACAGATCGCCAAGGACCGGAACCGCAAGCTTTACAGGATCGCTGAGCACCAGCGCGCCGGGTAGAATCGAAACCGCGGGTTTCCCGCTAAACGTGATCGTGTGGTCCGAGCCGGCAACAATCGCCCCGGCAGCGCCGCTGAGCGCAATGTGCGTGGCCGCGACCTTGACCGGCGCCGTACCGAAGACGTTCGAGAGTTTGATCCGCACAGTATCGCCGCCGATGCTGGTATGGACGATTTCCCGAACCGTCTGATTCACAAATTCCAGCTTCCGCGTCCGCATGGCCGCGGGGTCGGGGTTCTGAATGGAAGGGCTCGCCGCCCAGGTGGCTACCCAGTGTGTCGCCGTCGCGGCCGGAAGCTGGCCCGAAAGCGCGCCGAAGATCAGAATGAATGTCGCGATGGGTTTCATAGGTTGTGCGTTCAATATGATATCCAGGATGGCGAGAAAACCCAACAGCCCATCGAATCTTCCGCCGGCATACGCTCAACTATGCTGAAGAGCCGTGACTGTGAAGGAGCGGTGCGGCAAATCCCCGCCATGAGGTATTTCATTACTTTCGTCTGCTATGGTGTGCATCTGCAGAGCGGCATCGCGCTATGCAAAATAGACCACCGCCGCGATCAACTGAGCGACCATCAGCAAAAAAGCGAACTTCATCACCCGATGGCCGAAGTTGGGTGAATACCCAAATCCAATTCGGTTCCGCACCATAAGAGCCGGGTCCTCGGGATTCGAGTACAGATTCCCCATGGTCCAGCATTCATCCGGGGTAGTATCCACATATTCAGCCGCATCTTTTCGCACGAACCACATCGGAAGCAGCGAGATCGCGATCAGTCCGATTGGCAGCGCCATGACGAAGGGCGTGGACAGCGGGGACGCATTGGGTTGCGCAGATACCGGGCCCAGGGAAATGACGGCCAGCAGAAGCGAAACGCTGGTCATGATTCCCATCAGGGATGTAAGAGTCGCTCTCATCACGCGAATATCGCCGGGGCTCCGGCGGGCGCCAAACAATATGAAGACCGCAATTCCATAGAACAGGATGATGGTGGAAGCGCCGCTCATCAGCGATCCATAGACGCCCTTGAAACTTTTCTGCTCCCAGCCGTTCGGCTGGTCGTCGATCCCCCAATGCACGGGGAACCGATCCGGGATGGAATTCCAGTGCAGCGAAAGGTACCACGCCGCGCCACCGATAATCAGCACGGGCAGCGTCCACAGCGGCAGCGTCCAGACTGGCAGAGGATCTTCACTCCCCAGTTCCGCGACGCGCTGCGTCTCCGGCGGCTGACGATGTGGCCAGACTTGCTTCCGTGCGATTTGGGTCGCCGCCACCATGCCCAGGGGATGAAGCAGCGCGCACGGAACCAGAATCCAGAGGCCCTGGCCTGCCACGGCCCACGCCATCAGCGCGGTTCCAGCCAGGAAGAGAATTGAGTTGCTCCGGCGATATTGCGCGAGGATTCGCCGCCCCTCGGGCGAATCCCGGAAGCCGTCCGGCACGCGCACCCCAAAGAATGTCCCCGTTCGCCACGCCGGAAGCAGATGAAAAACTATTGCCGCCGGCAGGGTCGCGGTTAAAGGGAAGAGGATCAGCCAGAGCATTGAGCCCCTTTATTTCCCGACAAGGCCACGAGTTCTTTCGCAATCCAGTCTTCCGGCAGGCCGTGCGATCTCATTTCCGCGACAAGATTTCGCAGTCGCCGGGCGAATCCATCGTGCTCTTTTCGCAGCTCGGATCGCCTTCTGGGCTCAGCTGTCCGTGGCATAACCCGCGCCGTTTTCCCGCGCGAGACTTCCAGCCAGCCCTCCGCGGCCAGCGTCCGGTATGCCTCAGCGACAGTGTTGTGGTGGATGGCCAGATCGATCGCCAGTCTCCGCACGGAGGGAAGCAGATCGCCCGGTTTGAGGGAACCTGCGACCAGGTAGCCACGCAACTGGTCTGTTATCTGGCGATATGCCGGTACCGGAGACTGCAGTTCGAGAACAAGCTTCATGACGTCCGGATAAGTGTATAGGGTACATGTACAGAGTACAGATTTGCCGGCAGTATGTCAACAGGCGTTTTTACGGTACTTCCTTCCGGCGCAACCTAATTCTCTTCCTCCGCCACCACCACCGGAACCACAGGCAGTATCCCCAACTGCTCATAAATCGGCCGGATAATCGGCCGCAGCTTCGGTATCTGAAACCAAAACCACACAGCCCCCGCCACGCAACCGACCCCGCACAGCATCACCGTCCCCGGCGCTCCAAGCACTGGCGCAAGACTCCCTGCCAGCAAACTCCCAAAAGGACTCCCGCCCATGTAAGCCATCATGTAATAGCTCATCACCCTGCCACGTTTATCGTCGTCCACAATCGTCTGGATGACAGTATTGCTTGCGGCGGTGAATTGCATCATTCCAAACCCGGTCACAACCATCAACACCAGCGACAGTCCGTAATTTCGCGAAAATGAAAACGCCATCAGTCCGCCGCCGAACACCGCCGCCACCGCCGGAATAACCCGGTAAAGCCCGCGTACGGACTTGCGCGCGGCCAGGCTGAGCGCCGCGCCAATCGACCCCACTCCAGCAGCGCCCATCAGAAATCCGAGCGTGTGAGCTCCGCCATGGAAGACGCTCGTGGCGAACACCGGCATCAGAACCGTGTACGGCACCCCCACGAAACTGATGAACGCGAACAACATCAATACGGTGCGAATGGGCGGAAACGTGGAAACATATGTCCAGCCTTCCCTGAGTTGCGCAAACATGCTCCCGGTTGTCTTGCCCACCGGTTCACTCTCAACTCTCATCGCCAGCAGCGATGCGATGACGGCGAAATAACTCATGCCGTCAATCAGAAAACAATATCCTTCCCCCACCGCCGCGATGATGATTCCCGCCAGAGCCGGTCCCACCAGACGCGCGCCATTCACCATCGTCGAATTGAGCGCGATCGCGTTACTCAGATCGGCCTTGCCATTCACCATTCGAACCAGGAACGATTGCCGCGCCGGCATATCGAACGAGTTGATGAGCCCCTGAAATACGCTCAGCCAGATGATTTCCCAAATCGTAATGCGCCCGGTAAGAGTCAGGCCTGCGAGCATAAGCGACTGCAGTGCCGCAAGCCCCTGCGTGACCACCAGAACGCGCCGCCGTTCCCAGCGGTCAGCCCAAACGCCCGCCACCGGACCCAGAAGAAGCGTCGGAATCTGGCCCGCGAAGGTAACTACGCCCAAAAGAAAAGACGAACCGGTCAGCCGATAAACCAGCCAGCTGGTAGCCAGCCGCGTCATCCATGTGCCAATCAGGGAAAGGCTCTGGCCACAGAAAAACAGCCGGAAATTGCGGTGCCGCAAAGCGCGCAGAGCATTCATCTTCTGGAGCATTTCATAATTGACTGAGCCGCGACTGTGAAAGAGCGGTACGCGAAACTCACCGCTTGTCCCCTTCCCTCAGAGCCCCGTCGCGGAGCGCCCTAACCCGCCCGGCGCGCGTTCAATAGTTTCAGCACGTCGCCAGCCGTGCCGCATTCGCCCAGTCGCGGAAAGATCTTCTCGATACTGTACCGATGCGCATCCACATCCCTGTCTGTCATGGCGTCAGTAGCCAGTGTCACGTTATAGCCGAGATCGTAAGCGCAACGCGCCGTCGATTCCACACCAATGCTTGTCGCCACGCCCGTCAGCACGATTTGAGTCGCTCCGCGCTCCCTCAGGTAATCGCGCAGATCCGTGCCATGAAACGCGCCCCATCTTTCCTTCGTGACTGTATGGTCGCCGGGTTGCTGCTCCAGTTCGGGAACCAGCTCGGTCCAGTCGTAAGGAAACGAAAACTTTGGACGTCCGGCATCGGTGCGGCCCGGAGCCATGCCCGATACGTTCACCAGAACGACAGGCAACCCCTGCTCGCGAAAGGCCCGCGCAAGCTGTGCGGTTCGATCGACGATCTCGCCGATAGGATGCGCAGTCGGGAAACCGACAACTCCTTTTTGCAGGTCTATGACGACCAGTGCGGAAACTTCATCGAGTTTTGTAAGAGGCATAATTTTTCCCTGTTCTTGTTACGACCCGGCCAGACGCCTGATAATCTCTCCGGCCCGAAACAGGGTCTGCTGCTCCTGCTCGTCCAGCTGAGCGATTGCCTGCGCGAGCCAGCTGTGTTTGGCATCGACGGTGCTCTTCCGCACAGCCGTGCCTTTCGCGGTCAATTCGATGTTCACCTGACGGCCGTCGGTCGGATGCGGCTTGCGCATGGCCATGCCCATTCCCTCAAGCGCCGCGATGGTAGTTCCCATCGACTGCGGCTTCATGCTTTCCGCGCGCGCCAGATCCGCAATCGTTGCCGGACCTTGTTTCGCAAGACGAGCCATGACGGCGGACTCCGTCAGCGACAGCTCATGCGAGGCCGCCGCCGCGCGAACGCGCCGCACAAGCAGCCCGACGGCCTGCGTAAAATCGGCGACGGCGGTTTCAGGAATCCGACGGGGCATCGCATCTCCATCATACAGATAAACAGGTAAACTTGCAAGGTGGCCTGTTTATATGACGGGCAAGCCCTTATAGAAAAGAAACCTATAGCTCATGACCTGGCCGCCCCAGTCCGGGCGGCGTCAGCATCTCTCTCCTGCATTCCGACCGTCTGTTCGGGCTACGGCTGGACGCTGAAATTCAGCGGCGTACCGGTCTGTTTGTTTGAACTATCGAGAAGGCCGGTTATTGGCCTGGTCTCTGAGCGATACCATACGGTTCGCCGGCAGATTTCCCGTCCAGTTGGTCAGCCACGGACTTTGTTCTCGCCTTCACAAACGCCTTCAGGGTTTCAGCGCCAGTATCGACATCGGACACGGCTCGGTCGAAAAGCTTCGCCGACACGGAGGATTCCTCCACGATTGCCGGTCGGATCGCAGGCGCGATTTCATCCACCTGCGCGATCATGCGCTCCGGCAGGAAAATCGTTTTGCGGTATTCCGCAAGCTTCGCCATATAGGGATTGAGAAATTGCGGCGCCGCGAAGACACGTTCGATAAAGCGCGTGCCCGGAGACCAGGGATGGGAGATCGACAAGGTCCTCTGGATGTGCCCGGGATACTCCCCAAACGTATGATCCTGATCCCAGGGAATGAAAGAAAACCTTTGAGTCTTGGGGTTCAGCCAGACGTAGATATTCTTTCCGGCATCGAAAATACTATCGAGATTCGCGAGAGCGGAGGTGGCGGCAATGTACCTCACGAACGCGTCGAGATCCACCCAATCGCCGAGTTCCGCGGCAAACCGGTCGTCGGGAGCGGTGGAAACGAACTGACAAAAATCGATGAGCCGCTGTTTTTCGGCCTCCGACGGAGGATCTTTCGGATTGTATTGCTTCTCGTAGGCTGTCCAGTCTGCGCCGCGGGACTGGAAAATCTGCGTTACCACTGGAGTCATCATCGGCTTCAGCAGCATTCCCTGTTTTTTGATACCGAAGCGGTCGGCGATAAAGTTCTCGTCGACATCCTCCATGACCGAAAAGAGCCCGCGATACCAATGCGTGACGGTTCCATCTACCGTAATGTAAATCCGCGCGTAGGAAGTTCGCGGCGCGGGCACGCCGGCGTCACGGAAGAACCGGAAGGCAAGAACCTCACGCATCCAGGTCGGGTCATTGATGTTGTTATCGAAGTTCAGTTTGGTCAGGCCGGCCAGTTTCTGTCCTTTCACGTATTTGTTCAGGTCGATCTTAAGCGAGATCTTACCGGTTTGGCGCCCGACGCGGAACGTTTGGTTTCCCTTGTAGCGTACGGCGATGTCATCGAACTTTTTGCCATCGATGGTGAAGGACGTGTGCGCCCAGTTGAATACCTCGCCTCCGTCGCTGTGGGGAGCTCTGACGCCGGGGATGTCGCGCCCCGGCGTCATGGTCTTCCATTGCTCCTGGGTGAACTGGAATTCGACGTTCCAGACTTTGGTGATCTGAAAAAGGTCGGCGGGAGAGAAGTCCTTCGAATCGATTGCCGCGCCCTGGGCGAGAGCAGCCGCGAGGACCCCGATCGCCAGTGAAGTCGCGAGTCGACGAATGAGGGGCACGATCACAATAGAATCTATCATCTCAGGAAAATGCGGGAAGCGGGCGGGAAGCAGCTCGAGCGTGGCGCGGATCTGATTTGGAAGCCGGGTATTCAGGACAGAAACGAAGAGGGGTCGAGCACTTTAACGTGTTCGTAACGACGAAAATCAGCCCCATTAAACGTCAGGATGTCCCTGATGCCATACGCCTGCATGACTGCTGCGAGCCTTGCATCGTGAACCTTTGCGCCTTTCACCTCGTGCGTCACGATCAGACGCCGCCATTGCCGAAACGCCTCGTGTGAGTCTGGCAAGACGGTGAAAATATCTCGATGCGCGCGGTCAGCCGATCTGTCGCAGCTATTGAATTTCCGAGCCCGTTAACTTCTGCGGGCCGTGTGCAGACATTCCAGAACTCGGCGATGTTCTGGTGGGTAACGCATAACTCCTCCCCATTTTGAATGAGCGAACGGACCGACTGCCGGGCGGCGCGCATCAGCGGGTGATTGCGTTGGACCGAACGCACGAGGATATTGGTATCGACGAGAATTGGCATTTACCAGCGGTCTGGGTAAAGATTCTCGCGGCTCAGAGCCTCATCGGGAATAGGCGGAGCTTCCGGAAAGCTGTCGGCCCAGGCCTCAAACTCCGCCCCCCACAATTCGGGGCTGAGTCGCTGGGGTTTTGAACGCCCGGCCCTTTCTTCCACGACATGCAGCAGGAAGTCTTCCACCGAAACGCCACTGGATTGCGCCAACGCGATCAGGCGCGCTTCAATGTCGGGATTCAGATTCAGACTCATGCGTATATCCTTCCTGCCTGACTTCATTATGACCGATTGCATTCGAGGACATCATCTCAACCGGACTCCTGCCCGCAGACGCCGCTAGTCCCGCATCACGGCGACGATATCCCGCGCAGCCTTCCCGAGATCCCTCTGCTCAGCGAGTTGCGAAAAAATCTCCATGAGCGAAGGCAGTTGCATCAGTTTTCGCAGATTCTCCACCGAATCCGCAGCTTGTATCCGGCCCTTATAAATGATCACGACCTGGGCGCACGATTTTTCCACTGCCTCCAGAACGTGCGAAATATATAAGATCGTCTTGCCTGCTGCCGCCAGTTCCGCAAGCAAATGGGTGAAGAGCAGCGCCGACGTCACGTCTATTCCGGAAAGCGGCTCGTCGAGAATCAGAACGTCGGGATCGTGCAAAAGCGCCGCCGCAATCAGCACGCGCTGCTTCATCCCCTTCGAATACGCGGAGATGTAGGCATGCCGGTGCGGATGTAGTGCCAGAAGACTGAGCAGATCGTTCGCCTTCCTGTCGACCGCAGCGGAGGGCAACATGCGCAGTCGCCCGATCAGTTGCAGATATTCCAGCCCGGTGAGATACGAATAGAGGTGCGGTTCCTCGGGGACATATCCAAGCCGGCGCTTAAACGTTGCCATGTCAGACCGAATGTCCCGGCCATCGAGCAGTGCTCGGCCTGCGGATGGCTCCAGCATGCCCGTGATCATTTTCACGGTGGTCGATTTGCCTGATCCGTTAGGACCCAGATAGCCCGTAACCTCACCAGGCCTGACAGAAAAGCTGACATCGTCCACTACAGGAATGTTTCGGTAGTATTTCGTAAGCGACTGAATCTCCAGCATGTTCCTTTTCCTGTTCCCTCGCTATTGCAGCAGTCCCAGAGTGCGCACTGCCGGGTCGTCGTCGCCGAGATAGTCGAGACTCTCCTCCGGTTTCGCACGTTCTCGCCATTTCCAGAGAATCAGGCAACCAATGACCACAGCAGCGGTGGCCTTCAGCGGGCTCGCTATCAGTCGGATTTCTAAATCTGCCATCAGGCTGGGGTAGTAGATCAGGCCTATGACGTAAGCCGACATCAGCCAGACCAGATTATTCCGTCCGGGGAAATACCCGCAGGTAAATGGAATCCTGGCGAAGTCCAGGAACAGCCCTTCCATAAGAAACACAGAAAGCATCACCCCGAAAACGAACTGAAACAGGGCGACGGGCCACGGGAAGAACACAAGAGTGAAAGGCGTGAGCAGCAGGAACAGTGGAATCACTCCGCAGGCCAGTATCCACTTCTGCATGGCGATCAGGCATTGACCCGTCTGATTGGCGCCCGTCATCTGGAACGACCAGTTCGCGGTGAGCTCAGCCGGGAAATTGAAGGCGGCGCGCAGACCAGAGACCAGCACGAATGAAAGAGTCAGAGGCACCCCCAGCAGTGCGGCTCGAGCCGGGTCCCGGTTGATCTGAACGGCGAATGACCTGTGATCGACAACCACGAACGGGACAAGGCTGAGGATGACGAGCGCGGCGCCAAATCCGGCGATGACAGCCAGGAGCACCCTATGCTTCATGCTGCGGACGATGGTCTTGCCGATGTAATGAAAGACGGCCTCCTGAATCGGATTCCTGAGGAGGAACCGATCCAGCACAGCATTCAGGGCCACGTGGAATGTTCCGGGCCCTGACGGACGGAACGGAGGCGGGTCGAGCACTTTACGCGCCTGTCTGAGGTAGATGGGAATGTGAGTGAGAGCGAACAGCGCAGCCGCCCAGCCCAGCGCCGTGAGCGCCGTCTTCCCCAAATCGAGAAGCGCTTGACTCTGGACTGCGGGGCGCATCCGTTCATACAGGCCGGAAAATAAGTAGGCAGGTATCCAGCGGGCGATGCCAGAGGGCGCTCCGACGATCAGACGGGTTTCATCTGCAATTAGCGGAGAGAGCAGAAAGAGCATGACCATCGCGGCCATTAGGACCGTCTGGGCGCAAGTCACCACGGAACGGAAGAGCTTCGCGGGAACCAAAACCAGCAGTACCCCATGGATCGAGGCCGCCGCGAAAGCAGAGAAAAGTCCTGCCGCCGTCACAACCAGTAAGTGCGTCGCCATCACCGCGAAGAAGTTCCCCTCGTCAAAAAAGAAGGGCCAGAATATCGTCACGACACCATTGATCGCAACCAGAAACATTCCAAGAAACACCATGAAGGCCGTTACTTTCGCCAGAAACAGCTTCCACACGGGCACGGGGAGAGGGAAGAGCACCTGGTAGTCACGAAGGTCGGGGAATAGGGCGTCCCATTCGAAGACGACGATAAATCCGATGACGGACATGGAGAACGCGAGGAACAGGCATCGAACGAAAACGAGAAGCCACCCCGTCTTGGGAAGCCATATCGGAAGAACGAACATAAGAATGGACACGATTCCACCCGGAGCCGCGAGAATTCCGAGGATTTGAGGTACATTAGCCGCCTGGTCGCCCTGCGGAGACAACGACTCTTTGTCGAAGAAGCGGCTGAAGAAGAGTCGCACGAGAACGCCGAATCGATTGGCGGTCACACGGTCAGGTCTCATTCGGTATCAGTTAGCGGAGGGCCTCTCGAGCCGATCGATCACGATCACATCGACCAACTCTCTTTTTGGCGTTACCAGGATTCCAACCTTTTTCAAAGCTGCCGTGATAGTGGGCAGACCCGAGGGAGCGTCAACCTCCGCAGTCGATGGCTGGTTGTTTCGAAGGTAGGAGATGTCTACATCGTATTTCTTGTCGGAGCCTGTTTCATCCAGAAGGGGCCGGTCGAACGAGTGTTCCAGGTAGCGCACCAGATGTGGCATAGGCGCGCCCTTCACCATGAGCCTGAGTCCGTCCGGCGGCACGCCGCGCCCCAGATACATCTCACAAAACTCAGAACCATTGGGATTCGGGCCGCCCTTATGTGTAGTGGGGGGCATGGGCGGCGGCCCCCCGGCGGGATCAATCGCGACGCATGAGCCTGGAGCGGTAACCGGCAGGCGGATTCCTCCGGCCGCGGCTGTGACAACATAGACGGAGGCGGGCCTTTTTTCCGGATGATACTGAAGCGCGAACCTTACCTGGAACACGCGCTGCAACATACTCCAACGATCCATCTGGTCGCGCAAAGGCGCTTTCGCTTTTGCCACTATCGTGAAACGTTCTGTCTCTGCCCATTTCGGAAGGCCGATCAGATCCTGCTCGTGCACGCCAAAAGCCTGAACCATCAGGGACTTCAGGGAAAAGCCCCGGAAAGTCGTCTGCAATCCCTGCGGGAGGATAAGCGTGGCGTCCGAAGGGGCGGCGGCCTTAATCGATACCACATCGTAGTTGTTATCCTTCGGCATCGTCACTTGCGCGTACGCGCCGGCCGGCAGAAGAATAGCGGCGAAAATAGCCGGAGATAATTTCATTTTTCACCTGTTGATGTCAGTAGCCAGGCATCTGAATCCATGCCGGCATATCGCCCTTGCGGATTATCGCGAGGGTATCGACCCAGCGCTCTCTGTCGCCAGTCACCATGTGACTGTACCGTTCCGCGATGTCGGCTGCCGCGTCGCGGTCGCCTTCCTTCAGCAATCGGGCAATCAGCATTTCCGGATAGTGCCAGTTTGACCACGGCCGGGCATTCACGATGGGATATCGAAGTGCCTCCGTCGCCGGGGCGTCCATCGCATTGCGCGCAAACTGGATTGCGGTGGTCTTGTCCCCCCGCACCAATGCCGCCATCCCGGCCACCATGTTGGCGCGGAACAAAGATGTCCCGTAGTCGGCGTCCTCTTTCGCTGTGGGAGCGATGGTCAGTGCCTCCTGCGCAAAACGACCAGCCTGATCCCAGAGGGCTTTTTCGGTAACAGGATCGTGCTGCTGGGTAGCCGCGCGGAGAGCGTCGTTGCCTGCCGACTGAGCCAGGATCGACATCTCCCGGAAGCGCTCACCGTTGGGCAAACCCTGAATGGCCCGATGCCGGGATTCCAGTGGACCCGCCCAGATCTGTTCCGGCAGGCTGACTACCAATTCCTGATCGAGTATTTTCAGCCTGAGCTGATGGGCCCAGACTGAACCGGGATCGAGTTTCAGCGAACGTTCAACCGCGGCCTTGCCGACGGCAAAGACTTCCGTGCCGGCAGCCATTGTCGGCCAGTTCATCGAAACCATCTGGGTGGCCGTTGCGAGCAGGAACCCTACATGCGAGCTTTGCGTCAGCTCCACGTTGATCCGGGCCAGCCGCTTCCTGGCCTCCGGATCCAGCGGATTCCAGCGAACAGACATCAGTCGACCCTCCTCGACTGCCACCTGCGCCTCCCGGGCGGACTGGGACTTCGGGTCCAGCTTTAGCGCGCGGCCGATAGCAGTCTCTCCAACCTCGAACGCGTCGCCGCCCCGAACCTGCAACGGTGAAAAACGGGTGACGATCGCCTGGCCGTTTGCCGCCAGAAACTCTACATCATTCGACTGCGCGAGCTTATTTCGTGCTTCTTCCACTGCGTTTTGAAACTCCGGAGTTCCCGCCCTGCGCGTGGCAAGCAGAGCCTTTACCTCCGGAATCGGTTGCGATGCCTTTCCCGATGCTGTTGCCGACGTCTGGTGGCAGGCAGCAATCGCAACAATCGCTGCTCCACACGCGAGCGCAACCATCGCCTTTCGTGCGGGCGATACCACGTGCACGGCTTCGTCCCGAAGGACTCGGTCAATTCGCTCCTCCAGCCCCCCATCGCCTTTCATGCCGGCGCTCACGAATGCGTACCGGCGCCTTCCCGGGGAAATCGAGGAAGCGACCTCGATTAGGACGCGAGCATACGCCTTGCCGTCACCGACTGCGCGCGCTCCAGCCTCGTCGGATGCGTGTTCCGCGGTGGAAGCCAGTTTCTTTTCCAGCCACCACGCCAGCGGATGGAACCAGAAAACGCACCGGTTCAGATACGCCGCGAAGTTCACCAGCGAGTCGCGGTTTCTGACATGAGCCGCCTCATGGGCCAATACGGCCTGCAACTTCGTATCGGACCATTCGCGCCAGGCTGCGGGCAGGACAATTCGGGGCGAATGGAGCCCGACTGTCAATGGAGTGGTTACCAGTTCCGATTCGCAGACTTCTGCATCCTGAATCAGGAGTGGCACGGGCGCGCTCGCTCGTACGATTTGATTCGCAGCCTGCCAGCCCGGGATCAGACGAGCAAGCAGAAACAACACTCCGGCGCCGTACAACGCCAGCGAGACCGGAACCCATGGAACGCGCTCATGCCAGGGCACAGCGTGCGAACTCGGTTTGGACGAACGCTTCGGCGCAACGAATTTCGGGGACTGCCCCACGAACACGACAGCCAGTGGTCGGATGCCCTGCGCCGGCCCCGGTTCGTCCGCGTGTTCGAGAGCGGGCAATTGGATCGGGACATCCACCTTCGGTTCGATGCGGGACAGCAATGGCATCAGCATCATCCCGCAAAGAACTGCGACCCATGCGCCATGTCGAACCGATCCGGAACGAATTCTGGCTGCAGCCAATATGCCGCCCACACAAAGCGCCAGCGCCGCCGACTGCACGGAAGCCTCAACAACGATTCGAACCACTGCGATCCAAATAGCGTCGTTCATTTTGCATCCTTCACTTTCCGCGCCAGCTTCTCCAGCTGTGCAGCTGTCAAGACGTTTTCATCGACCATTCCCAGAACGAACTGCTCCACCGAACCCGCCCAGAATCGTTCAATGACACTCCGCGCCGCCCCTGCCGCAACGCTCTCGCGAGCCGCGGTCGCACTGTAGACAAAGGTCTGGCCTTCCACAGCGTGGGTGAGATATCCCTGGGTCTCCAGCCGCCGCAGAAGTGTACGAATGCTCGATTCCTTCAGAGGATGCTCCGCCGCGATGGCTTCCCGCACCTGTTCGGCCGTAGCTCTTGTGTTCGACCAGATGTAGTCGAGAATTGCCTGCTGGAGTTTTGTCAGAGGCTTTAAATGCATGCTACGTAGTGTCACGTCACATACTGTAACATCGATAAAATTCTTGTGCAAGGAAAATAAATCCGAGAGACTGGCGGGAGCTCTCATCAGCCCGCACGGGGAATTCCAGCCGATGCCGCTGTTCAAGACAATTTCATGCTGGTCGGGATGCCCTGGCGCGGTTTGACCCTCATTTAGAGCAATTGGAACGGGCCCGATAAGCCCGGTCAATTGTGGGTACGGGCTTCAGCCGTAGGCTTTAGCCCAGTACGGCCGAGCTTTGCTCGGCCTCGTGGCGTTTCGCCGCGTCCTGAGAGAGTTGGCGAGCCGGGCAGGGGCGCTCCAGGCACTAATGGTGGCAGCCGAACAAGCGGGAATGCCCGGTAGATCGTAGAAAGTAGCGACTCTCAGCTCTGAGCCCTTTGATAGGCTCAGAGCAATTTTTCTTGACGGAAAAAAGGAGAGTCGCTAATGAAGAAACCATATCAGATTGA
>Ga0182024_10001516_pt1 | contig 59727 bp, 60 predicted proteins | sample P32metaG_FD_120480 | JGI IMG/M metagenome (GOLD analysis project Ga0182024, IMG submission 120480) | Permafrost microbial communities from Stordalen Mire, Sweden - P3-2 metaG (Illumina Assembly) | ecosystem: Environmental > Terrestrial > Soil > Wetlands > Permafrost | place: Sweden: Stordalen...
ATGTGGCGCCGGCCCTTGGAATGAAACTTGAACGGCACGACAGACCCCCGCGATAGCCAGGGCAAACATCTGCCCCTACACTCCTTAAAAATGCCGCACGGCGCTATCCGTGCACCAAAGTCGGTCCACATCGAGGAAGCGCCGACATAGAGCGCCTTGCCGGCGCGCACGACATCGTTAAGCGCCTCGACCGTTTCCTCGATCGGCGTCTCCGGATCGAAGCGATGAATCTGATAGAGATCGACATAGTCCGTGCCGAGCCGGCGCAGCGAAATGTCGATCGCCTCCATCACATGTTTGCGCGACAGGCCGCGCGAATTGACGCTGGGACCCATCGGATTGAATAGTTTGGTGGCGATGACGACTTCGTCGCGCTTGGCGAAATCCTTGATCGCGCGGCCCAATATTTCCTCGCTCGCCCCCAGCGAATAGACGTCGGCCGTGTCGAAGAAATTGATGCCGCGCTCCAGCGCTTCCCTGATGAACGGGCGCGAGGCTTCTTCCTCCAGCACCCAGTCGCGCCATTTCGTCGAGCCATAGGTCATGCAGCCAAGGCATAGCTTGGAGACCTTCATGCCGGTCTTGCCAAAACGCGTATAATCCATACCGGGTCTCCTGATCGGCCTCGCCGGCGACATCCCTATTCAGCTTATAGACCTTGGCCTGACATCATGCCAAAGGTCGCCTCAGACCCTCCGGAAAACAATATCGTGATCAAAGCCTCCAGACAGTCGCGCGGCAAGGCGCGTATTTCACAAGCGCGTTGGGACTTTTGGGTCGATCGCGGCGGCACTTTCACCGATGTGATCGGCCGCGACCCGAGCGGGCGGCTCCATGCGCGAAAACTTCTGTCGGAAAATCCCGCCTATGGCGACGCCGCCGTGCAGGCCATTCGCGACCTGCTCGGCCTCGCCTCGGGGCAGCCCATTCCTCGCGGCGCCATCGGCGTCGTCAAGATGGGCACGACGGTGGCGACCAACGCTTTGCTCGAACGCAAGGGCGAGCGGACCCTGCTGGTGACGACGCGGGGCTTTCGCGACGCGCTCGAAATCGGCTACCAGGCGCGCCCGAAAATATTCGCGCTGAACATCATCAAGCCGGAGCAGCTCTATGGCGACGTCGTCGAGGTCGACGAGCGCGTGCTGAGCGATGGAACGATCGAGAAAGCCCCCGATCTTGCCGCCATTCGCCGGGATCTCGCCGCCGCCAAGCGGCGCGGAATAAACGCGCTCGCCATCGTGTTCATGCATGCCTATCGCTACCCCGAACATGAGCGGCAGGCAGCCAAGCTCGCGCGCGAAATGGGCTTTGGCCAGGTATCGGTCAGCCATGAATGTTCGGCGCTCATCAAACTGGTCGGGCGCGGCGACACGACCGTCGTCGACGCCTATCTCTCGCCGATCCTAGCGCGTTATGTCGAGCGGGTGTCGGACGAGCTCGACATCAAGCGCACCGGCGCGCGCGTGATGTTCATGATGTCGTCGGGCGGCCTGACGGCGGCCGAACTGTTCGCCGGCAAGGACGCCATCCTCTCGGGGCCGGCGGGCGGCGTCGTCGCGATGGCGCAGACCGGGCGCAGCGCCGGCTTTGACCGGGTGATCGGCTTCGACATGGGCGGCACGTCGACCGACGTCGCCCATTTTCATGGCCAATACGAGCGCGCGTTCGAGACGGAGGTCGCGGGCGTTCGCATGCGCGCGCCGATGATGATGATCCACACGGTCGCGGCGGGCGGCGGATCGATCCTGCATTTCGACGGCGCGCGCTTTCGCGTCGGGCCCGATTCGGCCGGCGCCAATCCCGGCCCCAAATGCTACGGGCGCGGCGGGCCGCTCGCGGTGACCGACGCCAATCTGATGACCGGCAAGCTGATCCCGCAATTCTTCCCGAAAATCTTCGGCCCGGGCCAAGACGAGGCGCTCGACGACAAGATCGTCGAGACGGCGTTCGAGGAATTGGCGGGGCAAGTCGGCGACGGGCGCAGCGCGGAGCAAGTCGCTGACGGATTCATCGCCATTGCGGTGGCCAAAATGACCGAGGCGATCAAGAAAATATCGGTCGCGCGCGGCCATGACGTCACCCGCTATGTCCTCAACTGCTTTGGCGGCGCCGGCGGCCAGCATGCCTGCGACGTCGCCGACGCGCTGTCGATCAAGACGGTGCTGATTCATCCGCTGTCGTCGCTGTTGTCGGCCTATGGCATGGGCCTTGCCGATATCAGCGCCAGCCGCGGCCAGGGGATCGAGGAACCGTTGCGCGAGGAAGCGCTGGCGCGCGTCGCCGCTCTGGCCGACAAACTCGGCGCGCAGGCGATCGACGAAGTGGCGGGCCAGGGCGTCGCGCGCGCGTCGATCAAGCTGCATGTGCGCGCGCAATTGCGCTATGCCGGCTCGGACACCGCGCTCGAGGTAAAATCGGCAGGGCTCGCCGCGATGCGCCGCGCCTTCGAGGCCGCGCATAAGGCGCGCTTCGGGTTCATCGACCCGAGCAAGGACCTGGTGATCGAAGCGGTCAATGTCGAGGCGGTCGGCGGCGCCGCGCGCTTCCTGGAGCGCGCGAGGCCGAAATCGCCGGCGCAGTTGCCCAAGCCAGAGCGCGCGACGCGCTTTTTCTCGAACGGGCAATGGCGCAAGGCGCGCGTCTACTCACGCGAAAAGCTTGCGCTTGGCGCGCGGGTGAAGGGTCCGGCGCTCATCATCGAGCCGCATCAGACTATCGTCGTCGAGGCGGGCTGGCGCGCGCATATTACCCAGAAAAATCACGTCATCCTGCAGCGCGTCGACGCCATGGCGCGCCGCGAGGCGATCGGCGCCAAGGCCGATCCGGTGATGTTGGAAATTTTCAACAATCTGTTCATGTCGATCGCCGAACAAATGGGCGTGACGCTGCAGAACACCGCCTATTCCGTCAATATCAAGGAGCGGCTCGACTTTTCCTGCGCGGTGTTCGACCGGCATGGCATGCTGGTCGCCAATGCGCCGCATATGCCGGTGCATCTGGGCTCGATGGATCGCTCGGTCGAGACGATCATCCGCCTCAACGAGGGGCGCATCCAGGCCGGCGACGTCTTCGCCCTCAACGCGCCCTATAATGGCGGCACGCATCTGCCCGACATCACCGTCTGCACGCCGGTGTTCGACGCAAAAGGCAAGACCATTCTGTTCTGGGTCGCCTCGCGCGGTCACCATGCCGATGTCGGCGGCATTTCGCCGGGCTCGATGAGCCCGCGCGCGACCAATATTCTCGAAGAGGGCGTCTATATCGATAATTTTGTTTTGGTCGAGCGCGGCCGCTTTCGCGAGCGCGAACTTTACGTGCTGCTCGAAGGCGGCCCCTATCCCGCCCGCAATCCGTTGCAGAACGTCAACGACCTCAAAGCCCAGATCGCCGCCAATGAAAAGGGCGCGCAGGAATTGAAGCGGATGGTCGATCAATCCTCGCTGGCAACCGTCGAGGCTTATATGGGCCACGTGCAGGACAATGCCGCCGAGAGCGTGCGCCGCGTCATCGACCGGCTCAAAGACAGCGAATTTTCCTGCGAGATGGATCAGGGCGCGATCATCAAGGTGAAAATCACCGTCGACCGGCAAAAGCGCGAGGCGACGGTCGATTTCACCGGCACCTCGCCGCAGCAGCCGACCAATTTCAACGCGCCGGAACCCGTCGCGAGAGCCGCCGTGCTCTATGTCTTTCGCGTGATGGTGGAAGACGAAATTCCGATGAATGCCGGCTGCCTGCGCCCGATCCGCATTATCATCCCGGAAGGCTCGATGCTGTCGCCGCGTTATCCGGCCGCCGTCGTCGCCGGCAATGTCGAGACCTCGCAGGCGGTGACCGATACTTTGTTCGGCGCGCTTGGCGCGCTCGCTTCGGCCCAGGGCACGATGAACAATCTGACCTTCGGCAATGCGCGCTGTCAATATTACGAAACGATCTGTTCGGGCGCGCCGGCCGGACCCGGCTTCAACGGCGCGAGCGGCGTCCATACCCATATGACCAATTCGCGCCTCACCGATCCGGAAGTGCTGGAATCGCGCTTTCCCGTCGTGCTGGAGGATTTCCACATCCGGCGCGGCTCGGGCGGCCGCGGGCGTTGGCATGCGGGCGACGGCACGATGCGCAAATTGCGCTTCCGCGAGCGCATGGATCTGGCGCTGCTGAGTGGCCATCGCCGCGTCCCGAATTTCGGCATGGAGGGCGGCGAAGTCGGCGAGCTCGGGCGCAATTTCGTCGAGCGAAAAGGCGGGCGCGTCGAGGATATCGAAGGCTGCGCGCAGACCGTCCTGGAAGCGGGCGAGGCGATCGTCATCGTCACGCCGACCGGCGGCGGCTGGGGCAAACCTTCTTGAACCTGGGTGACAACAAAGGCATCCGCATGGAATTTGGCGTCTACAGTTTTGTTGAGGCGAAGAGGGACGCGAATACCGGGCGCTCCATCGACCTCGCGCGCACATTCGCCGAACTGCTCGAACAGATCGCGCTGGCCGATCGCGTCGGGCTCGATGTCTTTGGCGTCGGCGAACATCACCGGCCCGACTATGCCGTCTCCTCGCCCGCGGTCGTGCTGGCCGCGGCGGCCGCGCGCACCAGGAACATAAGGCTGACGAGCGCGGTCACCGTGCTGAGTTCCGACGATCCGGTCCGGGTCTACCAGGATTTCGCCACGCTCGACCTTATCTCCGGCGGGCGCGCCGAGATCATGGTCGGGCGCGGTTCGTTCATCGAATCCTTCCCGCTGTTCGGCTACAAGCTCGACGATTACGACGAATTGTTCAGCGAAAAGCTCGAACTTCTGCTGCAGATTCGCGAGAGCGAGCGCATCGCCTGGAGCGGGCGCCATCGCGCGGCCCTGACCGGCCAGGGCATCTATCCGCGCGCGCTGCAAAGCGAACTGCCGATCTGGATCGCGGTCGGCGGCACGCCGCAATCGGTGGCGCGCGCCGGCGCGCTCGGCCTGCCGCTCGCCATCGCCATTATCGGGGGCGAGCCCGAGCGTTTCGCGCCGCTGGTGCGGCTCTATCGCGAGGCGGGCGAAAACGCCCATATCGATCCGGCCAGGCTCGCCGTCGGCATCAACGGGCATGGCTTCATCGCCGATTCCTCTGCGGAGGCCGCCGATCTGTTCTTTCCGCCCTATGCGGAAACGATGTCGCGGATCGGCCACGAACGCGGCTGGCCGCCGACGACGAGGGCGCAGTTCGACAATGCCCGCACGCTACGCGGCGCGCTGGCGGTCGGCAGTCCCGAGGAAGTGATCGAGAAAATCCTCTTCCAGCACGCGATATTCGGTCACCAGCGCTATCTCATGCAAATGAGCGTCGGCCCCATGCCGCATGCGGCGATGATGCGCTCGATCGAGCTATTGGGAACGCGCGTCGTTCCCGCCGTGCGCGAGGAGATCTCGCGGCGCGAGGCGGCGGCTTAGAGCGGGATGAGATAGGATGGGCCGACGTCATTGCGAGCGGAGCGAAGCAATCCAGAGGTCGTGACCTCTCCTGATAGGGCACGACCTCTGGATTGCTTCGCTCCGCTCGCAATGACCAACGCGCCCTAACTGCTGCCGATCAATATCCCCGCCGCCAGCACAAGCGCTCCGCCGAGCATCACTTTGGCGGCGGCGGCGAGCGGCGGCGTCTTCATGTAGCGCCATTGGATGAGGGCGATCGCGATGAGTTCGATCACCACGACGATGCAGGCGATGAATGTCGCGGTGTAGAAATTGGGAATGAGAAAAGGCAACGTGTGGCCGATGCCGCCGGCGAAGGTCATCAGCCCGCAGGCAAGGCCGCGCAGAAACGGCGCGCCGCGTCCCGACAGCTTGCCGTCGTCGGCCAAAGCTTCGGCAAAGCCCATCGATATGCCGGCGCCGATCGAGGCGGCCATGCCGACGAGGAAAGCGTTCCAGGAATTATGCGTCGCGAAGGCGGCGGCGAATACGGGGGCGAGCGTCGACACCGACCCGTCCATCAGCCCGACGAGCCCAGGCTGAATGATCTGCAGGATGAAGCGGCGTTGGGCGTCGTCGTTCTCGCCTTCGCGAACCAGGTCGGGCAGCCGCGTCGCCTCGATCTGCGCGGCGGCCTCCCCATGCGCTTCTTCGGCGGCGGCCAGGTCGCCCAGCAATTTACGGATCGCGGCATCGCTCGTGCGGCTCGCCGCCTGCTGGTAGAAATGCGCGGCGTCCTGCTCCATCTGCCGCGCCTGCCGGCGCACCGCATCGACGCCGAGCGGGCGAAGCTGCCAGATCGGCCGGCGCTGCACCCAGCCGCGCACGTCCTGCCGGCGGATCAGCGGAATGTGGTCGCCGAATTTTGACACGTAAAGATCGATCAATTGGCGCCGATGCTCGCTTTCCTCGGCCGCCATATCGGTGAAGACATGGGCGCTGGCCGGATAGTTTTCGCGCAGGCCATCGGCGAAATCGGCGAAAATGCGGCCGTCCTCCTCCTCGCTGCTGATCGCCAAAGCGAGAATCTCGCGCTCGGACAGGTCGGTCAGGCTCCGCATAATGGCAAGGACTCCAGGACGGGACGAATTCGCGCGCCTGGAATTCATCCAGCGTTCGCGCGGCGCGCTAAGGTAGAACGGTTCTAAACTGGCGTCCAGCGCCGCCGCCGCGATTCCCGCGCGACGAGCCATGACTCGGCGGAAACCCCTGCGGCCATTGGAATGGGTCAGGCGACGCGAATCCTCTATCGCGTCATGAGGACCGGCGCGCCGATGCTGACGCGGTCGAAGAGGTCGATGACGTCTTCGTTCAGCATCCGGATGCAGCCGTACGACGCCGCCGTTCCGACCGAAGCGCGCATCGCCATTGTCGTGCCGTGGATGGCGACTTCATTGCGGTCGAGGGTGATCGCCCGCGCGCCCATTGGATTGTGCGGAGAGCCGCCGGGGATCACGTCGGGCAGTTCGGGATGATCGCGCTTGACCGAATCGGGCGGCGACCAGGCCGGGGCGACATATTTGCCGTCGACCCTGGCAAAGCCGCTCCATTCCTTGCCGCGCTTGGCGACCGCGACGGGATAGGCGATGGCCGAATCGGGGCCGATCACGAGGAATAGCTTGCGCGCGCTCTGGCTGATGACGATCGTGCCGGCGCTATATTGCGAGGGGAAGGCCACCGCCTCGCGGGCCTCAGCCAACGGCGCGCCCGCCAATATCATGCCAAGCCCGATCGCCGCCGAGCGCCAATTTCGCATCGCTGTCGTCCCTGATCCCAGATGAGGCGACGATAATATCATTGGCGGGCGGGCGCCGGCGCGAAAGCCGCCAAGCGTGGTAAACGGCGCGCGAATCGGGATGGACAGGGCAATTTTTCGGCGCCCGGAAGGGCCATCGGCGAGCACGCCGATAGCGGCGCGCCGCGCAATGGGAAGAACTTTCCCCAGTTCCCGGCCTTTCTATAGTATTTGTGGACTGAATCGGCCCGAGCGCTTATGTAGGCAGACGACGGATCGGTCCGCGAGGCCACACGATGCTGACGAACAAGGGAAAATACGGCCTGAAAGCCATGGTGCATTTGGCCGGGATCGAACCGGGCCGCCCGTCGCTTGTCGCCGACATTGCGGCGGCCAATGCGATCCCCAAGAAGTTCCTGGATGCGATCCTCGGCGAATTGCGCACCGCCGGCCTCGTCCATTCCAAAAAGGGTCGCGGCGGCGGCTATGTGCTGGCCAAAAGGCCCGCCCAGATCATGGTCGGCGAAATCGTGCGGGCGCTCGACGGTCCGCTGGCGCCGATCGCCTGCGCGAGCAAGGGCTATTACCGGCGCTGCGACGATTGCCCTTCGGAGGGCAGCTGTGCGGTGCGGCTGATGATGCTGGAAGTGCGCAATTCCATCGCCACGGTGCTCGACAACCGCTCCCTCGCCTCGATGCGCGCCCTGGCCGAGGTCGATGAAGCGAGCCTGATGTATTATATCTGAGGAGGCTCTAAACCGGAAGATTTATGGTGGAAACGGTCGAGCCGTCATTGCGAGCAACAGCGAAGCAATCCAGACGAGGCTACCAGAGCCAACGTCTGGATTGCATCGTCGCTACGCTCCCTCGCAATGACGAGGGAAATGGTTGCGGGACTATTTTCCGATAGTTCGGCGCAACCCCCTCCCCGCCCCTAACCCTTCGCGGCCTTGCGGCGCGCCGGCTTCTGCGACCGCGCGAGCGCGTCGACGCTGGCGTGAAAATCGACGATGCGCGGCGCGATCAGCGCGCGAAAGCGCGAGCCGTTGAAGACGCCGTAATGGCCGACGTCCTTCTGCATATAGTGAACCTTCAGATCGTCGGGAATGTTCGAGCAGAGATCCTGCGCCGCCTGAGTCTGGCCGACGCCCGAAATGTCGTCGTTTTCACCCTCGACCGTCATCAGCGCGCAGCGATGGATGGCCGTCAGATCGACCGGCGCGCCGCGATGCTTCATCTCGCCCTTGGGCAAAGCGTGTTTGACGAACACCGTCTCGATCGTCTGCATGTAATATTCGGCCGTCAGATCCATCACGGCCATATATTCATCGTAGAATTCGCGATGCTTTTCGGCTGAATCGCCGTCGCCCGAGACGAGATGCTTGAACATGTCGACATGGGCGTTGACGTGCCGGTCGAGATTCATCGCCATGAAGCCTGACAATTGCAGGAAACCGGGATAGACGAGCCGGCCGAAGCCCGGATGGGGAAACGGTACCCGGTGCAGGCAATTGTCGCGAAACCATTCGACGCCGCGCCGCTCGGCCAGGAGGTTGACCGCCGTCGGGCTGCGCCTTGTGTCGATAGGCCCGCCCATTAGGGTCATCGAGGCCGGAATGTCGCCGTGATTTTCGGCCTCCATCAAGGCGATCGCCGCGATCAGCGGCACCGCGGGCTGACACACCCCGATGGAATGGGCGCCCGGTCCCAGAACCCCGAACATTTCGCGGAGGTAATCGATGTAATCGTCGAGATCGAAATCGCCGATGGCGAGCGGGATCATCCGCGCATTGTTCCAATCGGTAATATAGACTTCATGAGTGGGCAGGAACGCCTCGACCGTGCCGCGCAGCAGCGTCGCGTAATGGCCGGACATTGGCGCGACGATCAGCAGCCTGGGCTGGGGGTAGCGAGGCTTGGCGCCTTCGCGCACGAAATGGAGGAGACTGCAAAAAGGGCGCTCCCAAACGACCTCCTCTTTCACCGGGACCGAAACGCCCTCGACGGTCGTGCGCTCAAACCCGAAAGCCGGCTTGCCATAGCGGCGGGTTACGCGTTCGAACAATTCGGCGCCGGCCGCCATATTTTTGGCAAATGGCGTATTGGCGAATGGATTCAAGGGATTGCGAAAGACGAGAAGGCTCGCGTCGGACATCGCGCGCGCCGGCCCCAGGGCCGCCAGAGCCATTTCGTACATCTGGTAGGAAAAATTCATCTTGAACGACCGTTCTTGCGGGCGCGCGCGGAGCGCCCCGAAACGTCAATCACGCTTACCCAAACAAGTTAAGGTTCGTATCGAAACTAATCAACGTCGCCAAAGGTATAAGAACGTCGCTAAGGAATGGTTCCGGGCATCGAGGCGATAAAGGCCAAACATTCCGGTAACTTGCCTCATTCGACCGTCGGCGCCAATGGGCCCGGCGGCCAGTCAGGGCTTGGCGGAAAAGGGCGCGCGGCCGCTCGCCAGCGCGTCATCGAGAAGCTCCAGGCGGTCCTGGCCCCAGAAAATCTCGCCTTCCAGCACGTAGGCCGGCGCGCCGAACACGCCAGCCTCGATCGCCTCCAGGCGATTGCGTTCATAGGCGGCGCGGATTTCTTGCGAATTGGCGGCGGCGAGGATGGGCGCCGGATCGAATCCGGCCTCGCGCAGCACATCGGCCAGAACATCGGCGTCGGCGAGATTTTCCTGCGTCTCCCAAACGCGCGCGAAGGCTTTCTGGACAAGATCGGCCGGATCGCCGCCCGCCTCCACGACCGCCAGCACCATGCGATTGGCGAGGTCTGCGTCATAGGGCCAATTTTCGGGCCACAAATGAAACGACAATTGGCGCTTCTCGCGCCAGCGCTGCAATTCGAGCATGCGATAGGCCTGGCGGGCGGGATGACGCTTGGCGAGCGGCAGGCCGCCGGTCTGCGAGAACACTTCGTTCAGCAGCACCGGTCGGTAGGCGATGCCAGCGCCGTGACGGCGCGCGATATGGAGGAAAAGCCGGTGGCCGATATAGGTCCACGGGCTGACCAGCGAGAAATAATAGTCGATGCGGCGGGACATGGCGGCTCCGGTTTCGATTGCCTTTCATGGGACCGAGGGCGTCCCGCCCGCCCTTCCACTGCGGGAGAACGCCGCGCGAGTCAGCGGGCGGGACGCCCGCGCTCCCATTACGCCGCCTTCGCCTTCTCCCCGAACCGCCCGTAGAATGTCTCGCCCTTCCTAGCCATTTCGATCAGCAGCGCATTGGGCGCAAAGCGGTCGCCGTGTTTGGCGGCCAAGGATTGCGCCAGCGCCACGAAAGGCCCCAAACCCATGCCGTCGATATAGGAGATCGTGCCGCCCGCGAAAGGCGCAAAGCCAAAGCCGAGGATCGAGCCCACATCGGCCTCGCGCGGGTCGGTGACGACATTCTCCTCCATGCAGCGCGCCGCCTCCAGCGATTGGGTGATGAGAAAGCGATCCTTCAGTTCCTGCACGAGAATCGTATCGGGATCGATCGCCTTGCCGGCGATTCTGCCAAGCCCCGGCCACAGGCTCTTGGATCCTTTCTCGGGATAATCATAGAAGCCCTTGCCGTTCTTGCGGCCAAAACGCTTTTCGCCGACGACCATCGCCTCCAGAACCTTCGCCTGCGCGGGGTCGACGGCATTGGGACCGAGGTCCGCCTTGGTGGCGAGCAATATTTTCCACCCAAGGTCGATCCCCACTTCATCGTTGAGCGACAAAGGCCCGACCGGCATGCCGGCCATTTTGGCGGCATTCTCGATCATGGCGGGCGGCACGCCCTCCATCAGCATCAAATGGCCTTCGCGAATATAATTGCCGACGCAGCGGTTGGCGTAAAAGCCGCGGCAATCATTGACGACGATCGGCGTCTTCTTGATCGCGCGCACGTAATCCATCGCGGTGGCGAGCGCTTTCGCGCCGGTCTTCTCGCCCATGATGATCTCGACCAGCATCATCTTGTCGACCGGCGAGAAGAAATGCACGCCGATGAAATTTTCGGGCTTCAGCGCAGTCTGCGCCAGCGAGGTGATCGGCAGGGTCGAGGTATTGGTGGCGAAAATGATATCGGGACCGACGACGTTTTGCGTGTTCCTGGTCGCCTCCTCTTTGACGGCGCGATCCTCGAACACCGCTTCGACGACAAGATCGCAGCCGGCCAAATCCTTGTAGTCGGCGCTCGCCTGGATGCGCGCCAGCAGCGCGTCGCGGTCGGCTGATTTGGCGCGGCCCTTGGCGATCTGGTTGCTGATGAGCTTATGCGAATAGGCTTTGCCCTTGTCGGCCGATTCCTGGTCGCGGTCGATCAACACGACATCGAGCCCGGCATTGGCGGTGACATAGGCAACGCCGGCGCCCATGAAGCCGGCGCCGATAATGCCGATCTTGCGCAATTTGGTCGCCGGAATGTCAGCGGGACGCCGCGCGCCCTTGTTGAGTTCGCCCATCGAGACGAACAGCGAGCGGATCATCGCCGCCGCTTCCTTCGAGCGCAGGATTTTCGCAAAATAGCGGCTCTCGACTTCGAGCGCCAAATCCATCGGCAATTGCAGGCCTTCGAACACGCTTTGCAAGATGGCCTTGGCGGCCGGATAATTGTCGTAGGTCTCCCGGCGATAGATCGCATTGGCCGGCGGCCAGGTCATCATGCCGGTCGGCGAAAAAACGCGCCCGCTCGGCAGTTTGAATTTCGGATCGTCCCACGGCGCTTTGGCGTTGGGATTGGCCTTGACCCAATCCTTGGCGCGCTGCACGATTTCGCTCTGCGGCGCGATGTCGTGGATCAGTCCCATCGCCCTGGCGGCGGCGGGGCGCAATTGCTCGCCCTTGAACAGCATCTGCAAAGCGTCGCCGGTCTGCATCAGGCGCGCGATGCGCTGCGTGCCGCCGCCGCCGGGAAACAGGCCGACCTTGATTTCCGGCAGGCCGAGCCGCGTCTTCTCGCCGTCGGAGGCGATGCGGTAATGGCAGGCGAGCGCCAGTTCGAACGCGCCGCCCATGCAGGCGCCGTTGACCGCCGCCGCGAAAGGCTTGCCCGAAGTCTCCAGCCGCCGATAGACCAGCGACAATTGGCGCGACTGGTCGAAGAAGAAGCGCATCGCCGCTTCCTCGCCCTCCGCCTTGGCGAGGCGGGCATATTCGCGGCTCATGCCCTGCATCATCGTGAGGTCGGCGCCGCCGGAAAAGCCGTCCTTGCCCGAGGTGACGACCGCGCCCTTGATCGAGGCGTCGGCGGCGATCTGGTCGACGATGGCGCCGAGTTCCTCGATCACTTGCGCGTTGATGACGTTCATCGAGCGGCCGGGCATGTCCCAGGTCACGAGCGCGATGCCGTCCGAATCGGTCTCGAGGCGGAAATTGGTGAAGCTCATGGTTCGGGTCTCCGCTTGTTTTTCAGACGCGCTCGATGATGGTCGCCGTGCCCATGCCGCCGCCGATGCAAAGCGTTATGAGGGCCGTCGACTTGCCGGTGCGCTCGAGTTCGTCGAGCGCGGTGCCTAGGATCATCGCGCCGGTCGCGCCAAGCGGATGACCCATCGCGATCGCGCCGCCATTGACGTTGAGCTTCATCGGATCGACGTCGAAGGCCTGCTGGAAACGCAGCACGACGGAGGCGAAGGCTTCATTGACTTCGAACAGATCGATGTCGTCGATCGTCATGCCGGCCCTGGCGAGCACTTTCTTGGTGACGTCGACCGGGCCGGTCAGCATGATCGCCGGCTCGGAGCCGATATTGGCGAAGGCGCGGATGCGCGCGCGGGGCTTCAGTCCAGCGTCAGCGCCCGCCTTGGCCGAGCCCAGCAGCACGGCGGCCGCGCCGTCGACGATGCCGGAAGAATTGCCGGCGTGATGGACGTGGATCACGCGCTCGATTTCGGGATGGGCCTGCGTCGCGACCGCATCGAATCCGCCCTGCTCGCCCATCATCACGAAGGAGGGTTTCAAAGCGGCGAGCGACTGCATGTCGGTCTTCGGCCGCATGTGCTCGTCGTGATCGAGCAGGCTGAGGCCGTTGACGTCGCGCACCGGCGTGATGCTCTTCTTGAAATGGCCGGCGCCCCAGGCGGCGGCGGCGCGCTTTTGCGATTCCACCGCATAGGCGTCGACGTCGTCGCGCGAGAAGCCATACTTTGTTGCGATGAGATCGGCCGAAACGCCCTGCGGCATGAAATAGGCGGGAATGGCGAGGGAAGGATCGACCGGCCAGGCGCCGCCCGCCGCGCCGATGCCGACGCGGCTCATCGATTCGACGCCGCCGCCGATCGTCATGTCGTGCTGGCCGGCCATGATCTGCGCGGCGGCGAAATTGACGCTATCGAGGCCGGAGGCGCAAAAGCGATTGATCTGCACGCCCGGCACCTGATCGCCAAGGCCCGCCGCCAGCGCGCCCATGCGCGCGATATCGCCGCCGGCCTCGCCGACCGGATCGACGCAGCCCATCACGACATCGTCGATCCGCCGCGGATCGAGATGATTGCGCTCCTTGATCGCGCGCAAGGCGGTCGCGGCCAGATGCAGCGTCGTCGCGGTATGGAGCGAGCCGTCCGGCTTGCCGCGCCCGCGCGGGGTGCGCACGTGATCGTAGATGAAGGCATCGGTCATTGGCGGTCTCCTGGGGGCGGCAGAAGCCGCGATGATTTCTTCAACTTTCGCGATCGGGATGCTGATGATTGCCGACATCGGCGATTTTCGCGGCGCTGAGCCATTCCTCGGTGCGCTGTCCCGGCAAATCGGCCAAGGTCGCAAGCCAGGGCAGCCTTCCCTCGATCCCCACTTGATGGCGCGGGGCAAACATCGCGGGATCGTCGAGGCTGCCGAGCGTCACGCTGATGCGGTTGCGCCCTATCATTTGGTAGGTCAGCGGCGTGCCGCAAGCAGCGCAGAAGCCGCGCTCGGCGATTTCGGAGCTGGAATATTTGGCGGGCGCCCCGCGCGTGAAGACGAGATTAGCTGATTTGACGCTGGCAAAAGCCATGAACGGGCCGCCGCCCGCCTTCTGGCACATGCGGCAATGGCAGATACCTGGCGAGGCCGGGGCGGCGGTGAGCTGATAGCGAATGGCGCCGCATTGGCAGCCGCCCGCAAAAGGCGGGGCGGAAAGTTCGTCCGGCATCTTTCCTCCCCTTGTCGCAGCTTTGGCTAGCCGTCCCTCGTCATTGCGAGCGAAGCCCGGACAAATGCTCCGCATTTGCCTTGAGAAGCAATCCAGATGTCGTGACCTCTCCAGAAATGTCACGACCTCTGGATTGCTTCGTTCCGCTCGCAATGACGGTTGGAGTTTACACGGTTCAATTTTTATCCTCAGAACGCCTCCGCCGGCAGCGCCATGATCGAGCCGGCGCCCGAGCTCAATCGCGCCAGATGCGCGCCGGCCTCCGGCATCATACGCTCGTTGAAGAACTTGGCGAGAACGAGTTTGGCCGCCAGTTCTTCGCTTAAGCCGCCGTTCGCCTTCCTGGCCAGAACCGCCTTGGCGATGCGCGCCCACATATAGGCGAGCAAAGTGAGGCCAAAGAGATGCATATAGTCGTTGGAGCCGGCGCCGGCATTGTCGGGATTGCCCATCGCGTTCTGCATCAGCCACATCGTCGCCTGCTGCAACTGGCCCGAGCCCGCCTTGAGGCCGGCCAGATAGGGCGCGAGTTCCGCGTCCGCCTTGTTCTGCGAAAGGAAGCCCGAGATTTCGGCGAAGAACGCGGTGATCGCGCGCCCGCCGTCCTTGGGCAATTTGCGCCCGACGAGATCGAGCGCCTGGATGCCATTGGCGCCCTCGTAGATCATCGAAATGCGCGAATCGCGCACGAATTGCTCCATGCCCGTCTCGGCGATATAGCCCGAGCCGCCGAACACCTGCTGCGCCTTGACGGCATTGGCAAAGCCTGTGTCGGTGAAAACGCCCTTCAGCACCGGCGTCAGCAGGCCGAGCCGGTCCTCGGCGGCCTGGCGGGCGGCGGCGTCCGGCGAGCGGCGCGCCTCGTCGCCCGACAAAGCGGCCCAAAGCATGGCGGCGCGCGCCGCCTCGTTGAAGGCGCGGATTTCGAGCAGCATGCGCCGGACATCGGGGTGAACGAGGATCGGGTCGGCGGGCTTGCTGGCGTCCCGCGCCCCCGTCAGCGCGCGCCCTTGCAGGCGCTCCTTGGCATAGGCGGCGGCGTTCTGATAGGCGACTTCGGACAGCGCGAGGCCCTGCACCGCGACGCCCATGCGCGCATCGTTCATCATCACGAACATGGCGGGAAGGCCGCGGTTGGCCTCGCCGACCAGCCAGCCCCTGGCGCCGTCATAATTCAGCACGCAGGTCGAATTGCCGTGGATGCCCATCTTGTGCTCGATCGAGCCGCAGGTGACGCCATTGGGATCGCCGAGCGAACCATCCTCGCGCAGCGCGATTTTCGGCACGACGAATAGCGAGATGCCCTTGACGCCGGCCGGCGCGCCCTCGATGCGGGCAAGGACGAGATGGATGATGTTCTCGGTCAGGTCATGGTCGCCGGCGGAAATGAAAATCTTCTGGCCGGTGATCGAATAGGAGCCGTCGCCGAGCGGAACGGCGCGCGTCTTGATGAGGCCAAGATCCGTGCCGCATTGCGGCTCGGTGAGGTTCATCGTGCCGGTCCATTGGCCCGACGCCATTTTGGGCAGATAGGTCTTTTTCTGCTCGTCCGCGCCATGGGTGTGCAGCGCCGCCATCGCGCCGGCGGTGAGGCCCGGATACATGGCGAAAGCCTGATTGGCGGAAACGGCGAATTCGTTGAGGACGAGCGCGAGGAAATAGGGCAGGCCCTGGCCGCCATAGGCCGGATCGCCGGCAAGGCCGCCCCAGCCGCCCTCGGAATAGGCTCGATAGGCTTCCTTGAAGCCCTTTGGCGTCGTCACCCGGCCGTCGGCATGGCGCGTGCAGCCCTCGATATCGCCCGACCGGTTGAGCGGCTGCAGCACCTGTTCGGCAAGCTTGGCGCCCTCGCTCAGCACCGCCTCGACGACATCCAGCGGCGCCTCGGAAAAGCCCGGCAAATTGTCGTAGCGCGCATAGTCGAAAACGTCGCCCAGCAGAAACAGGGTGTCGCTGACGGGCGCTTTATAGCTGGGCATGAGAGGGCGTCTCCCGAAAAGGGGCGGATGCGAAAAGCCAGGCTCCGCGTTCGTTCATATGTAAACTATCGACTCGAAAAGCGCAAGTGCTGTGGAAGGCGCCAGGATTTGAAAGTTCGGCGACGCCCCTCATCCGTCATGCTTCGCATGACACCTTCTCCCGCTTCGCGAGAGAAGGGGCGCGTCTCCCTTCTCTCGCGAAGCGGGTGCGAACGAATGCTTCGCATTCGTCTTGGGAAGGTGGCCTCGCGTTAGCGACGGTCTGCGGACGAACGCTACGCGTTCGCCTTGGGATGACGGGCGGTGCGACGCTGAAAGTCTCGCCCCTACCCCCACGTAGCCAGCCGCTTCAGCACCGCCTCCGGGCTGGCGTAGGCCTCCTGCCGGTCGACGCTCCAATAGCGCAATTCGTCGAGCGGGATGGGCGCGCCGGTCACCGCGCAGCGCACGAAGGCGCCGGGGCGCAGGATGCGGAAATCGCCGTCGAGGAACTCGACGCGCGCCTCGGCCACGCCAGTAGGGTGTCGATCGAACCGGTTCATGCGGGACTCGTTTTCGCTGGGGATGGCCGGGCGCAAAAGCCGCCCGCCGCTCCCGAACCTTTTAAGTTGCCATAGCCTATCGCCGCGGATAATTCCATTCACTTGGAGGCGATCGCCTCCGGCGCTAAACGGGGGCGGTCGCAAATGAAACTCGATTGGACGGTCGCCGCCATCGTCACCGGCGGCGCCTCTGGGCTCGGCGAGGCGACCGCGCGCTCGCTGGCGGTCGCCGGCGCCAAAGTCGCCATTTTCGACGTGCAGCGCGAGCGCGGCGAAGCGGTCGCCAAAGAGATCGGCGCCTTGTTCGTCGAGGCGGACGTCACCAACGAGGCGAGCCTCGAGGCCGCCTTCGCGGCGGCGCGCAAGGTCCATGGCATCGAGCGCGTGCTGGTCTGCTGCGCCGGCGTCGGGCCGGCCAAACGCACGGTGTCGAAAAAGCGCGACACCGGCGAACTCGTCGCCCATGAGATCGCGATGTTCCGCCGCACGATCGAGATCAACCTCATCGGCACTTTCGCGATGATCGCCAAAAGCGCCGTCGCAATGGCCTCCCTCGAGCCAATCTCGGCCGACGGCGCGCGCGGCGTGATCGTCACCACCGCTTCGGTCGCCGCCCAGGACGGCCAGATCGGCCAGGCCGCCTATGGCGCCTCCAAGGGCGGCGTGCTGGCGATGACGCTGCCGATCGCCCGCGACCTGGCGAGCTTCGGCATCCGCGTGATGACGATATTGCCGGGCCTGTTCCATACGCCGATGTTCGACGGCCTGCCGGAAGAAGCGCGCAAGGCGCTCGCCGCCTCCGTCCCCTTCCCCTCGCGCCTCGGCCGGCCGGACGAATATGCCGAACTGGTGCGCGCGATCATCGCCAACGACATGCTGAACGGGACCTATGTCAGGCTCGACGGCGCGCTGCGGATGGCGCCGAAATAGGGGGCGGATGGGGTCGATGGGGGCCACGCCGCCGAGACGCCGTCAAGTCAAGGCGAATGCGAAGCATTCGTCCGCAGGCTGCGCCGCTCCTACGCTTCGCTATGGTCGCTTCGCGATGAATGCGTCTCAGCGGCGCGGCAGCGCGCCATACGAGAATGAACCGCCCCGCAACCGCGCAGTTTTCCTTGACGCTTCGGCCGGGGCTCCGTATATGCCCGGCTCCGGCGCCGCCCCTTGGGGCGCGCTTGCGGCGGGGTAGCTCAGCTGGTTAGAGCAGCGGAATCATAATCCGCGTGTCGGGGGTTCGAGTCCCTCTCCCGCTACCAAGTTCTCACCCGGCGCCCATCAAAAAACGGCCGCCCGTTGCGGGGCGGCCAGTTCATTGGGGTCGGATGCCTCTTACGGTCTGGTTGCTACTCGTCGTCGCTCTCGGGCAGGTCGTTGCGCCCGTCGGCGTTGCGCGCGTCGACCGCGGGATCGCCGAGCGAGGAATTGACCGGCATGTCGTTCTTGCGCTTCTCGTCGATGATCTTTTCCTTCAAGGCGCGCGAAGCCTCCTTGAGTTCGTCCAGCGATGGACGCGCCGCGTCTTTGATGGGTTCTCTGTTCATGGCGGCATCCCTCCTCTATTCGACGGCGATGCCGGTCCCTTTGCGCACGGGAACCTGTTCGGCGTCGTCCGCCGTCAGGCTGCCATGCGGCGCCTTGGGGTCCCGCGCCGACCGGCCCACGCCATGCGGGGTCTTGTCGCCGGGCGGCAGACCGAACGCGTCCTCGATGGCGCCCTTGACCTTCCTGGCCGGACTTTCGCGGTTCTTGTCCATGATCGTCTCCTGATCGCTCGTTCGCTCGCCGAAACAGGATAAACGGCCAACTCGCGCGGGAGTTCCGAAGGCGCCCAATCGTCCAACGAGCGCGGCGGAATATCGCCAGCCGCCACCGTCGCAGCAGTGTCTTGGCCCCGTCACGGATGCAGGAGCACTCTCGCCCTTGCAAGGGCTGCGATGCACTCATCGTCCTTGCCCTGCTCATCGAGCGTCTTGGCCGTTTCGAGTGCGCGAGCGACTTCGCTCTTTGCCTTTGTCTCGGCATGCGCGACCGACGTCGGCGTCGGCTGATGGCTGAGTTGGGCATCGACAGTTTGCGGAGCGGTTCCGACGAGATCGGGCAGGCGCCGCATCGCCTGTTCGAATTCGAGGATTTGGCTCCCGCAAGGACTGGCGCGCGCCGGCGCCATGGCCAGGACCAACGCGATCGCGATCAAAGGCGCCGTGGAGACTCGCAATTTCACGATATCCTCCTGATGCTGAATCGTCGGAAGCCCGTCTCGTCTTGCAGCGGCCGAAAAAGACCTCGCGATTTTGCAGCGCTAACGCGGGAGGATAGCGGAAGGGTCCCGCCAATCGCGCTCACTGTTTCGTGTTTTCGGTCCGCTCGGAGCGCTTAGTCAGCAAGGGCTGCGATCGACCGAGCGTCGGCCAGAAGAATCTGGTCGTGGGGGGTATGCGTTCGACGACCAGGACGAGCTGGTTCCCGGCTTGTGGTCGCTCGAACTTTGGCAGAGCGATCGCAAGCTGCTGGAAAAGAGCTTTGTCCTCTACAGGTACACATGGTGCGCGATCCTTCCCGATATCAGGCGATAATCGGGGATATCTCCGCTGCGTAGTTGTGGTATTTCGATACATGGCACGATCAGCTATTGTGAACATTAAAGGCGTGATTTGGCCGGGTGAGCGAGTGTTGCAATGCTCTGGCGTTTTTTGGCAATTTGCCTACCGCTACTCTCTACCTCCGCTCACAGCGCGGTGATTGAGGTCATTTTCGTACCATCAACCGAATATACTCTCGTCACAGTCACCGGTCCGTTCGAACTCAGTGACATCGATAATTTCAAAACGAAAATCTCCGTAATATCGAGGGCCATTGTTTCATTCGTCAGTGATGGCGGGAGCTTGCTTGCGGGCATTGAAATTGGCACCACGATCCGGCTAAAGGGTTTTGCCTCTGCAGTACCCGATGGGGCACGTTGCGCCTCCGCATGCGCTCTGGCGTGGCTCGGTGGGACAACGCGCTTTATGGGCAACGGCGCGCAAATTGGTTTCCATTCTTCGTCTCTAATCACGTCAGAGCAAGCCGCTAGCGCGCCTACAGGGGACATCGGGAATGCCCTAATGGGAGCCTATCTGAACCGAATTGGTTTGCCTGATCGCGCTATTGTCTACATTACGCAGGCGGCTCCCGAGGCGATGACTTGGCTAAGCATGACTGACGCGAAGCAGCAAGGAATAGACGTCGCATTGCTACCGTCGGACAGAAGCCCCCCGGCTAACGATCCCTCTCCGTCGGCTCGACCGCCGACTTTGCCTACAACGGCGGCACCAACTCTGACAGCCGAAGAGTTCAATCTCGCGGATCGCCTCTCACAACTTTCAGAAGCGCATGGCATCCGGCATTCTGGGGTTAAGCGAGAGCATCGACGCTTGCTATCGCCAAACTCGCGTGGCGCGCAATGAGAACAGCGCAAAATATTGCATTGCTCTGGATTTTTTGACTGTCATTGTTGGACTGGAGATGCACGCGGAAGGCGAAGACAAGTGGTCCGTCGTTCACAAAAGGGCGTTGGAAATATTGCTGGCCGTGAATATCCAAGAAGGGGCCGAAGAGATCATTTCAAGATCCGCGCTGATCGCCAATGGCGCAGCAGAAGAAATCCTAAGAGCTAAATCGAAATCGACAACCGATGCACCAATCCCACCCGACTCACGCAGTTACCTTTACTATGTTCTCGGCAAAAACCCCACATACCGCGCAACATGGAACACCCTTCTTTCCAACATGTCCGAAATTCCTCTATGGCTTAAGTCTTTCTCTCAGACCTATAACGGCGTCTGCATTCCAATGAGATTAGTCGACGTAGGAGGCACCAGTTACGAGTCGTATTCGGTATGCATGCCTCACGATTGTTCAAACAATCGATTCACAACGTTTTTTACCCGTGATGCAAAACAAGCCTGGGGCGCGTTAATCGTCGATGGTGGCGCTCCAATCGCGATCGGTGGAGCGAACGAGTCGATAGCAGCGGCGATCATCAGAACTCAAATTGAGTGGTAGCGTGCGCGCCGTTCGTGCGGCCAGCGTGCTCGAAGCGGTGCGATGCATAACTACGCCGTGCAGTCTCAATTCCCCGCCGCGTCCCGCCTTGCTGCCCCCGCGCCAACATAAGAACGCCGCCCGTCGCGCTGCCATCGCCGGGCTCGCCGTCAAGTCCGAGCCGCCTTCGGCGGTCGCTTCGCGAGACTTGACCGCTCCGCGCGGCGATGGCGTTTGGCCACCATGTTCCTTTGGTGCGCGATAGCGGCCGTTGGGCCGCTTCGCTCACCAAAGAAACATGGAGGTAAAAAGCCGCGCCGACGAGGCGCGGTCACGCCGCAGGCGCCGGAACGAAGTGGAGGAGTCGCGCGGCGACTTGACGGTGGCTCGGCGGCGTGGCCCCGCTCTCTTATCCCACAGCTGTCATTGCGAGCGGAGCGAAGCAATCCAGCGGTCGTGCCCTATCTTTAGAGCTCACGACCTCTGGGTTGCTTCGCTCCGCTCGCAATGACGGGACCGCGCCGTCGCGACAGGCGTTGGCCCCTATTGCAGCGAAATCGCCAATCCGCTGAGATCGGCGTTCACCATCAAGCCGGTCTGGCGCCCGTTGAGCTCCAACACGGCGCCTTTTTCGTTGCTCAGCACGATCGCCCGCGCTCCGGTGAAAATGGCCGCGCCGGCGCCGGCGGCGCCGTAGACCCCAGCGACATCCGAAGGCCGGAAGATGTGGCTGACCCGGCCGGCCAGATAGGTCTGCGACGCGCCGAACACGAGGCCCGCGTCGATGCCGCCGATCGCCAGGCGATATACCCGGCCGTGAAACGTCAGTGTGCCGCTTCCCCCGGAGGCGCCGAGGAACCAGCCGCCCTTGAACACCGAAATCCGGATGGTTCCGCTATCGGCGTAAGCGACAGACGAGAAGCTCGCGCCCAGCATGGCGACGAGGGCGATGAGGCCGTTGCGAAATCCGATCGAGCGCATTTTTTTAGCCTTCATTTTGAGGCGCCGCGGCGCCGCGGCGGGAGGATCGCAGGCAGCTTAGGGCCATAAGCTTGACCGGGTCTGATCAAAAGCGACCTCTTCCAGGCCACGCTACACGACCCTCAGGGATAGCGATAGAACCGATCCGGCGGCGGCTTGACGCCCGCGCCCCAAGGCTCGATATTTGCCTCCATCGGCCCCAACACGCCATGCCAAGCCCAACAATGTGAGCGAACGCCATGCCGTTTTGCCGCCGATCTCTCTTACCTGCGCTCTGCGCTCTTAGCGTGCTGATCGCCCTTCCCGCTGGGGCGTTCGCCGCTGTCTTGCTTGCGCAAACCGCTCCGGCGGCCGAGCCTAATCCGGCGCCCCACGCGGCCGTCGCGCAAAGCGAATGCGACCGCCTGGCGGCGCCGCCCGTTCCGCTGGCGGTCCCAGCCGACGTCGCAAACGCCAAGCCGCCGGTCGATTGGGCGCATGCCGTCGAAGTGTGCGCCGCGGAAGTGGACGCCAATCCGCGCGAGCCGCGCCTGCAATATGAACTCGGCCGCTCCTACTTCCAGCTCAAGAATTATCCGCAGGCGGTGCGCCATTATCGCGTCGCCGCCGACGCCGGCTACGGCCAGGCCTTGTCCGACCTCGGCATCGCCTATGTCCAGGGGTTCGGCGTGATCAAGAACGACCAGACCGCCTTCGATCTGTTCAACAAGGCGGCGGCGGCCGGCAATCCGTCAGGAATGCAGAATGTCGGTTCGATGTTCGGCAACGGCTTTTTCGTCAAGCGCGATCAATCGAAGGCGCTGGAATGGTATGAAAAATCGATCGAGGCGGGCAATGCCGGCGCGCTCGGCGCGGCCGGCGTCATCTATTTCAACGGCGACGGCGGGCGCCCGATTACAAAGTCGCCGCGCAATATTTCCAGCAGGCGGCCGATCTTGGCGACGGGTTTTCGCTGAAATTCCTCGCCATCCTGTATGAGCGCGGCCTGCTCGGGCCGGTCGATCTGGAAAAGGCGGGCGCGTTGCGCGCCAAGGCGCAGATGGTCGATCCGCAAAGCCAGGACCCCAACGTGCCGCCGCCCCAGGCGGCGCCGGCCGCGCCCGCCAGAGTCGGCGCCGGCGGCGGCGGCAATCGCAATGGCGGCGGCGGTTCCGATAGCGGCTGCGCCAACACGCAGTTTTGCACGGGAACCGTGCACGTCAATCGCTGGCACGGCATGGCGACCCACCTGCCGCGCTGCTGGCCGTTCTGCACGGTGCAGTAGCGGAATGGGGCGATTCAGTTCTGCCCGTCGCGCCGCCATCGCCGCCCGGACGAATGCTTCGATCTAAAGTCGTCAAGCCTTGGCGATCTGGCCCAGCATCGTCTCCACCGCGGCCGATAACTGGCGCGGCGCCTCAACCAATCGGTCGGCGCCGGCTTGGGCAAGTTCCTCGCGACCCCCATAGCCCCATAGCGCGCCGATCGCCGATATCCCCACCGCCTTGGCGCCCAGAACGTCGAATTTGCGATCGCCGACCATGGCGACATTGGCGACGCTGGCCTCGATCCGCTCGCGCCCGAGCAAATAGTTGAGGAGGTCGCTTTTGATCGCGCGGCCGCCGTCGTTTAGCGCGCCGTAGATTTCCGTGAAGAACCTGGCCAGCCCGAAATGATTGAGGATGCGGCGCGCGTCGGCCTCGTTTTTCGAAGTCGCGACGAACAGGCGTCGGCCTGAGCCTCGAAGCGCCTCCAGCGCTTGCGGAATGCCATCATAGACCGCGTTCTCGAACAGGCCGATCGTCGCATAGCGCTCGCGATAAAACCCCATCAGCGCCTCGACGTGATCGGCGCCGACCAGCTTGGCGAATGTATCGCGCAAGGGCGGTCCGATCATGAAATCCAGCGCGGCCTCCTCGGGGATCGGCGCCGTTCCGCCGGTATTCTCGTTGAGGCGCTGCAAGGCATAGCGCGTCGTGCGCACGATGCCGGGCCGTGAATCCGTCAAAGTGCCGTCGAGATCGAAAATGACCGTCCCGGTCGAAGCGCTCACTTCAGCAGCACGTAAATATCGACTTGCAGGTTGGGATCGTCGGGCGTTTTGACGTCGTTGAGATATTCCTCGACGAACAGATTGTCGGCCTCCAATCCTTTCTCGTCGAGATAGGCGGTAATCGCCTCATAGGTCGAATCGATGTCTTCGTAGGAGCCGCGATGCTCGAATTTCATCGCCTTGCCGGCCGGCGTCTGGCCGAGTTTGACCGAATCCGAAAGCTCGGTCTTGCCTTCGGGCGCGTTGCCGATCGGGATCATCACGCGATAGCTGAAACCGGTGTCGTCCGTCTCGGTGAACACGGCGATCGGATGGCCGGATGCGGTCAGGTTCGCCTTGGCAAGTTCGGCACGGACCAGATTCAGCGAGCCCATCAGGGCGCTGAAGCCCTCGTTCCAATTCGCCTTGCCGCCGACAAAGGCCGCCGGATGGGCGGTCATGTCGAGGAACTGCCCGCCGGATGAATCGTCGGAGGGGGTTCCGGAATCGGCCGGCGGCGAGGCGGGGGCCGCCGCGGCGGGCGGCGTGGAGGGGGCGGCGGCCGGAGGCGTCGCCGCCGGCGCGCCGGCGGCGGGCGCGGGCGTTGCGCTCTGAGGGGTCGGCGCGGGAGCGTTGGCGGCCGGCGGCGGCGTCGCCACGGGCGGCGTCGCCGTCGGAGCGTCGGAATTGGGGGTGGGGGAGGCGGGCGCCGCCGGAGAGGCGCTGGGCGCGGCCGGGGCGGCCTGCTGCGCCGCGGCGCCGAAGATGCCGAGCGGCGCGCTCAGCATCAGCGCGCAAACCAAGGCCGCAAGCCTGTTGCCGGCGCCAGCCTTGGAGTTCATGACACGCTCCTTCTCGCCCGAACAAGCGGATCCGATTCCGCGCCAATATGAAGCGAACTTCGCTTGGCGCCAAGGCGCCTTGACGCGGCGAACCGGCGCGCGATTCATGCCGGCGCCGGTTTCGTCCATCTAAGGATCGGCTGGCGGGCGGCGCGCGTTTCATCAAGCCGGCGGCGCGGCGCGAGGCGCGGCGCCGCGGTGAAGCGCTCGCGCTCGCCGCCGAGCGCCCCAAGCGCGAGATCGCGCAGGGTCATGACAAACAGATCAAGACTAGCTTTTGATTCCGATTCGGTCGGCTCGATCAACATCGCGCCGTGGACGACCAGCGGGAAATAGACGGTCATCGGATGATAGCCTTCGTCGATCATCGCCTTGGCGAAATCGAGCGTCGTCAGCCCGGTGTCTTTCAGCCAGCGATCGTCGAACAAAGCCTCATGCATGCACGCTCGCTCGCCATAGGGCGAGGACAGGAGATCGCCGAGACACACCCGGATGTAATTGGCCGAAAGCACCGCATCCTCGGACGCCTGTTTCAGCCCGTCGGCGCCATGCGACAGGATGAAGGCGAGCGCGCGCACGAACATGCCCATCTGGCCGTGGAAGGCGGTCATGCGCCCGAACGCCTGCGAGCCCTCGCTATGCTCGACGAGATGCAGCGCGTCGCCCTTGAGGACGATGCTGGGGACCGGCGCGAAGGGCGCAAGACGCTGAGAGAGAACAACCGGCCCGGCGCCGGGACCGCCGCCGCCGTGCGGGGTCGAGAAAGTCTTGTGCAGGTTGATATGCATGGCGTCGACGCCGAGGTCGCCGGGCCGCGTCTTGCCGACGATCGCGTTGAAATTGGCGCCGTCGCAATAGAAATACGCGCCCGCTTCATGCATGGCCTCAGCGATGGCGGAAATATCTCGCTCGAACAATCCGCAGGTATTGGGATTGGTCAGCATGATCGCCGCGACTTCCGGGCCGAGCGCGCGCCGGACGGAATCGGGGCTGACGATGCCGTCGGCGCCAGTCGGCACCGAGCGCACGGAAAAGCCGATCAGGGCGGCGGTCGCCGGATTGGTGCCATGCGCGGATTCAGGCACCAGCACCACATGGCGCGTCGCCCCTTCGCCGCGCGCCGCGATCGCCGCCTTGATCGCCATCATGCCGCAGAGCTCGCCATGGGCGCCGGCCTTCGGCGACATGGCGATCGCGTTCATGCCGGTCATTGTCATCAGAATTCGCGCGAGATCGTCGATGAGCTCCAGCGCGCCTTGCACGGTCGAGGTCGGCTGCAGCGGGTGAATATCGGCAAAGCCCGGCAGGCGCGCCATTTTCTCGTTGAGGCGCGGATTATGCTTCATCGTGCAGGAGCCGAGCGGATAGAGCCCGGCGTCGATCGAATAATTCTTGCGCGACAGGCGCACATAATGGCGGAGCGCCTCGGGCTCGGAGAGGCCGGGCAGGCCGATCTCGCTTTGCCGCGCATGGGCGCCGAGGCGCGCGGCGAATGGCGCGGGTTCGTCGATATCGACGCCGGTGGCGTCGAGGCGCCCGGTCTCGAAGATCAACGCCTCTTCCATATCGAGCGCGCGATTGCCGGTGAACGTGCTCGCCTCGATCGTCGAGGCTTGGCCGGAATGGGTCGGGCGACCCTGAGCGTTCAGCATGCCGAAGGTTCCATTTGTGCGGGCCTCAAAGGCATTGGGCGAGGATGGCGGCATAGGCCGCGCGATCCTCGTCGGTGTTGGTTTCGGTATTCGCCACCACGATCAGATCGTCGAGCCCGGCGCCGGGCAGCAGGCGGGAGACCGGCAGGCCGCCGATCACGCCTTTTCTGGCGAGATCCTCGATCAGATCCTCGGCGGCGCGCGGCGTGCGAAGGGTGAATTCGTTGAAGAAACATTCGTTGGTCAGGCTGACGCCCTTGAGACTCGAAAGACGATCGGCGAGTTGCACCGCATTGGCGTGATTGACTCTGGCGAGGCGCTGCAATCCGGTCTGGCCGAGCAGGCTCATATGGATCGAGAAGGCGAGCGCGCAGAGGCCGGAATTGGTGCAGATATTGCTCGTCGCCTTCTCGCGGCGGATATGCTGCTCCCTTGTCGACAAAGTCAGCACGAAGCTGCGCCGGCCCTCCGCGTCGATCGTCTCGCCGGCCAGGCGCCCCGGCATCTGGCGCACGTGTTTGAGATGGGTCGCAAACAGGCCGACATAGGGGCCGCCGAAATTAAGCGAATTGCCGATCGACTGGCCCTCGCCGACGACGATATCGGCGCCCATTTCGCCGGGCGAGCGTAAGAGGCCGAGCGAAACGGCCTCGGTGAAGACGGCGATCAGCAAGGCGCCGCGGGCCTCGGCGGCGGCCTTGATGGGCGCAAGATCGCGCGGATTGCCGAAAAAGTCCGGGCTTTGCACGATGACGCAGCTTGTCTCATCGTCAATCGCCGCCGCGATATCCTCGCCTCCCGTCACATCGGGCGGCAGCCGAAGCACCTCGTCGCCCGCCATGCCGGCGAGCGTGGCGGCGACATCGCCATATTGGGGATGCAGGCCGCCCGAAAGCACCGCCTTGCGCCGCCGCGTCAGGCGATGGGCCATCAGCATCGCCTCGCCGCAGGCGGTAGAGCCGTCGTACATCGACGCGTTGGCGACTTCCATGCCGGTCAAGGCTGCGACCTGGGTCTGGAATTCGAACAGGACCTGCAGCGTCCCTTGGGCGATCTCGGGTTGATAGGGCGTGTAGCTGGTGAGAAATTCGGAGCGCTGAATGAGATGATCGACGCTGGCGGGCACATGGTGGCGATAGGCGCCGGCGCCCAGAAAGAACGGAACCGAGCCGGCCGCGACATTGCGCGCGGCAAGCGCGGCAAGCGCGCGCTCGACCTCGATCTCGCTCTTGCGCTTGGGCATGTCGAGGAGGCCGGCAAGCCGCTTGTCGGCGGGAATGTCGGCGAAGATTTCGTCGATATGGGCGACGCCGACGCGCGCCAGCATCAAGGCGCGATCGGAATCGTCGAGGGGCAGGTAGCGCATCGATGGGCTCACGCGAGAGTTTTGAGAAAATCTTGATAGGCCGCCTCGTCCATCAAGGCGTCGAGTTCGGCAGGATCGGTAAGCTTGAGCCTGAGCAGCCAGCCCTTGCCGAGCGCATCCTCGTTGATGAGGCTCGGCTCGCCTTCGAGAGCGCCGTTGACCGCGACGACCTGTCCCGAAACCGGCGAGAACACCTCGCTCGCCGCCTTGACGCTCTCGACGACGGCGGCCGGCGCGCCCTTGTCGAATTGCTTGCCGACGACCGGCAATTCGACATAGACGACGTCGCCGAGTTGCGCCTGCGCATGCTCGCTGATGCCGACGATTCCGACGTCTCCTTCAACGCGGACATATTCGTGATCCTTGGTGTAGCGGGCTTGCGACATGGCTGCATCTCTCCAGCTTTTTTAAGATTTAAGGGCCGCGATAATAGGCGTGGGGGTGGAAGGGCAGGGCGGCGACGCGCGCGGCAAGCCTTTTGTCGCGCACAAGAAGGCCGAGCGGCGTCCCCGGCGCCGCAAATTCGCTTTGCACATAGCCCATGGCGATCGGCGCGCCGACGCTGGGGCCAAAGCCGCCCGACGTGACGCGGCCGATGACGGCGCCCGCTTCGCTCAGAATTTCGGCGCCCTCGCGGGCCGGCGCGCGCCCCTCGATGGCGATGCCGACCCGGCGGCGCGCCGGGCCCTGCGCCAATTGCGCCTTTACGCGGTCATAGCCGGGAAAGCCGCCCGCCTCGCGGCGCCGCTTGGGGATCGACCACGACAAAGCGGCCTCGACGGGCGTCGTGTTCTCGTCGATGTCATGGCCGTAAAGGCAAAGGCCCGCCTCGAGGCGAAGCGAATCGCGCGCGCCGAGGCCGATCGGCTTGACTTCCGGCTCGGCCAGAAGGCGCCGGGCGAGGGAAGTCGCCTGGTCGCTGGGCAGCGAAATCTCGAATCCGTCCTCGCCCGTATAGCCCGAGCGCGAGAAATAATCGCCCATGCCGAAATCGCCGTCGGCCTCGGTCGTCGCAAACGACATGAACGGTTTGCGCTCGATGCCGGGCCAGTTGCGGGCCAGCACCGCCGCGGCTTTGGGTCCCTGCAAGGCCAGCAGCGCCCGGTCCTCGATCTCTTGCAGGCGCAGGCCGGGCAGCAGGCGGCGGATATGGGCGAAGTCCGCCTGCTTTCGCGCCGCGTTGACGACGAGGAACAGGCAATCCTCGCCAGGCCGCCGCGCCACGCGGCGCACGACCATCAGATCGTCGAGAATGCCGCCGTTTTCATCGAGCAATTGCATGTATCGGATGCGTCCGATCGGCTGCGCGGCGATATCGGTCGGCGCCAGGGATTCGAATCGCTTGGCGGCGTCCGGCCCTTCGAGATAGGCTTGGCCCATATGCGAAACGTCGAACAGTCCCGCCGCGGCGCGCGTGTGCAGATGTTCGGCCAGAATGCCGGCGGGATAATTGACCGGCATTGCATAGCCGGCGAAGGGAACCATGCGCGCGCCAAGCTCGACATGCAGCGCGTGCAGCGGCGTATGCAGCAAATCGGGCGCGTTTGGCGGATCGGCAGCGGACATGAGGACGCCTGGAGCGAGAATAGAGTTCGCCTCGAGGCCGCTCGCCCGCAAGCGCGGGCTATCGGCTCGACGGCGCCCCCTCTGTCCCGTGACCTGAGAGATTTCCCGCCGGTGCGGCGGTTACCCCCGTCGGTGGGCGAGCGCGGTTAAGCGCCAGCCGCTTTCCAGAGTGTCATCCCCTCGGCGGTCCATTGGCCTGAGCGTTTCCGGGGCGGTTGCGCCTTCGGCGCCGGAAGAGCCAATCGCTCCGCCGGTCTCTTCCGCTGGGGGTCTTAAACTGACGTCGCCAACAAGCCCGAAGCGCGCCGCTTTGTCAATTCGCGCGCTTCTTCGGACGCGGCTTTTTCGCCTCGGCGACATGGCCGTTGTCGAAGCCCACCAGGATCGTATAGTCCTGATCGGCTTCCTTATGGGCGTAGGGCAGCAGGATAGGTTCGGAAACCAACTGGAACAAGGCCTGGTTGCTGCTCCCCGTATTGGCGTCGATCTTGTAGGTCTTCGAGAATTCCGCCTTTTGATCGCTGTCGCGGCGAATCGCGATGCGCAATTGCGCGGAATAGGCGCCGGGCGTTCCGGCGGGCCCGATCAGCAGATGGCCGGCGACGCCGACCTTGATGCCGAACTGGCCGCCCTCGATATGGCACTGGCGCGCGGTATTGCCGATGTCGAACTGGTAGCGCACCGAATCATTAGTCTGGCCGCCGACCCGAACCGCCGCGGTGCCGTCCTGCACCTCGATCTGCGGGCAATCGATTTCCAGCGGACCGTCCGGTCCGACGGCGGCCGGGGCCTCCGGCGCCCCGAAGGAAACCACGCTGGACAGGCTGGGCGGCTCGAACGAGCCCAAACCGCCGCAGGCGCCGCAGAGCCCGGCAAGGCTCGCGACAAAGGCCAGGCGCGCGCTCCTCAAGACCATCATCCGCATCATTTCCCAACGCTCCGCCACGCAAAATTTCGACCGCTTATAGCAGTATTTACCCTTGCGGCCAGATGGGTCCGGTCAAGGGCATGTTGAATCAAGGCAATTGATCGAGCCCGTCCTTGAAGCCGGCCAAAGCGAGCGGGATGCCGATCCCCTCCTCCGGCGTCTGAAAGATGATGAAGGTCGCGGACTGGCCGTTCTTCATCTGGTCGATCAGCTTGTCTTCCATCACGACTTCGGCGACGCAGCCATTGGGCAGGCAACGCACGAATCCGGCCCGGCCGACGTCGACCTGGTCGATCTTGAGGCCGAGGCCGGAAGGAATCAGCACGCCGAGCGGCGCAATGACGCGCAGCAGCCGGCTCTTGCCGTCGGCGGTCTTCAAGACGATCACGATGAGGGTGATATTGGGCCGATCCTCGGCCGCCACGCTCTGAATAAGCGCGCATTGCTCGTGAGCGGCGCCGGGCGGCGTCTCGCAGCGCATTTCCCAATCGCCGTGCTTGGCCTTGACGATGCCTTGCGCCAAGACGGCGGAGGGCGCGAGGACCAGGCAAGAGAACAGGGCCATCATCGCGCCGCCGGCCTGGCGAAGCTGTCGAGCCCGGCGCCCGCGCTCGAAAATTGACGATTTCATCTTGAACGACAGCCTTTCCGCCCGATCGCCGGCTTCATTCGGTTTGGCCTATCAAAAGCCCCCGACCTGTCAAGGCGAACTTGTTTGGCCATAAAGCGCAAAGATGGCGCGGTTGCGGCTCCCCGTCCCCTTTGCGCCGGGCGGCGGATCGACCAAGATGCGGCGGCCCAGCGCGGATATGCCGCAGCACGGAACAGGGCGCCGCGGCATTGCGTCCCGCGCTGCTTTGTGGTTTTCAACTGCGAATTAGAGGCTATGATGATCCGCGGCGCGATAGGATCGGCGGCGCGCCGCGTTTCGTCAGGCCGGACGGCCCGTCAGGTGAGCTGATCGGGCGACGCAATCGGGGGCTTTTGAGATCATGAAGATTGCGGGATCGATGAAGTTTCAGAGCCGAGCGAACCTGTGCAGGAGCGCGGTTGGCGCGGCGGCCGCAATGGCCGCCTCGATCTTCGCCGAGGCGGCCTTCGCGGCCGGCGTCGGCCTGGCGGAGCCCGGACAGATCGGCTTCCAGAAGGCGGTGACGCCGATCGCCGCGGAAATTCATTCGTTCCACGACTACCTGCTGATGCCCATCATCACTGCGATCTCACTGTTCGTGCTGGGCCTGCTCGCCTATGTGATCTGGAAATTCAACGAGAAGGCCAATCCGACGCCTTCCAAGACGACGCATAACACGCTCGTCGAAGTCGCCTGGACGATCATTCCCGTGGTGGTGCTCGTCATCATTGCGATTCCCTCCTTCCGCCTTTTGACCAACGAGCTGGTGATCCCGCCGGCCGATGTGACGGTCAAGGTGACCGCCTCGCAATGGCATTGGGCCTATGAATATCCCAAGGATCAGGGCGGCTTTTCTTTCGAATCGTATATGAAGCCGGAAAACGAGATCAAGCTGGAGAATGGCGACGTCCGCCTCCTTTCGGTCGACAATGAAGCGGTGGTTCCGGTCAACAAGACGGTCGTCCTGCAGATCACGGCGGTGGACGTCATCCATTCCTTCGTGATTCAGTCGTTCGGCGTGCGCGTCGACGCGGTGCCCGGCCGCCTCAACGAGACCTGGTTCAAGGCCGATCGCGAAGGCGTCTATTATGGCCAGTGCTCGAAGATCTGCGGTAAGGACCACGCCTTCATGCCGATCGCTTTTCGCGTCGTGAGCGACGAGAAATATCAAGCCTGGCTTGCCGATGCGAAGAAGAAATTCGCCGCGGCGCCGAGCGCCGTTTCGGTCGCCGATGCGGGAGCGGCGGAGATTCGCCAATAATCTGACGGTTGGACGCGACGAGACGAACGGCCAAGAATTTCTTCAGGGACAGAGCCATGGCGACGACATCCGCAACCCACCACGACGATCACGCCCACCCGACGGGATGGCGGCGATATCTTTATTCGACCAATCATAAGGATATCGGGACGCTTTATCTGATCTTCGCGGTCATCGCAGGGCTGATCGGCAGCGCCCTCTCCGGCGCCATGCGCCTCGAATTGATGCGTCCGGGCATCCATATCTTCCCGACGATCTCGGCCATATTGGCGGGCGACGGTTCGATCGACGCCGCCAAGAACATGTACAACGTGTTCATTACCGCCCACGGCGTCATCATGATCTTCTTCCTGGTCATGCCGGCGCTGATCGGCGGCTTTGGCAATTGGTTCGTGCCGCTGATGATCGGCGCGCCGGACATGGCCTTCCCGCGCATGAACAATATTTCGTTCTGGCTGCTGCCGGCCTCGTTCCTGCTGCTCCTGACTTCAATGTTCGTCGAGGGCTCGCCGGGCATGCACGGCTTTGGCGGCGGCTGGGTGCTTTATCCGCCGTTCTCGTCAACCGCCGGCACGCCGGGTCCGGCGATGGATTTCGTCATCCTGTCGCTGCATCTGGCCGGCGCCTCCTCGATCCTCGGCGCGATCAATTTCATCACCACCATCTTCAACATGCGCGCGCCCGGCATGACGATGCATCGCATGCCGCTATTCGTCTGGTCGGTGCTGGTCACCGCCTTCCTGCTCGTGCTGGCGCTGCCGGTGCTCGCCGGCGCCATCACGATGCTGCTGACCGACCGCAATTTCCACACGACCTTCTTCGATCCGGCCGGCGGCGGCGACCCGATCCTGTTCCAGCATCTGTTCTGGTTCTTCGGCCATCCGGAAGTCTATATCCTCATCCTTCCCGGCTTTGGCATTGTCAGCCAGATCATCTCGACCTTCTCGAGGAAGGCGATCTTCGGCTATCTCGGCATGGTCTATGCGATGGTGGCGATCGGCGCGGTCGGCTTCGTCGTGTGGGCGCATCACATGTATACGGTCGGCCTGTCGCTCAACACGCAGCGCTATTTCGTCTTTGCGACGATGGTGATCGCGGTGCCGACGGGCGTCAAGATTTTCTCCTGGATCGCCACCATGTGGGGCGGCTCGATCTCACTGCGCACGCCGATGATCTGGGCGATTGGCTTCATCTTCCTGTTCACCGTCGGCGGCGTCACCGGCGTGGTGCTGGCCAATGCGGGCGTCGACCGCGCGCTGCACGAGACCTATTACGTCGTCGCGCATTTCCACTACACGATGTCGCTAGGGGCGGTGTTTTCGATCTTCGCGGGCTTCTACTACTGGTTCCCGAAGATGACTGGCTATATGTACAACGAGAAGCTCGGCAACCTGCATTTCTGGCTGTTGTTCATCGGCGTCAACCTGGTCTTCTTCCCGCAGCATTTCCTCGGGCTGGCGGGGATGCCGCGCCGCTATATCGACTATCCCGACGCTTATGCGCTGTGGAATTTCTGGTCGTCGATCGGCGCCTATATCGCGGGCATCGGAACGCTGGTGTTCCTCTATACGGTCTATGACGCTTTCGCGAGGAAGCGCGTGGCGGGAGACAATCCCTGGGGCGTCGGCGCCACGACGCTCGAATGGACCCTGCCGTCGCCCCCGCCGTTCCATTCGTATGAAACGCTGCCGCGCATCACCGGCGCGGATCATTGACCGGGGCCGCGCCAATATCGCCGTTCGCGTCGGCGGCCGCGCTTCGATCGTCGGCGCCGGGATATTGTTGCAGCGCCTTGGCTGAGCGCGTAGGTCGCCCCGTATGAGTATCGCAAGCCATAACGAAAGCGCGTTGCCGATCCCGATCGGCGATTATGCCGCCGGTCCTGGCGAATATTTCGCGCTGCTGAAGCCGCGCGTGATGTCGCTGGTCATCTGGACGGCGCTGGCGGGTCTGCTTGTCGCGCCGACCCATGTCCATCCGGTCATCGCCATCGCCTCGCTGCTGGCGATCGCGGTCGGGGCGGGCGCGGCGGGCGCGCTCAATATGTGGTGGGACGCCGACATTGACGCTCTTATGGCGCGCACCCGGCTGCGGCCGATTCCCGCCGGATTGATCGAGCCGCGCGGGGCGCTGTTCTTCGGCCTCACGCTGTCGCTGATCGCCGTGCTGACGCTCGCGGTCGCGGCCAATCTGCTGGCGGCGGCTTTGCTCGCCTTCACGATATTTTTCTATGTCGTCATTTACACGATGTGGCTCAAGCGCTCGACGCCGCAGAATATCGTGATCGGCGGAGCGGCCGGCGCCTTGCCGCCCGTCGTCGGCTATGCCGTCGCCACCGGCTCCGTGACGCTGGACAGCCTTGTGCTGTTCGCCATCATCTTCCTGTGGACGCCGCCGCACTTCTGGGCGCTGGCGCTGGTCAAGAGCGGCGATTACGGCCGCGCCGGCGTTCCGATGATGCCCAATGTCAAGGGCGCCGACCGCACGCGGCTGGAGATTTTGATCTACACGCTCCTTGTCGTTCCCGTCGCCATATTGCCTTGGCGGATGGGGATCGGGGGCGAGCTTTACGCCGCCGTGGCGGTCGTCGCGGGCGCCGGCATGGCGTTGATGGCTTTGCGCGTCTTTTGGATTCGCCAGGGCGCCGAGGCGAACAAGGCCGCGATGCGCCTGTTCGCCTTTTCGATCCTCTATCTGTTCCTGCTGTTTTCGGCTTTGGTCGTCGAGCATGGTTTCGGGCTCCTCGAACGATTTGGCCTGTGAGGCCGCATGGCGGATAAGATTCCATCGACCGGCATCGTTCTGACGCCGCGACAATTGCGCAACCGCCGCTTGCGCAATCTGGCGATCGGCCTCAGCGTCGGTCTGCTGGCCGCATTGTTCTATGCGATCACCATCGTCAAGCTCGGGCCGGGCGTTTTGCGGCCGGAGCCTTAAGGGCAGGCGGATCATGGACGGGCGAGAGAGAACCCGGCAGACTCAGGGCGCGCGCAATCGCTTCGTCGCCGCTTGCGCCATTGTGACCGCTCTCGCCATGGTCGGCGCTGCCTATGCCGCCGTGCCGCTCTACTTCCTGTTTTGCAAGGCGACCGGCTTTGCCGGCACGACGCAGGTCGCCGCAGCGGCGCCGGCGCTTAAGGGTCAGCGCATGTTGACGGTGCGTTTGGACGCCAATGTCGCGCCGGGCCTTGCCTGGAGCTTCGAAGCCGAAACCGCCTCCGTCCAGTTGCGAACAGGGGCGACCGCAACCGTCTATTTCAAGGTCCACAATCGCTTGGCCAGCGAAACCTCGGCGACGGCGGTCTATAATGTGAGTCCCGGCGTCGCGGGCGCCTATTTCGACAAGATCTCGTGCTTCTGCTTCAGCGAGCAGCATTTGGGGCCCAACGAGAGCGCCGAACTGCCCGTCGTGTTCTTTCTCGATCCCAAGCTTGAGCAGGACGAGACGATGAACGGCGTCTCGGAATTGACGCTGTCCTATACGCTGTTCGCCGCGCCCGATTCCGCCAAGCCGGTCGCCTTGGCGCCGCAAGCCCAGATTAATAAATCGCGGCTGTAGCAGTGGCGAATCGCCGCCTTGACGGCGCACGCCAAACGGGGCAAATCGGGCGGGCTGAATTGCCCGGCCGCGTTTGACGGACGGTGGATAGGGGAAGTTCATGGCCGACGCGCACGCCAAGCCGCATCACGACTATCATCTGGTCAAGCCGAGCCCATGGCCGATCATCGGCGCCGTCTTCGCTTTCCTGACCGCCGTCGGCCTCATCATGTCGATGAAGGCGATGACCATAGGCGGATTGAAGCTTGGCCCTTTCCTTCTTGTTTTCGGCTTTGCCGGCATTCTCTATGTGATGGCTTCCTGGTGGTATGACGTCATCCATGAAGCGGAAACCGGCGACCACACGCGCGTCGTCCAGATCAGCCACCGCTATGGCATGATCCTGTTCATCGCCTCGGAGGTGATGTTCTTCGTTGCATGGTTCTGGGCCTTTTTCGACGCTTCGCTGTTCACCAACGAGAAGATTCAATTTGCCCGCGTCGCCTTCACCGGCGGAATGTGGCCGCCCAAGGGCACCGAGGTTCTCGATCCCTTGAACCTGCCGCTGCTCAACACGCTGATCTTGCTGACTTCGGGCGCGACGGTGACCTGGGCCCATCATGCGTTGCTGCACAACGACCGCAAGGGGCTGAAACTCGGACTGCTGCTGACGATCCTGCTCGGCGCGACCTTCACCTGCGTGCAGGCCTGGGAATATGCCCATGCGCCCTTCGCCTTCTCCAACAGCATTTATGGCGCGACCTTTTTCATGGCGACGGGCTTTCACGGCGCCCATGTGCTGATCGGCACGATCTTCCTCATCGTTTGCCTCGTGCGCGCCAATGCCGGCCAGTTCACGCCGCAACAGCATCTCGGCTTCGAATTCGCCGCCTGATACTGGCATTTCGTCGACGTCGTCTGGCTGTTCCTGTTCTCCTGCATCTATGTCTGGGGCTCGTGGGGCGCGGCGATCGAAGGCGCCGCCGGCTGAGGTGCGAATAAGCGCGCGGTTGCCGATCCGGCGGCGCGCGCTGCCTCCAGGCGAATCCCCGACTGCGGCGCGTCCGTCATCTGGGCGGCGCGGTCGCGAGTTTCCTTAAATCGAACTCCAGGCTGCCCGCCTGCTCCGGCGACAGCGGCAGGCTCGCGCCGAGGATGCGTCTTGCCGCCATATGGTCGCCGGGACGATTGACCGTCTCGACTGCGGCGAGTTCGCCGCCGCGAAAGCCGAACATTGCGAAGGACCGCGTTTGCGGATCGCCGCGCAAGATCCATTGGTCGCAGCCATGCGAGAGACCGACGATCTGCAGCTTGAGGTCGCCCTGGTCGCTCCAGAACCATGGCAGCGCGGCATAGCGCTCGGGCTTGCCGACAAGGCGGCGCGCGACGCAGCGGGCCTGATCCACCGCGTTCTGCACCGATTCGAGCCGCACCGGGAATCCGACGAAATGGCTGGGAAACAGCGCGCAATCGCCGATCGCCGAGATCGCCGGGTCGGACGTCTCGAGCCGATCATCGACAATGATTCCATTGTCGCAGGCCAGGCCCGCCTCGCGCGCCAGCCTGTCCTCCGGCAATATTCCGATCCCGACGATCGCCAGGTCGGCCGGCAATCGCGTCCCGTCCGACAATTCCACCTCGCTCACCGCGCCGCTCCGCCCATGCAGCGCGACGACGCCGACGCCAAGCCGGAACCGCGCGCCAAACGCCTGATGGGCGTCCAGAAAGAAAGCCGAGATTTGCGGGGATACGGCTCGCCCCATCGGGCGGGCGCTGATTTCCACGATCGTCACGTCGCGGCCAAGGCCCGTCGCCGTCGCCGCGATCTCTAGCCCTATGAAGCCGGCGCCCACCACCACGATGCGATGGGCGGCGCCGATCCGCTCGCGCAACGCCCGCGCATCGGAGAGGTCGCGCAAGACGAGGACGCCATCAAGATCGATCCCCGCAACGTCGAGCGGGCGCTGTCTTGCGCCCGTCGCCAGCACGAGATGGCCGTAGTCGAGACTGCGCCCGGAGGCGAGTTCGACGCGCCGCGCGCCCCTGTCGATGCGCGTCGCCGTTTGTCCAAGCAATAGATCGACGTTCTTGTCCGCATAGAACTGGGCGGCGCGCAGCGGCAGGCCGTCGGCCTCCATGGCGCCCTTCAGATAGGCTTTGGACAAAGGCGGCCGCTGATAGGGCAGGTGGGTTTCGGCCGAGACCAGCGCGATCGCGCCCTCGAAGCCCTCCTCGCGCAGGCTCGCGGCGACCTGCACGCCCGCATGGCCGGCTCCGAGGATGACGACAGAGGACGCATGCATGGAAAAGCCTCGGCGATGGGCGGGACGAGAAGGGTCGTAAGGCGCAAAGGTAAGGTCATGCCAGACATTAGGGAAGGATCGATTGCCCGAGCATAAGTCGTCCTGCCCTGGCAAGGCGCGCTTTCGGGGCAAGGTAAGCGCGCGCTGCCATCGCCGTGCTGCCGTCAAGGCCAAGGCGCTTGACGGCAGCTCGGCGGCGTGGCCCGGCATCCCGGCGCCCGTTCCGTCCGGCGCTGGCGTCTCCTGCATTGAGGCGATAAAGGTCGCCACCCGCCGCCCCGAAGAGACCGATGCAATGACAAATTCCCCGTCCCAAACGCCGTCGGAATTCGAGCGGAAAGTTGTCGTCGTCACCGGTGGGAGCGCCGGAATCGGCCGCGCCGTCGCCTATGCCTTCGCCAAGAGCGGCGCGAAAGTCGTCGTCGCGGGAAGAGACCTCGAGGCGGCAAGCCGGGTCGCCGCCGATATTGAGCGCGAGATGGGAGGGCAAGCCATTTCCGTGCAGGCGGACGTCAGCGCTCCCGACGATTGCAACGCCCTGATCGACGCGGCTGTGACGCGCTTTGGCGCCGTCGACATTCTCGTCAACAACGCGGCCTATTTCGCATTGATCCCCTTGCTCGATCTGGGCGCCGAGGAGGCCGCCCGCATGCTCTACACCAATTTCTGCGGACCGCTGTTTTGCGGGCAGGCGATGGCGCGCTGGGCGACGGCAAACAAACGAACCGGCGCGATCGTCAATGTCAGCAGCATAAGCGGCGCGCGGCCGGCCTATGGCTGCGGGCTCTATAGCGCGACCAAGGCGGCGCTCAACAGCCTCACCAAATCGATGGCGTTCGAATGGACGCCGAAGGGAATCCGCGTGAACGGCGTCGCACCCGGCCATGTCAACACGGACGGCGTCAAGCGGGATTTCGCATCCGGCCGGCTCGATTATGAGGCGATGATGCGCAATATTCCGGCCCATCGCGTCGCCGATGTCGACGATATCGCGGACGCCGTGCTTTTCCTGTCGAGCGAGCGGTCCCGCCATGTCGTCGGCGCGACCTTGACGATCGACGGCGGCGAATCGCTGTAGGCAGGGCAAGCTTCAGGCGAAGGCGCGCGCCGCCGCCTTGTGTTCGGCAATCAAGGCCGCGAGATCGACGCCGACCGGCGCGCCGTCGATCACCCGCCATTGGCCGGCGACCATGACGCGGTCGGCGCGATGCGCGCCGCACAGGACAAGGGCGGCGAGAGGGTCATGGGCGCCGCTGAAACGCGGCTCGTCCAGCGTGAACAAAGCCAAATCCGCCTCGAGGCCGACGGCGATGCGGCCGATGTCGTCGCGCCCGAGGCAACGCGCGGAGCCCTCCGTCGCCCAGCGCAGCACATCGAGATGCGTCACCGCCGAGGCGCCGTAACGCAGACGCCCGACCATCAGCGCATGGCGAAGCGCCTCCATCATGTTGGAAGAATCATTCGAGGCCGAGCCGTCCACCCCGAGTCCCACCGGCGCGCCGGCCGCCTCCAGATCCTTGGTCGGGCAGATGCCCAAGGCCAGCACCATATCGGACGCCGCGCAATGGCAGACGCCGACGCCCGCCCGCCCGAGCCGGACGATCTCCTGCGGCTCGAAATAGATGCCATGCGCGAGCCAGGCGCGCGGGCTCATCCAGCCGGTCTCCTCCAAGAGGTCGACCGGCCGCATGCCGTAGAGATGCACGCAATATTGCTCTTCTTCGAGCGTCTGGCAGAGATGCGTGTGAAGTTGGCAATTATGGCGCTCGGCGAGCTTGGCCGATTCGGTCATGATGCGCTTGGTCACCGAGAACGGCGAACACGGCGCGAGAGCAATGCGGATGAGGGCGCCGGGCTTGGGATCGTGGAACAGGTTCAGCACGCGTTCGCTGTCGATGAGGATCGTTTCCTCGTCCTGCACGATCTCGTCTGGCGGGATGCCGCCGTCCTTCTTCGACACGGTCATCGAACCGCGCGTCACCGTCATGCGCAGGCCGAGCTTGCGCGCTTCCTCGACTTCGATGTCGATCGCATTTTCCAGCCCCGGCGGGAAAACATAATGATGATCGGCCGCCGTGGTGCAGCCCGAAAGCATCAGCTCGGTCAGCGCGAGGCGCGTGGCGATGCGCAGATGATCGGGCTTGAGGCGCGCCCAGATCGGCGCGAGCGCGAGGAGCCAGCCGATCAGATCCTTGTCGAAGGCGGCCGGATGGGCGCGCGTCAACGTCTGGTAGAAATGATGATGCGTGTTGATGAGGCCCGGCAACACGACATGGCGCGAGGCGTCGAACGTTGCGTCCACGGGGGCCGCCGGCGTCGCGCCACGCGCCACGAGTTCGACGATGCGCGTCCCCTCGATCACCATGCCGCGCTCGGCGCCTTCGCCAGGAATGGCCAGCGGGTCTTTGATCCATAGACGCATGATGGAGGGGGTTTCCTGGCGGGCTCGGCGACGCGCTTGGCGCCGACCTTGCAAGAGTGACATGCCTTCAAGAGCGACATGGGCGATCCGGCGAGACTTATCTTGGATCAAGGCGCGGCTCGGGTCCAGTCGGCGATCGGCCGCCCGATCCAAACCCCGCTTCGCGAAATGGGATTCGAACTATTGGAAAGGTTCGCTTATGGTGTTTGGTAGGGTTGGAGACGTTCACGGGCCGCGCAGGGTTCCCATTGGGATCAAGCGAGGATCTTTGGCTGGCGTCGAAACCCCTAAAGGTCAATGCAAGAGGGAATCCTAATGCGCTTTGCCGCTCTGGCCGGTCTGACCGGCCTCCTCGCTCTGTCGGGCGCCGCCATGGCCAATGACGCGGTCACTTTTGGCACCAATTGGCTCGCCGATCCGGAAGCCGGCGGCTATTACCAGGCGCTGGTCGACGGCACCTACGCCAAATACGGGCTCGATGTGACGATCCGGCCCGGCGGCCCGCAATCGAATGGCGGATTGCTGCTGATCTCGGGAAAGATCGAATTCTTCATGGGCGGCGACATGCTCGGCGATTTCCTGTCGGCCGAGCAGAATATCCCGACCGTCGCGGTGGCCGCCGATTTCCAGAAAGATCCGCAAGTCTTCATGTCGCATCCGGGCGTCGGCCTGGACAAATGGACCGATCTGCCCAAGGCGACCGTTTTCGCCAGCCAGGGGGCGCTGAGCTCCTTCTACACCTGGATGCGGCTCGCCTGGGGGTTCAAGAACGATAACGTCAAGCCCTATAATTTCAATTCGGCGCCGTTCATCGCCGACAAGAATTCGATCCAGCAGGGCTATCTGACCGCCGAACCCTTCGAGGTGGAAAAGCAGGGCGGCTTCAAGCCCAATGTGTTCCTGCTCGCCGACCAGGGCTATTCGACCTACGCGACGACGATCGAGACGCGCCGGGAGCTCGTCGAGCAGAAGCCCGACCTCGTGCAGCGCTTCGTCGACGCCTCGGCGATCGGCTGGTATCATTATCTCTACGGCGACAATGCGAAGGCCAACGAAGCGATCAAGAAAGACAATCCCGAAATGAACGACGAACAGATCGCGTTCTCGATCGGCAAGCTGAAGGAATATGGCGTCGTCGATTCCGGCGACACGTTCAAATTGGGCATTGGCGCGATGACCGACGAGCGGGTGAAGGATTTCTTCGACAAGATGGTCAAGGCCGGCATCGTCAAGGCCGACACCGATTACAAGAAGGCCTACACGACAAAATTCGTCAACAAGGGCGTCGGCGTCGAGCTGCGGCCGAAATGAGATAGAGCGCCGGCGGCCCTTAAGCCGGCGCCTTGCGCGCCCAGCTCACCAGAGTGAGCGCATTGGCTTCGTCGAGCACCTGCGTCGGACCTGGCTGAAGGCCGTGTTGCGCCAGCACGTCCTCGGGCGAGCGTCCGGAAAGAATTTGTGAAAAGACCGGCGCGCCGCCCGGCAATTTCACCTTGGCGGCGCGCGAGAGATGAAAAGCGTCGAAGCCCGCGCCAAGGCCGAGGAACAGGTCGAACACTTCCGTCCCGCCGACGACGCCCATCGCGCCCGAGGCAAGCCCCAGCGCGGCGCCGGCTTCCTCCAGCGAGGCGCCCGCCGGATTCCACAGGAAGGATTTCGGGTGGTCCGGGTCGGGCGCGATCGTCGCCACCCTTCGCGTCAGGACGAGCCGTCGCCGGCGCCCCGAGTTCGGCTGACCTTCATGAGAATGGCGCCCCTGCACCACCGCGTCGACGCGGTCGAGTTCGCGCGCATAGAAGCTTTTGTCCGCCTCGAATATGAGCGCGCTCGGAAAGGCGCCGCTCGCATCGGCGATCATGCCGTCGGACGAGATGATGGCATAGCCTTCGATGCGAAACCGCTTGGCCGGCTGGTCGAGGCCGCCCTGGCGTTCGGAGGGTTCGGGCATTTTGGCTTTCCCTTGGCTATGGGTTGAGCGCCTCGAGCGTCTGTTCGAGCGCGGCCGGCGGAATGGGGAACAGGCCGGTATAGGGTTCGCTCAGTTCGAGGATGAGAAATATCGCGCTGGCGACGCCAAAGGCGCCGACGCCCAGCGCGGCGATCGTCGTGGAGTTGATGCGCGAGAGCAGGCCGAAGCCGCAGAACAGGAACACCGACCAGGAAACCACGATGACCAAAAGCGGCCAGGAAATCGGACTGGCCAGCTGCAAGGTCATCAGCAACCGGGTCTGTTCGATCAATCCGGCCTGCGCGCCCGCGTTCGCCACCAATTGCTTTTGCGCCTCCGTCGCCGGCTTCAACGCATCGAGGCCGTCCTCCAACGCGCGCAGGCTCGGCAGCAGCGCCGCGACATGGAGCGATTTTGCGTCGATGTCGCCGCCGCCCCAGAAGGTGCGATAGGCGCGATCAATTTCCTGCCGCATGCCGGCGCGCAAAGGCTGCGCCTCCGGCCCATATCGCACAAGCGCCATATCGAGCTGAAGCGAGCGCGCCGCCAGCGTTTCGAGCTCGGACTTCTGGGTCGAGTAAAATCCGAAGGCGGAGCCGATCAGTGTTCCCAGAACCAGCGCCAGCTCCAGGGTGACAAGCCCGACGACGGCGCCGATCATGTCGCGCGAGCGTTCCGACGTATGGTGGTCCGGCAGCAGCCTTTGCAGGAACAGCCCGGCGATTCCGCCAGCAAACATCATGATCGCGACGGCGACCGAGATCAGGACCGCGATCATGCGCATTCCCCCTTAGGCGCATCGGCGAGGCTGGAAGCTCAGGGCGTCGGCGGCGCCGCCGCCGCCGCGAAATGCCGTAAATTCCAGTCCAAGGCTTAGCCGCGTTGTCTCCTAGGATCAAGCCGGGCGGCGTGACCCCCGTCGATGTCTGGAATTGAAAAGCCCTGGCCGACGCCGGTTCCACCGGACCCCATCTGGCTGGATTCGCGCAAACAGGTTATGGCCTTGCCGCTTGTCCAAATCGGGCTCGCGGGCAAACCATCGGCGGGGACGCAACGACAATGGCAACGCATTACGTGTCGGAAAATCTCGACGTCCCCGATCTCGCCGCGCTATTCCCGAACATGATCCTCGGCGACAAGGAAGCCGTCACTTGGCCCTATTTCAGAAAAGAGATCGATCACGCCTGGTATGTCGATCGCCGCAACCCGCAGGTTGGTTTCATCAACCGGGACGAAGCGGCGGTGCTTTATTCCAATGCGAAGCTGTTTGCCGGCCGGCGCGGATTGGAGATCGGGGCGTGGCGGGATGGTCGACCTGCCATCTGCTCGTCTCGGGGCTTGCGTCGCTGCACGTCATCGAACCCTTGCTCGCCGACGCGGATTGGAAGCGCGAATTCGTCGCCGCGTTGGAGGGGACCGGGAAGGCGGATCGCGCCATCCTCGTTCCAGGTCCCAGTCCCAGCGAAGTCGCCCGGCTTGGCGAGGCGGGGAGCCGCTGGTCCTTTGCCTTCATCGACGGCGATCATGACGGGCAGGCGCCGACGACCGACGCGCTTGCCTGCGAGCCTTATCTCGAGCCGACGGCGATGATCGTGTTTCACGACCTGGTGTCGCCGCACGTCTCCGCCGCTTTGGGCGCCCTCCACCTCAACGGCTGGAAGACGATGGTCTACCAGACCGCGCAGATGATGGGCGTGGCGTGGCGCGGCGACATTTCGCCGGTTCGCCACAGGCCCGATCCGGACCAGCCCTGGAGCATTCCCGAGCATCTTGCTGGCTTTGCGATCTCCGCCTAGCGCGGCGATCAGATTTCCGCCCCGACGATGGCCCGCCAGAAGCCGCTATAGCCGAGTTCGAGGGCGACGATCCGGAATCGGAGGCCAATATCGTCCATCACTTCATAAGCCGAATTGCTGCACAGCGAAAAAATTATCAATCCGCTTTTGCGGATGTAGCCGCCGGCCTCGCGCAGGAACGAACCGACGATCCTGCCGTCCGGATCGCACAGGCTGTATTTCTCGATGCTGTTTTCCGGCTCCTTGTCGATCAGCGGGGTATTGAAAACGACGAGGTCAAAATCGCGTTCCCTAATATTCTCAAACAGATCCGAAATTACCGTATGGATCTCAAGCCCGTTCATTTCGGCATTGTGGTTGACGGTTTCGATGGCCTCGGCGGATATGTCGGAGGCGACGACTTTGCATTTCCAACGCGCCGCAATATACAGCGAGATCGCCCCGCAGCCCGCGCCTATCTCCAGCGTCTTGGCGATCTTGCTTGAATTCATCGCCTTCATGTTGCGGATGAAAAATTCGGAACTTGAATCCGGCGTCGGATGATAAATTCCGGCTGGGGCGTCGATGGTCAAACCATCGATGATGAAACGCGCCGGCACATTTTGCCGCTCGACATGCGCGTGATGAAATTCCGAAATGTTGACCTTTGAGGTGGAAACGAGAGAAGAAAGACCTAGTTTCGTAAGGACCGCGCCACGAGCTACTTCTTTTTTATTGAACTCCATTATTCGCTCACCTTCAAAATGAAACGGGATTTCCGCGCTTGCCGTTCCCATAACCTTTGGAATATTGGGCCGGAATTTGCGCAGCCTCGACCTTTTGATAATGAAGTCGCCGTTTCGCCACCCCTTATGGTTTGTCCCACGGGTCCGGCGGGTTGGCAACCGATTATGATTATGCGTTCCAGCCGCCGGCGCATGGACGCCATCGCGCCGGGCGGTCTCGGCGGCCCCCGCGAAATGTCGGTGACCCCGTCATTTTGGTCGGCGCCATTGCATCCTCGGCCAAGGGCCGGCTAAAATCGAGGCGGCCGAGAGCCAGACAGATTCATCGGCGCTGTTCAATTCTCGCCGGTTCCCAGTCGAATTCCGCAGCCCCCGCCGCGCGGAATGCCTCCCAATCCGTTCCCCGAGAATTCTCGGGAAATGTCCCGAGTTCCAAGGAGACGCCCCATGGCGCACAAGATACTCACCGAGTCCGAAATAGCTTCCGGCTTGAAACCCCTGCCGGATTGGTCGGTCAAAGGGCAAAATATCGAGGCTTCCTTTGATTTCAAAACCTTCCGGGACGCGATATCTTTCATCGTGCAGGTGGCGATCGAGGCCGAAGTTCAGAACCACCATCCGGAATTCTTTAATTCTTACAATAAAGTGTCGTTTTCCTTTTGCACTCACGACGTCGGCAACAAGATCACCGACGCCGATATCGCGATCGCGGCGAAGATCAGCGATGTCGCCCATAGATTCCTCAGCATGAAATAGGTCAAAAGCGCTCTCCCCGCATCTCTCCGCCATTCCATTCGTCGCGGACCGATTTTCGCGCGCCGATGCGGCTGGGGACGGGCGAATATCGCGCGCCGATCGATCGCCGCGAACCTCAGGGCGGGGACTCTCTGCAATCAGCCCGAATGGACCCGGCAATATTTCCCTCTATCGAGGCGCTAAAAAAATGACTGGCCGCAAACTGTTACCGGGAAAAGAACTGCCGCCATCCGAAATATTCGATTACTCGATCGACCGGAGAGATTCCTCGGAGATCTTTTCCAAAAGTCTCGTCGCGCGCATGAAGGCGCTCCACGGTCTCGTCAAGCAATCGGGCGACGTTTTGGAAGGGAGCCTATTTTATTGGGATCGCGACGGCGAATATGAGGAAAATCCGCCGACCGAAAATCTGGCGCCGGCAAGACGAAATTTCTGGCGGGCGACGCGGTTCAAGAAATGCATGATCGAAATAGGGGTGAACGCCGGCCACAGCGCGCTTCTCGCTTTGTCGGCCAATCCAAATCTGATCTATCACGGCGTCGATATCAACCAGCACAAATATACCGCCCATTGCGTCGATTATCTCTTGCGGGAGTTTCCCGGCCGCGTGCATTTCCATCCCGGCGATTCGCGCGAGGTGCTGCCCTATCTGGCCATGTATCGCCCGGAACTGGAATTTGATATTTTCCATATCGACGGCGGCCACACGGACGAAATCTGCCGCGCCGATATTTCCAATTGCCTTCGCCTCGCCAAAAGAGGCTTTGGCAAACATCTGCTGCTCGACGATATCAACGCGAGCTGGATTTTTGACGTCTATTGCGAATTCGTGTCGATGGGATATCTGACCACCGAAACATTCTTCGACGATTGGGAAGACGCCAATCGCAATGTGCTGGCGAGGATTCTTTGACGTTTCCCGCGGGCGCGCGCCAGCCCGAATTTGCCACCTTCTGGCACGGACCGCTCAATGCGATCGCCTATAGTTGCCTCGCCTCGTTCCCCCATGTCGGCGCGGGCCTTCGCCTCTACAGCTATGACGACAGGATCGATGCGCCCCCCGGCGTGGATCTGGCCGATGCGCGCCAGATTTGTCCCGATCCTTCGCTGCTCTCGCGCTATATCGCGGCGGGCAAGCCGTCGCTGGCCAAATTCGCGGATATGTTTCGCTACAAGCTGATCCGCGATACCGGCTGCTGCTGGGTCGACACCGACGTGCTTTGTCTGCGCAAGCCGGATTTCTCTGGCGACGCCTTCGTATTCGGCCGCCAGTCCGACGCTCATGGCCAGCCGCTCATCAATAATGCGGTTTTGAAACTGCCGTCCGACCATCCGATGCTGAGCGAACTCATCGCCGATGCCGAGAACGCCGTCGATATCGACCAGCCATGGGGCGCGATCGGTCCGTTCCTGCTGACCGATCTCGCGCTGAAATATGGCGTCGACCGTTACGCCCGCGACTTCTTCCACTTTTATCCGGTCGAGCCCGAACAATTCTGGAAGCCGTTTCTGCCCGACTATTACGACGGGGTCGCGCTCGCCGCGAGGCAAGCGACTTTCCTGCATCTATGGAGCGAGTTGATCGAACGGTGCGCCTATGACAAATCGGCTTGCCCTCCAGCTGGCTCGTTCCTGCATAAGTCGTTTCAGTCCTTGGGGACGCTGCGCCGCTTCGAGCGCGTCTATGATGCCAGCGAGCTCAGCGATCGACTGGCCGGATGGATGGAGACGCAGCCTTCGCCGGGCGAGACGGCCGCGTCGCCGTGATCGGCCCGGCGACGAGCCCGTTCGGCTCTCCCCGCCCGCCGTCCCAAGAATAATTCACCGAACTGTCAAAAAAGTCGCGCTTCGACCGTCTTTGTCGGGAGGCGCGCCGCGCCGCCGGCGGCGATCCCTTGGGATTCAAGGCCAGGCTGGAGTTTCAAGAGATTGGCGTGACGGGCATGATTGCGGTAGTGCAAGCAGCCATGCATGGCCGGATTCGTGCGGTCTTTGCGATCGGCGCCCGGCTCGCATGCGTTGGGAGGGATGCATGATTTCCTTGGCGATCGGCGTTGGCGCGGCCGTCCTCATGTTCGCCAGCGGCGTTTTGGGCCTGTACCTGCAAAGACTTCTGCCGCAGCGCCACACGTCGGACCGCTCGCGCGACATGATCGGATCCGTCGTCGGGCTCCTCACCCTATTGTTGGCGCTGGTGCTCGGCCTGCTGATCTGGACCGCCTTTGGCGTCTATGCGGCCCAGAAAACCGGGTTGCAGTCGCTGGAATCATCGGCGCTCCAATATGATCAGGCGCTTTCCGAATATGGACCGGAGGCGAGCCCGGGGCGCGCCATGCTGAAGGATCAGGCGATCCGCACCCGCAAGCAGTTCTGGGCGGGGGCCGCGGCCGCCAATGCCGCCGGCTCGTCGGAGGCGCGCGAGAACGCGCTGGTGTCGCTCACCAATTTGCACGAAAGGAGCGCGTTTCTGGATACGTTGCAGCCGACGACCGATGCGCAAAAACGCCTGCTCGGGGCGGCCCGTCAACTCAACACGTCGATCGGGCAGACCCGGCTGATGATGTCGCTGCAGATGGACAGTCCGGTGCCCTGGCCGCTGCTGGCGATCGTCGTGTCCTGGTCGTTGCTGATGTTCTGCGGGTTCGGCCTGCTCTCCCACGTCAATGCGATGACCGCGATCGCGCTGGCGTTCGGCGCATTCTCGGTCGCCAGCGCAATCTACCTCATCGTCGAACTCAGCCAGCCCTATACCGGGCTGTTCCGCGTGTCGCCGGTCATCGTCGAGCAAATTACCGACGAGATTAATAAGTAAGGCGCCGCAGAATCGACATCGGAGCAATCCAGGGCCTAGAACGCCGCTGGGCGCAGCCGACCTCGCGCAGGGGCGACGATGGCGCTCGAGCTACGCTGGGACCCGGCAGATGTCAGAGCTTAGGGAAATATTTGAAAACATCATGGCCCTCAACCGATGGAGCGGCGACGAGAGCCGCAGCGGGCCAGGGTCGACCTTGTCCTACACCTGCAATTTGCGCGCTCAGCTCGAAATATTTCTCAAGACCTACGGGATAAAGACTTTTTTCGACGCGCCATGCGGCGATTTCCATTGGATGAAGGAGGTCGCATTTCCACCCGGAATCGCCTATCTCGGCGGCGAGATCGCCGGCTCTCTGGTCGACGAGAACATAAGAAAATACGCAAGCGATTCGAGGACGTTTCTCAATTTCGACCTCGTCGCCGACAAATTCCCGGCCGGCGATCTATGGTTCTGCCGGGATTGCCTGTTTCATTTGCCGGACGCCCTCATATTTCAAGCCTTGCACAATTTTTGCCAGTCGAAAATCGAGCTGTTGATGATGACCAACCACATTAACGCGACCGGCTTTGAGAACGTCGACATCGAGGCTGGCGAATTCCGGCGGGTCGATTTCTATGAAGCGCCGTTCCATCTGCCAAGAGACGTGCTCTTTCGCATCGCCGATTATGTCTATCCGTTTCCGCAGAGGGAGATGTGCGTGTGGACGCGGGAGCAGATCCTCGCGGCGCTGCAACAACGTGAGGCAACTCAGGCGCCGCGCGGCCGGTAACTCAGCGTCAGGCGGGCGCCGTGCGCGTCCAAGTGACGAGGGTCAGCGCGTTGGCCTCGTCGAGAACTCGCGTCGGCCCAGGGTGGAGGCCGGCGCGCCGCAGCACGTCCTCGGGCGTGCGCCCGTCCCGCACTTGCGAAAAGACCGGCACGCCGCCGGGCAATTTCACCTTGCCAGCGCGACACAGATGAAAGACGTGATAGCCGATCTCGAGGAACAGGCCATAGACGTCGGGGCCGCCCAGAATGGCGATCGTGCCGGCGGCGCGCCCCAGCGCGCAACAGGCTTCGTCGACCGACGCGCCCGCCGGATTCCACAGCATGCATTTCCTTTGGTGTGGGTCGGGCGCGAAGGCCTCGACTTTGCGCGTCAAGACCAACCGGCGCCGGGCCGGCGAGTTCGCGTGGCCTTCGTGCGAATGGCGCCCGTGAATCACCGCATCAACATGGTCGAGTTCGCGCTCGAGGAAGCGTTGATCGGCCTTGAAGACGAGCGCCTCGGGAAAGGCGCCGTCTGCATCGGCGATCATGCCGTCCGACGAGACGATGGCGTAGCCTTCGAAGCGATACGGCGCGAACATGGACCAGGATTCCCCGGATGTCTCTGAAGTCAGCCTATATATAGTAATCTTTATTGGTAAAAGCGGGAAACCTTTGCGACGGCGGGGCGTAGGAGACTATGAAGGCGCGCGGCGGGGGCGATATAGGGGGCTCGCTTCGCAGTTGCGAAGCGCGTACAGTTCGCCAGGCAATGCGTGGCTCGCTCCGGGTTTGGGAAATTAGTCATGGATGACACGACAAGGCTCATGGTTCAGTCGGCGGCCGAGCTTGCCTCCGGCCCCGCCGACCCGCCCCCGACCGATGTCGAGGCCGAGGACGCCTTCCGCTCGATCATTCGCTGGATCGGCGAGGACCCCGATCGCGACGGCCTGCACGAGACGCCCAAACGGCTCGTGCGCGCGTTTCGCGAATATTTTTGCGGCTATGAAGAGGATCCCGAGCTGCTCTTGCGCAAGACCTTCGAAGAGGTCGACGGCTACGACGAGATGATCGTGCTGCGCGGCGTCTCTTTCGAAAGTCATTGCGAACACCATATGGCGCCGATCATCGGCCGCGCCTGGGTCGGCTATGTGCCCGATCGGCGGGTCGTCGGCATTTCCAAACTCGCGCGCGTCGTCGAAGCCTATGCGCGGCGCCTGCAAATTCAGGAGCGACTGACGGCCCAGATCGCCAATACGATCGAGGCCGTGCTGAAGCCGCGCGGGGTGGCGGTCGTCGTCAAGGCGGCGCATCATTGCATGATCAGCCGCGGCGTTCACAAGCGCGGAACCGACCTCGTCACCAGCCGCATGCTGGGATGTTTCCGCGATCAACCGATGACGCGCGGGGAGTTCCTGTCTCTGGTCAATTCGAGCGTGGAGCCCTGAACGGATCAGGGCGTTTTGGCGCCGGCCGGCGGGTTGGGCTCGCCGGGCGCTTGGTGGACCGCCTCGAAGGCCTTGAGGATCTGGCCGCGCAACGCGTCGTCCTGAATGGAAATGTCGGTCCAATCGACCGAAGACGGCTGGCCATTATAGGTCGAGCGGATACATTTTCCCGAACGGCAATTGAAGATGATTCCAAGCGCGATCTCGCCGCTTTCCGTCAGGTCGGCGCCGTCCCTGCGCTCGGATATTTTGACGTCCCCGATCGAAAACTCGACCTGATGGCTGCCGGTCGCGCTCTGCGCGCCGTTGCGAAACTCGAGGACCTCCTCGCTCATCGACACCAATATTCCGTTTGCCGTCTTGTCCGGCGCAAATTTGACGTCCTTGGTGATCCACGCCATCGCGACGCCGGCTTGGTTGGATCGATATCTAGGATTTTTGGCCGTCGCGATCGGCAGGGATCGCGCCAGGAAATTTTGCGCGTCTTCCTTTGTGGGGAAAGCGGAGACCTCGCTGACCGGTTGCGCGCTATTCGACATTGAAATCTCAAATCCCGGCCGCGCGTTCGCTTGCCGCATAGGAAACGTCGCCCCGACGCAAACCGCAAGAGAACACCGCAACGCAAGGCGGCGCATTGGAAAACACGGCATTTCAGAACCGTTCTTCAACTTGACAAGCCCAGGCTGGAAACGCTCCGCGCCCAAGCCAATCTACGCGACGCTATGACGCCAATATGGCAGATCGACGATTTCTTGACCAATTTCGTCCGGCGTTTCAACCCTCGTTCGGCCGAAGACAGCGTTGGGATTTGTTTCGGCTTCGGCTCGCCCCCCTTGCCATAACCTCCGGGCGTTCCGATCTGATGGGCGCTTGCGGGCGTCAAAAGCGCGTCGAACCGATTGTTTGACGCAAGAAAGAGGCTGACTTTCACAGCGGATTGACAGACAAGGCGCCTAAGGCGGCGTTCGGATGCGCCCGGCGCGCGCGCCAGCCTTTCGGAGAATAGTTTGAGCGCCAATTTGAATTCCACCGCGACATCGACCGATCTTACGCCCTCCCGATGGGGCGCGTTCGGCCATACGGCGTTCACGATCATATGGACCGCGAGCATTGTCTCGAATGTCGGCACCGCGATGTTCGACACCGCTTCGGGCTGGCTCATCACAAGCCTTAACGCCGATCCGATGGCCGTGTCGCTGGTTCAGGTGGCGGTGAGCTTGCCATTGTTCCTGTTCACCTTGCCGGCCGGCGCGCTCGCCGACGTCATCGACTCGCGGCGGCTGCTGATCGTCGTCGAGCTTGCCATCGTCGTCGTCTCCGCAATTTTCGCGGCGCTGGTTTCGTTCGGCGTCGCGACGCCAATCGCCTTGCTCGCCACGACCTTTCTGCTGGGCGTCGGCGGGGCGCTGAGCTCGCCGGCCTGGCTGTCGACGACGCCGCTGCTGGTGCCAAGGCGCGATCTCGATAGCGCGGTCGCCGCCAACAGCGTCGGCTTTAATCTCAGCCGCGCTATCGGGCCGGCGCTCGGCGGCGTCGTCATCGCCGCCTTTGGAATTTCCACGCCCTTCTGGGTCTTTGGCGCGAGCAACCTTGGCATCATCGCCGCCCTGCTGTGGTGGCGCTCGCCGCGCAAGAGCGCCGAGAGCCTGCCCGCCGAGCGTCTGACCAGCGCGGTGCGCACCGGCATCCGCCACGCCGCGAACAATCGCTATTTGCGCGCGACCCTGGTGCGCGCGCTAGCATTCTTCCCTTTCGCCAGCGCTTATTGGGCGCTGCTGCCTCTGGTCGCGCGCAGCCAGATGACGCAAGGGCCGGAGCTTTATGGAATATTGCTGGGGGCGATCGGCGTCGGCGCGATCGGCGGCTCGCTAGCGCTCAACTGGCTCAAGGCCAATATGGGGCCCGACGCCGCCGTCGCCTCCGGCACGCTCGCCACCGCGCTTGCGCTTCTGTTGTTCGGGCTGGCGCGCGATCCCTTCACCGCGGTCGGCGCCTGTATCGTCGCCGGCGCCTCATGGACCGTGGTGCTGACCAACCTCTATGTCTCGGCCCAGGTCGCTCTGCCCGATTGGGTGCGCGGGCGGGGGCTTGCGATCTTCCTTACCGTCATTTTCGGAGCGACGACCGTCGGCAGCGCGGTCTGGGGAAAAGTCGCCGGCGCGGAAGGGCTGCCGATCGCCCATTACGCGGCGGCGGCCGGCGCCCTGCTGGCCATCCTGCTGACATGGCCCTGGAAGCTTCAGGCAGGCGTCGGGCTCGATCTCACGCCTTCGATGCATTGGCGCGCGCCCGTCGTCACGCAGAAGGTCGAGAACAATCAGGGGCCGATTCTCGTGACCGTCGAATATCGCATCGATCTCAAGGACCGCGTCGCGTTCCTCGCCGCGCTCGACGAGATGGGACACGAGCGCAAGCGCGACGGCGCCTATGCCTGGGGCCTGTTCGAGGACACCGCCGATGTCGGCCGCTTCATCGAGACTTTCCTCATCGAATCCTGGCTCGAACTCATGCATCAGCACGAGAGGGTGACCAACGCCGACCGCATGACCGAGAATCAGATTCGCGGGCTGCTGACCAGCGCGCCGCGCGTCACCCATCTGGTGGCCTCCGAGCGGCGCCACCGGTCGTCAGGGGCCAAGACGCGCGCGGCGCCGAAGCCCGGCGCAGCGGCGTAACGAGAGATCGATTTGCCTATGCCCGTTCAACACGACACCATCGGCCACATCGGCCACGCTAGCGCCTTCGTCTGGCAGACGTCCGGGAGATCGACTTGAGCAGCGACCTCATTCCCGCCGCGACGCCGGCCGAACCCGCGCCCTCCCGCTGGGGACCATTCGGCCACGCCGCTTTCACGGTGATCTGGACCGGCAGCATCGTCCTCAACCTCGGCACGGCGACGTTCGACACCGCCTCGGCCTGGTTGATGACGAGCCTCAACGCCGATCCGATGGCCGTCTCGCTGGTGTAGGTGGCCTCGAGCCTGCCGATTTTCCTGTTCACCTTGCCGGCCGGCGCGCTCGCCGACATCATCGACGCGCGGCGGTTTCTCATCGCGGTCGAGATCGGTATCGTCATCGTCTCGGCGATCTTCGCGCTGCTTGTTTCCTCGGGATTGGCGACGCCCGCCGCCTTGCTGGCGACCACTTTCCTGCTGAGCGCGGGATTGTCGGTGACCGCGCCGGCATGGCTGTCGATCACTCCGCTGCTGGTGCCCAGGGGCGATCTCGACAGCGCGGTCGCCTTCAACAGCGTCGGCTATAATGTGAGCCGCGCCGTCGGGTCGACGCTCGGCGGCCTCATCATCGCCGCCTTTGGCATTGCCGCGCCGTTCTGGATCAATTGCGCCAGCATTCCCGTCATCATCGCCGCCCTGTTATGGTGGCGCCCGCCCAGAAAGAGCACGCAGAGCCTGCCCGCCGAGCGCCTGACCAGCGCGGTCCGCTCCGGCATCCGCTATGCCGCCAATAGCCAGCACTTGCGCGCGACCCTGGTGCGGGCGGCGGCGTTCTTTCCTTTCGCCAGCGCCTATTGGGCGCTGCTGCCGCTGGTCGCGCGCAGCCAGATGGTGCAGGGGCCGGAACTCTACGGCATTTTGCTAGGCGCGATCGGCGCCGGCGCGATCGGCGGCTCGCTGATCCTCAACTGGCTGAAGGCGAGGCTCGGCTCGGACCGGGTCGTGGCGCTGGGCACGCTCGTCACCGCGCTCGCGCTCGTACTGTTCGGGCTCGCCCGCTATCCCGTCATCGCCATTTGCGCCAGCCTGCTTGCCGGCGGTTCATGGACCGTGGTGCTGGCGAGCCTCTATGTTTCGGCGCAGGTCGCCTTGCCCGATTGGGTGCGCGCGCGGGGGCTCGCGATATTGCTCACCGTCGTGTTTGGCGCGATGACGGTCGGCAGCGCGGTCTGGGGGCATATTGCCGGCTTGGAAGGGCTGTCGATCGCTCATTTCGCCGCCGCCGCTGGCGCCGTTCTCGCCATTCCCTGACATGGAGCTGGAAACTTCAGACGGCCGCCGGGATTGATCTGACCCCGTCGCTGCACTGGCGCGTCCCCGTCCTTATGAAGAAGGTTACCGACGATCAGGGGCCGGTCCTGGTGACCGTCGAATATCGCGTCGCCGCCGACGACCGCGTCGAATTCCTCGGCAATCTTGACGAACTCGGACATGAACGCAAGCGCGACGGCGCCTTTGCCTGGGGCATTTTCGAGGACGCCGCCGACCGCGGCCGCTTCCTCGAAACATTTTTGATCGAATCCTGGCTCGAGCTGAAACATCTGCGCGAACGGGTGACCAATGCCGATCGCATGATCGAGGATCAGATTCGCCGCCTGCTCAAAGACCCGCCGCAGGTCACCCTGCTGATCGCCGCCGAGCGCAATCGCCGCTCACGCAAGGCGCGCGCGCTCGCGCTTCTCGCTTCGCCCTCCGCCCCATCGCCCTGAACCTATTTGTCGAGGTCGAGGATCACCTGTTCCAGCCCCGCCGGCGACATGCGCAGCATGCTGATGCTTGTGTACGGCTGGCTGAGCTCGATGATGAGGAAGATCGCGCTCGACACCGAACAGGCGCCAAGCGCGAGCCAGGCCAGGGTGGTGGGATTGATGCGCGACAGCAGTCCGAAGCCGCAGAACAGCAGGCACGACCAGGCCGTCACGGTGACGATGAGCGGCCAGGAGATGGGATTGGTCAGTTGCAGGGACATCAGCAACCGGGTCTCGCCGATCGACGCGTAATGAGTATTGGCCGCCGCCAGCAATTGCTTTTGCACGTCGGTCGTCGGATGCAGGCCGCCGAGGAACTCGCTCATCGAGCCCATATGGGCGTAGGATGCGGTATAGGCCTCCGCCTTGGTGTCCTCGTCGCCCCAGAATTGCTCATGCGCCCATACCAGGTCCGTGCGCAGCATTTCACGCGCCTTGTTCGCCTCCGGGCCGTATTGGGTGAGCTCCAGATCGAATTCGAGCGCCCTTGCCGAAAGCAATTGCAGCTCGTTCTGCTGCGTCGTGAACACGCCATAGGCGGTCCAGATCAGCAGCCCGAGCACCAGCGCCAGCAACAGGGTGAGAAGCCCGACGACGCCGCCGATCATGTCGCGCGAGCGATCCGACGTATGGTGCTCGGCCAGCAGCTTTTGCAGGTATAGGCCGAGCACGCCGCTGATGAACATGAGGACAGCGGCGCCGACGGCGACGGCGATGGAAAACATATCCCCTCCCTTACGAGAATCCTAAGCGAGCGGCCGAACATACGACATGCGCCGGCGTTACGCGAGACCGCTTCCCCGCTGCCTGGCGGGCGTGCGCTCGTTGATGTCCTCCCGCCGTTGCTTTCAGGGCGACGGCGATTTGGCAATCCGCGAAGTCCTCGCTAGGCTCTGGGCATCCGGAATTACGTCGGAGTCCGCCATGTCGCGCGAATTTGTTCTAGCTTGCCCATCGTTGCCGCCATCTCGGTCTTGCTGATGGGTTGCGTTCCGACGCCGACAAGCTCCGGCCCCGTCACAAGGGTCCGGTGTCCGCAAGCCGCGCTCGAATTGCAGCGGCCATCCCTCCCTCTCGGCATCACGACCCGACAAGGCCGCAAACGGGCCGCGGATTTGCTGAAGGTCGCCGCCCCTGCGCAAACGGCGTCCCGACCAAACTTTTGCGCGCCAGGAAAACCTCCGACCGGGACGATCACGATCGCTTGGAGCGCGCGCGGACAGGCCGAACAAAGCCCGCCTAAGCGCGCGAGCTTCAGCGTCTATGATCGCTGCAAGGCGCGGTTCCTATTCGATGGAGGGGCGGTGTGACGCCTGTAGCCAGAGGCTGCAGGCAGAATCATCTAATATCAATAGCTTAGCCGGCAAGAATTGCACGACTTGTATGACTTCGATGCTCGATTCCCGGCTCGGCGGTTGATCCACATCAATGCATGATTGCAATTCTTCGGACTGTGATTGCGCATGGGATGGTAGGAGGATTTGATGAAAGTCCACGATGATCGTTCGACAGCGAAATCCACGATCCCCGGTGAAGGCGACTACCTTGTAGAGTGCCGACTCACGATGGTGGGTCTCCACGCCAAAGTGATCCAACGCGAGTACAGTGCGGCGTTCGACGAAATCAGGCGACGTTGCATGGCTTGCAGCTTTCGGCTGTCCTGTGCGGCGGAGGTGATGCGCGATCCCTACAGCTTGATTTGGGAAGCATATTGTCCGAACTCAGGGGCGCTCAATGCGCTCGTTGCTCTCACCGAGGCCGTTAATTGAGAGGCTTAAGGTCGGTCGGGTATCACCGCTCTCGTGCCGGTCGCTTGGAGGTATGACGCGCGGGAAATAGTACGTTCCGTTGCGGTCTTTGAGGAGATAAGTCATCAGCGCCATCGACCTTTTGTCCCACCATTTTGTATGACTGGTGGCGGACAAGACACGGATGCCACAGAAGTTTCAGCCTGCACAGAGACTTAGTGTTCTGTGGCGCTCCCTAGGGGAATCGAACCCCTGTTTTCGCCGTGAGAGGGCGATTTTCCTCGAATAGGGGCGGTCCGAAAATTCTGACCAGAAAAGACTGGCTTTTCCTCCCAAATCGAGCGTGTGTGTGGTCGTCTGAACGGCGCCAATGAGATCGCCGCTTGGCCGCCTCACCCCGGCACTGCGCCGATCCGGGGCTCGCGTCAGTGTGGGGCCCGGATTGTCCGGTCTTGCGCGACGAAAAGGGGAAGACCGTCTTCCGCGTTGAAAGTGGCGCCTTGGCCGAGGTGCTGTCGCGGATCGAGGAGCGCGCCAATTACGGGGACACCGCGAGCGGCCGATTCCTGGCTGACGAGCTGGCGAAAGAGCCGTTCGGCTGGGACTTCGAAGTTGTCAGGTTGCTTGTGCTCTCGTTGCTGCGGGCCGGAAAGATTCAGGCGACGAGCAAAGGGCAGACGATCGACTCCGCGACAGGGATCGAGGCCCGCGACACATTCTCGAACAACAATTTTTTCCGTCAGGCCTCGTTCCGGCCAAAAAAAGGCATCGAGTTCGAGGAGCTGGTGAAGGCGTCCGAGGCCTTCCGGGACACGTTTGGAAGCGAAGTCCGCGAACTCAATGCTGGCGCCAGTCGAAGAAGGCGGAGCTCGGCATTGCACGCGAGCTTGAGACTTCGGACATGCATGTCGAGGTGATTGACCTATTGGGCAATCGTGTAGAGGCCGAGATTGGGATTGCATTTTTTGTAGCGGCCTATTCGGCACTTCGGAAAGCGCCGGTCAGTCCAGCGTTGCTCGTGCTCGGTGACATGAGCGTGCAGGGAAACATCAAACCACTTCGATCCCTCACAGAGCCCCTTCAGGTCGCGAAGGACAATGGGGCAAAGCGTGCGCTCATCCCCATCGAAAACAAGCGAAGTTTCTTGGATGTCAGCGCCGACATCATGGAGCACGTCGATCCGATCTTTTACGGAGATCCCAAGACGGCGGCGATGAAAGTCATCGGGAGCTTATGAAATGGATATAACCGATCCGGGCCGTGTGCGCAGGACGGATGCCGAGTTGATCAGCGTGGCCCAGAACCTCACTGCCGCTCCAATCGACGTGATCTCCACGTTCCAGATTTATGCCTCACCCTCGATTTGCGCAAAGAGCAGGTAGCCATCAGCCTACGATTTGCCGCTGGGTCGGATCAATTGGCTGAGCTTGTGCGGAAGGATCAAGAGGCCGCGTCTCCGAATCGTCTTGGGAAGGCCGGTGACGGGAGCGCGTCGTAGAAATCGTAATCGTCGCCGCCCAGGGCCGGATCACCTCGATGTGACCGCTGTTTTGGACGCCGTTCAATCGCGACGTGGTTCCTTAATCTCTGAGCGTTGATCGCCGGTCGGCGACTGCTCTTCGACCTCGGCGTCGCGGATTTGACATGGGGTGCGACCACGCGCATATTTTTCTCGTTCGCCGAAATGACGCGCGAACGACGAGGCTGGAACAGTCTCGCCAAAAGCAGTTTGGAGAAGCTATGACTCCACCCGGTCAGGTTAAATGATCCCGACGAGTTCGGGATCAAGGCGTCGATTGGGCTCAATTGCCAGAGCTTATGCGATGCTTCCGACAATCTTAGGAATCACGCCGCCAAGCGCAGGACGCGGCGATCACAATCTGAAAACATCCAGATCGTTTCGAGGATCGAAACAGGGCCCCGCAGCTGCTTGAATGCGCCGGGGCCCATTCTATGTCAGCTTTTGAACTCGACGCCGCGATAGAGACCAGGGTTGCGAGTGGGCTCAATCAACGACCGCATCCTTTGGGAGCAGTGGTCGCATGGCTGGAAGTTTGACGATGCCACCTTCGAGAGGACGGCTTCCTCCTTCGACAACCCGGACTTCGTCGATGTGGTGATCAACTGCTATCGCTTCTGCTTCGGGACGGCGGCAGGCGACCCGGCTCTCGCATCGCTGGAAGATCGCTTGGCGAAAAAACCCAAGATCGGCGTTCCCACGATCACTTTGGATGGCACGCAGGACCCGCTCAAGCCCGGTGGTACTGCGAACCACGCCACGATGTTCACTGCTCGTCACGAGCATCGCGTTGTGGATTGTGCGGCCACAATCTGCCGTGGGAAGCGCCCCATGACTTTGCTGATGCGATCCTGACTGTTCGAGCGTGGACAGCTGAAGCTTGAGAAGCGCTTCGGCTCTCTGCCGAAGCGCTACGATTTGGGTACACCGATAACGAACCGCATGAGACAGCGCGGCCACTGCACGCGATGCTGCCGCAAGTATGTCCCGTTCACGAATAGGCCGAGACCCGTCAATGGCCGCATCGCGAGAATGATCTCGCATCCCCGACCGTCGAAACGGAACTTACGCTAGTTGTGTAAAGAACAATCAGATAGGCGATACGAGCGGCTTGCCTTTCTCGACCACCAAGGTCGAGCACACTTTCGCCTTCCGATCGCCGATCTGCACGCCGTGCACCAAACCCGGCGGAACCTGAAACGCCTCGCCAGCCTTCAGGGAAAGTTTCGGCTGTCCATCGATGCTCAGCTCGCCTTCCCCCTCGATGAGGTAGGTGGACTCGATGCCAGGATGCGTGTGGCGCTGGACCGTCGTCCCGGGTCCTATCTCGATTTCGACGATGACCGTCTCGTAGCCCGGCACCGGGCCGTCGGTCTTGGAAAGAACCTTGAGTGAAACTCCCGGAAGCATG
>Ga0182024_10001517_pt1 | contig 59724 bp, 55 predicted proteins | sample P32metaG_FD_120480 | JGI IMG/M metagenome (GOLD analysis project Ga0182024, IMG submission 120480) | Permafrost microbial communities from Stordalen Mire, Sweden - P3-2 metaG (Illumina Assembly) | ecosystem: Environmental > Terrestrial > Soil > Wetlands > Permafrost | place: Sweden: Stordalen...
AGATCGACGTGGCCCGCATCCGGTGGACGCCTGCGCTCTCCGCCCATCCCCCACGCGCCATAAGCCGGATCGTCGCGCGTCCAGCCGCTTTCCTCCGTGAATTGCTGCCCGCGCAAATACTCAATCCAGGAAGACGCATCGCGCTTCAACCGGCCCGCCACCCGCACCGCGAGCCCGGTCGCATAGTTCGGATAATCCAGCGCGTCCGTATTGATATTACGCCGCAGAAACTCGAACGCCCGATCAATACCCGGCGCATCGTGAGGAGCCGACAGCAGCGCATCCAGCACAAATGGCGTCAGCGATTGGCCCGACCGCAGCAACCCATACGTCTTGCTGTGCCATCCTCCGTCATCCGACTGTTGCGACCACAGCCACCTCGCCGCACGCGCCAGCCCCGAACTATCGCGACGCCCGCAGGCCGCAGCCCCAAGCGTCGCAAGCAGGAACGCACGTCGTTGCATTACTTCACCGTCAAATTCAAAATCGCCGCACTCGTCACCGCCACGCGACCCGTGATGCAGTGCGACCCGGACCACGTCCCGTCCTCATTCTGAAGTTTCAATATGCGCGCCGTGATATCCGTGCGCCAATTATTCCACTCCGCGCCCCCCGTCCGCCGCAATCCGTCGCTGACATTAAGATATGAGAAAAATTCCTCTCCGCCAACCGACCCGAATCCGTTCACGAACTTCGTGTCCTTCAATTGCGATTTGATCGCGTCGATCTGCGGCGCATTCGCCGCCCGATCCCTCGCCGTCCGGCTCAATTGTTCCAGCGCCTGCGCGCTCTGATACAACGCGACCCCTGCTGAAGCCGGAGCGCTGGCGGGCGCCCTCTTCGTGTAATTCTCCGCCTCCGCCATCGTCTTATCCTTCACCACGACGCCCTTCTGCTGCGCCGCGTAAAGACTGCGCGACGCCATCGACGTCCCCAGAATCGGAGCCCATCCGCCGCCCACGTTCCAACTCCCGTCGCGCTGCTGATTCCCCTCGATTTTCGCCACACATTTCTCGAGCGCCTTCCTCACCCGCGCATTTTCCGCCGCCGTCGCGAGCGTCCCGTCGACCTCCGACAGCAGCATCGACGTCAGAAACGTATCGATATAAGGTCCCAGCTTCCGCTGGATCTGCGTGCCGTTCCGATTGGTGATCGGCAGCCCCTCGGCCGGGCTATTCTCGACCTCGCGCAAAATAAACGCGAGCCCCCGTTCGACATTCGCCTGATATTGATTCCCTGCGCGTCGCAGCGCGAGCACCGCCACCGCCGTATTCGCGACATCGTTGCCGTTGGTTTCCAGATGCTCGTTCTGCCGGACATACGATGTCTCCCCGCCGTCCTGTCCCCAACCCCCGTCGTGCCCCTGCACCGACGCAATCCACCGCGCGCCCTTCGCGACCGCGGTGTCGGCCGGGCCATTATTTGTTGCCGAATTCGCGGCCAGCGCCAGCACCAGCGCACCCGCCGCCACCATGCTCAGAGTTTTGATCTGCATGTAAGAATCTCCTTCAGCAACGATATGCCGCGCCGCGGGCGATCCTTTCAGGCTTTTTTATCCGGCCTTATCCGCCAGAACCCGCACGTGATTATCGCGGACCTCGACGTACCCGCCCGATACCGTGATCTCGCGTGTCTGCCCGCCCGACGTGATTTTCAGCGCGCCCTCGCCCAGTTCCCCCAGCAGCGCCGCGTGACCCGCCAGGACGCCGATATACCCGTCCTTGCCCGGAATCTCCGCAAAGTCCGCCTGCTGATCCAGCACCAGCTTCTCCGGCGTCACCACTGCGATCTGAAACGTCTCCGCCATCTCAGCCCTTCTTCTTCATCTCTTCGTGAGCCGCCAGCACGTCGTCAATCGATCCCTGCATATAGAACGCCTGCTCCGGAATCTCGTCGTGTTTCCCCTCGACCACTTCTTTGAAACTCCGCACCGTATCGGCCACCTTGACGTACTTCCCTTCGCGACCCGTAAACGCCTCCGCCACCTTGAACGGCTGCGAAAGAAATTTCTGGATCTTGCGCGCCCGCGCCACCGTCGCCTTATCGTCGTCCGATAATTCGTCGACGCCCAGAATCGCGATGATATCCTGCAAATCCTTATAACGTTGCAGAATCAGCTTCACCGCCTGCGCGACATCGTAATGTTCCTGCCCGATAATCAGCGGATCTAAAATGCGCGAGGTCGACGCCAGCGGATCCACTGCCGGGTAAATTCCCATCTCTGAAATGGAGCGCGAAAGGTTCGTCGTCGCATCCAGGTGCGCGAACGTCGTTGCCGGCGCCGGATCGGTGTAATCGTCCGCAGGCACGTAAATCGCCTGCACCGACGTGATCGACCCACTCTTGGTCGACGTAATGCGCTCCTGTAAATCGCCCATTTCGCTCGCCAGGTTCGGTTGATATCCCACCGCGCTCGGCATGCGTCCCAGCAGCGCGCTCACTTCCGATCCCGCCTGCGTAAACCGGAAAATGTTGTCGATAAACAGCAGCACATCCTGATGTTCTTCATCGCGGAAATACTCCGCCACCGTCAGCGCCGTCAGCGCCACGCGCAGACGCGCCCCGGGAGGCTCGGTCATCTGCCCATAGATCAGCGCGCACTTCGATTTCGTGAAATCGTGCGGATCGATCACGCCCGATTCTTGAAACTCCAGCCACAGATCGTTTCCTTCGCGAGTCCGTTCGCCCACGCCCGCGAACACCGAAACGCCGCCATGCTTCGTCGCCAAGTTCGAAATCAGTTCCTGAATAATAACCGTCTTGCCCACGCCCGCGCCGCCGAACAGCCCGATTTTTCCGCCCTGCAAATACGGTTCGAGCAGATCGACAACCTTGATCCCCGTCTCGAACATCTTCAATTCCGTCGCCTGCTCATCGAACGCCGGAGCCGGTCTGTGAATCGGATAATGCAGCTTCGTGTTCACCGGACCCATGTTGTCCACCGGCTCGCCGATCACATTCAGCACCCGCCCCAGCGTCTCTTTGCCCACCGGAACCGTCACGGGCCTGCCAAGATTCTCGACGTGCATCCCGCGCACCAGGCCGTCGGTCGGCTGCAACGCGATGGTGCGCACGCGGCTCTCGCCAATGTGCTGCGCCACTTCGCAGATGATGTCGATCGGCGTCGGGACATCGAACCCTTTACTCGTGATGCGCAGAGCCGTCCGGATAACCGGGATCTGCCCCTCGGGAAATTCCACGTCCACTGCCGGCCCAGCCACCTGGATCACTTTTCCATCAACACTCATAATTCCTCTTCAATCCTCTCGTCCGCGAAAAATGGGGACAGCCTACTCTGTCCCAAGGCGCCCCAATCTTTCGCCAAGCACTCCACCCTAAGACGCCGGTGGACAGAGCGGGCTGTCCCATTTTTCGCCTCGTCTTCGCAGCCCTTGTGGCGCACGCACTCGTGCGTGCCGCGTCGACACTCGCGTCGACGTCCGGGCCCATTACTCCAGTGCCGCCGCCCCGCTAACCACTTCAATAATTTCTCGAGTGATACTAGCCTGCCGCACCCGGTTCATATACAACGTCAACTTGTCGATTACCTCTTCCGCGTTTCGCGTCGCCGCGTCCATCGCCGTCATACGCGCCGCCAGGTACGCCGCCGCCGATTCCAACAATGCGCCGTAAATCTGTATCTTCAGATACCGCGGCAGCAGACTCCCCAGAATCTCTTCCGGTTTCTGCTCGTAAATATAATCCACCGGACCCGCCGACTTCGGCACCTCAATCGGCAACAATCGCGTCTGCGCGATATTGGACGACATCACACTCTTGAACTCGTTCACGAACAAATAAACCGCGTCGATCTCCGCCTTCGCGAAACGATCGGCAATCGCCTCCGCGATCTTGTCCGCGTTCGCGAACGTCACGTTGCGGAAAACGTCCAGGTGCTCGCCCGCGATGTTGGAATAGCGTCTCTTGAAATAGTCGCGCCCTTTGCGCCCAATCAGCTCGAAACTCAAATCGTCGCCATTGCGATCCTTCGCAAAGCGATGCGCCATTTTAATCAGGTTGGCGTTAAATCCGCCCGCCAGGCCGCCATCGGCAGTCACCACCACCAGCAGAATCTTCTTCTCCGGTCGAACCATCAGCAACGGAGGCGTTTCCCCGTCGCCGGCATTCGCCGCCGCTTCCGCCACGTTCGCCAGTATTTGCTGCAGCATCTTGCCGTACGGCCGCGCCGCAACCGCCTTCTCCTGCGCCTTGCGCAGCTTCGCCGCCGAAACCATTTTCATGGCCTTCGTGATCTGCTGCGTATTCTTCACCGAGCGGACGCGCCGCCGAATGTCAATCAAACTAGGCATGTCTTAATTCTGGCTACTGGCTACTGGCTACTTCTTATGTTCCTTCACAAACTGCTGCTTGAATTCGGACAAAATCGCGTTCAGCTCCGCCTTAATCCCGTCGTCCAGCGTCTTCTTTTCCCGGATCGAAGGCAGCAGCCCGGGATGCGCGTTCTCGGCGAAATGATACAGCTCATGCTCGAACGCTTTGATCTGATCCAGCGGCAAATCGTCCAGCACGCCTTGCGTGCCCGCGTAAATGATCATCACCTGCTTTTCCACCGGCACCGGCGAATATTGTCCCTGCTTCAGGATCTCCACCATTCGGCTGCCGCGCGTCAACTGCGCCGCGGAGGACTTATCCAGCTCCGAACCGAACTGCGCAAACGCCGCCAGAGACCGGTACTGCGCCAGGTCCAATCGCAGCGACCCGGCCACCTGCTTCATCGCCTTGATCTGCGCGGCGCTTCCCACGCGGCTCACCGAAATGCCCACGTTGATCGCGGGACGCACGTTCGAGTTGAACAGATCCGATTCCAGATAGATCTGTCCATCGGTAATTGAAATCACGTTGGTCGGAATGTAAGCCGAAACGTCGCCCGCCTGCGTTTCGATGAATGGCAACGCCGTCAGCGATCCACCGCCCTTATCCGCTGACAATTTGGCCGCACGCTCCAGCAGGCGGCTATGTAAATAGAACACATCGCCCGGAAACGCCTCGCGCCCCGGAGGCCTGCGCAGCAGCAGCGAAATTTCGCGATACGCCGCCGCGTGCTTCGAAAGATCGTCGTATACGCACAATGCGTGCCGGCTGCTATCGCGGAAATATTCGCCCATCGCGCAGCCCGCATACGGAGCCAGATACTGCATCGGAGCCGGATCGCTCGCCGTCGCCGCCACCACGATCGAATACTCCATCGCGCCGTAGGTTTCGAGCGTCTTCACCACCTGCGCCACCGTCGAGCGCTTCTGCCCGATCGCGACGTAGATGCAAATCACGTCGCCGCCCTTTTGATTGATAATCGTGTCCAGAGCGACGGTCGTCTTGCCCGTCTGCCGATCGCCGATGATCAGCTCGCGCTGCCCGCGCCCGATCGGGACCATCGCGTCGATGGCCTTGATCCCCGTTTGCAGCGGCTCTTTCACCGGCTGCCGTTCGACCACGCCCGGTGCGATGCGCTCAATAGCGTTGAAGCCTTTGCTTTCGATCGGCCCTTTGCCGTCGATCGGATTCCCAAGTGCGTCGACCACCCGGCCGATCATTCCTTCGCCCACCGGAACCGACATAATGCGGCCCGTGCGTTTCACCTCGTCGCCTTCCTTGATGTTGGTGTAATCGCCCAGCATCACCGCGCCCACCGAATCTTCTTCCAGGTTCAGCGCGATGCCCGAAACGCCGCCCGCGAACTCAATCAGCTCGCCCGCCATCACGTTTTCCAGGCCGTAAATGCGGGCGATGCCGTCGCCCACTGAAATCACGGAGCCGGTCTCCGATACATTAACTACCTTTTCGTAATTCTCAATTTCCTCGCGCAACACCCGCGAGATTTCATCCGCCCGGATCTGAGCCATTAAAATCCTTCCTTCTTCTTCGCCGGCTACTGGCTACTCGCTACTTCTTCCGTCAGCTTAAGAGGGTAGCCCGCAGCCGTTCCAATTGCCCCCGTACGCTGCCGTCGTAAACCTTTGAGCCAACCCGCGCCACCACTCCAGCGACCAGCGCAGGATCGGTTTGAAACTTGAGCTTCGCCTTTTTCCCCGCCATCCGCGTCAACTGCGCTTCGAGCGCCGCACGTTGCTCCTCGCTCAAAGCCTTCGCGCTCGAAACATCGGCACGCACAAAACCCAGATGCTCGTCGAGCAGCACTTCGAACGCTTCCACAATCGAGGGAATTTCATGCACCCGGCGATGATCGATCACCACGTACAGAAAATTGCGAATCTTCACATGAACATTAATCAGTTTCGCGACCACTCCTCGTTTGCGCGAAGGCGAAACCGCGGGCGAAAGCAATGCAGTTTTCAAATCGTGCGATTGCGTGATCATCGCCGCCACCTGCCGTAACTGATCCATCGCCTGCTGCGGCTCAATCCCCGACCCTGGCTCGGTAACCACATCCACCAGCGCCCTAGCGTATCTAGTTGAGACAGCCGAAAGCATCTAGTCTCCTGTCCGCCTTGGTAGGGCAGGCGTGTGGACTGCCGGGACACCCTCGTTACTGATACCGAACCCCGACTGTAAAGGAGGGGATATGCGAACGATCTGGCTGCGGCAGGACACTAGTTCTTTGACCCCTGCTGCTGTAAATCTTTAGTGAAATCGTCCACCAGCCCAGCTTCGGTCGACGCATCGAGCCTGGTCCGAATCCTCTGCTCAGCTAAATCGAGCGCCAGCTTCGCCGCGTATGCGCTCAATGCGCGAGTCGCCAGGTTACCCGCCGATTCGATCTCCTGCTCGGCTTGCTTCTGCAGTTTCTCGATCTGATGCGCCGTTTCCTGCCGGATGCGCGCCGCTTCCTGCTCCATCTCGATCTTCGCTTGCGCTCGGAATTTATCGATGTCCGCGCCCAGCGCTTTCACTCGTGCATCCATCTCCGCCGCGCGCTTTTCAGCCGCCTGTTTGGTCGCCTGCGCGTCCGTGATGTCCTTTTGAATGTCGGTAGTGCGGGCCTGAAAAAACGGTGGCATGTTCTTCCGAAGCAGGTACCCGATACCAATCGCCAGCAATCCGAAATTCGCCCATCTCCAGGCGATCCACTTGTCGGAGGTTTCCTCTTTTTCTTCGAGCTTTTGAGCAGCCGACTCCTGTGCGTAACCCACAGCAGTTCCGAACAGGAGCGCTGCCGCCAGAATCACCCGCTTCACGCTTGCCTCCGCGCCAGAACCGTGGTTGCGATGCGGTCTGCCAGCGCAGCGCTGGTTTCGACCAGGATCTGCTTCGCCGCCCCGCTTTCGTCCGAAAGCTTTTTCCGCGCCGCCGTCATGCTTTCTGCCGCCCGCGCTTGCCCATCGGCGATCTGCTTGGCCTGATCTTCCATCCATTGCCGCCGCGTTTCTTCCTGGTCGCGATAAACCTCGGCTCGCGCCTCGCGGAATTTCGCTTCGTAATCCTGCGCCTTGCGCTCCGCCGCCGCCAGACTTTCGTCCGCCGCCTTGCGCGCCCCGGCCGTTAGCTCATCGCGCTGCTTCAGAGTCTTCTGCAGCGGCTTGAACAGCATCGCTTTCAAATACAAATGCAGAATGATTAGAAGGATTGCGGTGGGGATAGCCTTCAGCAGAATCCCACTCAGGGCTTGGAGTGTCTGTTGCATCAAAATGTGCAGGGATCGAGCGTCGAGACGAACCGCTCCGAATCCGTCAAGTTAGCACAATGGCGTATGTGGGGTCAAATTATGGTCGTTTAAGCCCTCTTACAGGTGCTTAAACAAGTCAATTATGATCGATTAAGCCGTCTGTGCCGCGATAGTTAACGGCTTGGTGGCGGCCGGAAGCCCGATTTTCTGCCGGATCGCCGCATCGATCTTCGCCCCCACTTCCCTGTGCTCTTTCAGGAACGTTCGAGCGGTTTCCCGGCCCTGACCCAGCCGTTCGCCCGCGTAACTGTACCAAGCCCCGCTTTTCTCGACAATTCCCTCTTCCGCCCCCAGATCGAGCAAGTCCCCTTCGCGCGAAATTCCGTGCCCGTAAAGAATGTCGACTTCGGCTTCCCGAAACGGAGAAGCTACTTTGTTTTTAACGATTTTGATCTTGGTGCGATTGCCCACCACCACCTCGCCGTCCTTGATCGCCGCCAGCCGCCGAACGTCCACCCGCACGGAGGAATAGAACTTCAGCGCACGTCCGCCGGTCGTCGTCTCCGGATTTCCAAACACAACCCCAATCTTTTCACGCACTTGATTAATGAAAATCAGGCAGGTATTGGTCCGCGCAATGGACCCGGTAAGCTTCCGCATCGCCTGCGACATCAAGCGCGCATGGAGGCCCATGAAGCTATCTCCCATCTCTCCATCGAGTTCCGCTCTGGGCACCAACGCCGCAACCGAATCCACAACCAGAATATCGATCGCAGCCGACTGCACCAGCGCATTCGTGATTTCGAGCGCCTGCTCCCCGCAATCCGGCTGAGAAATAAGGAGTTCGTCAACGTTGACTCCCAAATTTTTTGCATACCCCGGATCAAGCGCATGTTCCGCATCGATAAACGCCGCCGATCCTCCCGCCGCTTGTGCCTCCGCGATAACGTGTAGAGCCAGCGTAGTTTTGCCTGATGACTCCGGCCCAAAAATCTCAGTGACGCGCCCGCGCGGAAATCCACCCACTCCCAACGCCGCATCGACGGAAATAGAGCCGCTCGAAATCACCTTTACCGGCAATACGTTACGCGACCCAAGCTGCAACACGGCGCCCTTGCCAAACTGCTTATCCATCTGAAGAATCGTCTGCATAATCGTGCGGGTGCGCTCGGGAGTAGCCATGCCTATATGTGCGGAGTGAGATGAGAAAATCTCAACATAATGTGGATGCGAGCTCGAATCTGGTCTCTAACTTCGCGGAACGAATCCTCGTCGTGGGCCGGATCTTTGAAGGACCAATGGAGGCGCTGCGTTTTTCCTGGAAAGACCGGACAGATTTCGTTGGCGTGGTCGCAGACCGTGATGACGTAGTCAAAGTCCTGCCCGGTGAATTCGTCGACGGACTTCGAGCGATGACCGGAGATGTCGATTCCGATCTCCTTCATGACGGCGATGGCCTCCGCACGCACATGCGAGGGATTCGTGCCGGCGGAAAACACGTCGAACCGGTCACCCGCTTCGTGACGCCACAAACCTTCGGCCATCTGGCTGCGAGCCGAATTTCCCCTGCAAAGAATCAGGACGCGCAACATGTGGGGCCGCAGCAGGACGTTGGTTTTACGGCGCGGATGAAGGCGCTCATGAATTTTCCGTCCACTTGCGGGGCGATCGCGTCCACGTCGATGCCTTCGCCCGACAGAAACTCGCGGGCGTCTTCGACGCGGTAGATTCGCGTCGGCTCGAGTTCAATCTGGCCAAATCCGGCCGCGGCCAGTTTCGCGCGATAGTCATTTTCCTCGAGCGCGCCGGCAATGCAACCGACCCACATCAACACACTCTTGCGAATCTCCGGCAGCATTTCGCCCTTGGTGACTACGTCGGAGACAGCGAATCGGCCACCGGGCCTCAAGACACGAAATGCCTCGGCAATCACGCGATCTTTGTTGGACGAAAGATTGATGACGCAGTTCGAGATGATGACATCGACCGAGTTGTCCGGGAGCGGGATATTTTCGATCTCGCCTTTCAGGAATTCGACGTTTTCGGCACCTGCGGCACGCTTGTTTTCGTTGGCCAGCGCCAGCATTTCATCCGTCATGTCGAGCCCGTACGCCTTGCCTGTGGGCCCCACGCGCCGGGCTGAAAGAAGAACGTCGATGCCTCCGCCAGAACCGAGGTCGAGCACGGTTTCACCAGGATTCAGCGCGGCCAACAAGGTCGGGTTGCCGCAGCCGAGCGAGGCTTTCAATGCCGCTTCCGGCAGTTCTCCGGCTTGCGTTGAATCGTACAGATTACTGGTGATGGGATCGCAACAGCCGTCGAGCGCGGCCGATGCTCCGCAGCACGAGCTGCCGCCGGTTGAGACGCGAAGTGCGGCTTGGCCGTACTTTTCCTTCACTACTTCTTTGATGTCTTGAGTCATTTGCAAATCTCCACGATGTGTTTTGGCTTAATGGCGCGGTTCCGGGTGCAGCATTCGGCGTATAGGAATCCGAGCAAATCCTTTAATGCGGCGGTGCTCGCGGTGTAGCGGAGGAAGGTTCCTTCGCGGCTCACTTCAATGAGGCCTTCATTTTTGAGCTTGTCGAGGTGATGGGACAGAGTCGAGGCGGAAATGTCGAGTTCGGGTTGAATCTCGCCGACCACCAGCCCTTCGGGGTGTGCCGAGAGCAGCAGCTGCATGATGCGCAGGCGCGACTCCGTGCCCATGGCGGCGAACATATCGGCAAAGCGGGCGATGTCCTCAGTCGTCGTTTTCATCGGTGATTCTATAGTTCTACAATAATCGAAGTATTGGATTGTGTCAAGAGGGCTCGAACGATCGGGACGAGTGCCGGAGGTGGCTTATTCAATGCGCAGTTTGACGGGTGTACGTGGGTCGGGAGGAGGAGTGATGGTCCCTTTTAACTCAACGTTTTCGCCTTCCGGTGCGCGGCCTTCGATGACGATGGCTTTGCCGGCAACGGTTAGCGAAGTCCCCTTCACCGCGCCTCGCACTGTGACTTTCGTGTCGCCGGGAGTGAAGCCGATGCGCTTGATAGTGTCCCAAACCTGTTCGAGCGTGACGCGATTCTGATCGGCGAGCTCCAGCGTCACCGCGCCGTCCTTCATGCCGACCTCGACGTGCTTGACGCCGCGCATTTTCTCGAAGGCTTTGCCCAGCGACTCCGAGCAGGAGGGGCAATTCATGTCCTTCATGAATACTTCCATGCGCAGGAATTCGGCATGCGCGGTTATTGCGATTAGAAGCAGCAGAAGTCTCATGATGCTTCCAGAGTAGAATAACGGGAACGGCATGGGAAGACATAAGATCTGGGCTGCGCTGGCACTCGCGACGGTGGTGTTTTATTTTGTGCCGCTGTTCGATTCCCAGACATCGATTCAATGGGACGCCGTGGATGTCCATTACTCGGCGCAGAAGTATTTCGCCGACTCGGTGGGCGCCGGACATTTACCTTACTGGACGCCATTCGTTTTCTCGGGCTTCCCCTTCCTTGCCGATCCGCAGACGGGGGCGTGGTATCCGCTGCACTGGCCGTTTTTCCTGCTCGGGATCACGCCGCGGGCGATCGAATGGGAACTGGCGCTGCACGCATTCCTGGCGCTATGGGGCACGTATCTGCTGGCCCGGCGGCTGAGCGGAGACCATATGCCGGCGCTGCTTGCGGCGGTGTTTTACGCGGGCGGCGGATTCTTCGCCGGACACAGCAGCCACGTCGGGATGTTCGAAACGGCGGCCCTGTTCCCGTGGCTGCTATGGTCGGCATTGCGCGCGCTGGAGGAGAGGAGCGCGTTTCCGATTACCGGCGCGATCGGTGGATTGATCGTGCTGATCGGGCATTTCCAAACCGCGCTGTATTGTTTTTTTGCGCTGGCGTTGCTGGTACTATCGCGGCGCGCGCCATGGAAAAGAGCAGGGAGCCTGCTGGCCGTGGCAACGCTGGCCGCGGTCTTATTGGGGGCGATTCAAATCCTGCCAGGGCTTGAGCTGACGGGACAATCGGACCGCGCAAACGCCAATTATCACGGGTCCACCAACGCGGCGTTGGAGCCCGCGGCATTGGTGACCCTGGCGCTTCCCAATTTTTATGGAGCGGTCTCCGGCAGCTACACGGGACCTCCCGATATCACGCAGTTTTATTTCTACGCGGGAATCCTGCTGGTCCCGCTCGCGATCGTCGGAATCGCTAAAAAACGATCCCTGGCGCCGCTGGTGCTGATCGTGCCGGCGCTGTGGTATGCCTTCGGCCCGCGCGCCGGCCTGTACTCCGTGGTCACGCTGCTACCCGGATTCCGGAGCGTTCGCGCGCCGGTGCACATCTGGTTCGTGGTGGCGCTGGGATTGGCGCTGGCGGCGGCATCGGGGGCGGCGTGGATTGCCGAAAGATTCCATAAATCGTGGATCATGGTCGCGATATTGCTGTTTAGTGCCGGCGATCTTTGGTATTGGAATATGGCCGACAACCAGCTCGCCTACGCCAGCATGAGTTTTGCCGATAAGTATGGCGACGGGTTCACGGCTTTTCAGAAGAATCTCGAAGCAGTGAAGCAGCAGCCGTTTGCGCGCATCTGGTCGGCGTTCGACACCAATGCCTTCGGTCCGCTGAATAGCTCGCTCGAGGGGCGGACCGAGGTCACTTACGGATACAATCCGTTGGAGCTTTCGCGGTACAGCGAATATCTGCAGGCGATGGAGCGGAATCAGAAGCTGATGAACGGACTGGCGGTGACGAGCGCGATCGACACGCAACGCGGCGCGCTGTTCCAGAATCCGGCTGTCCTGCCGCGGGTGTATGCGCCGCCGCAGGTCAAATTTGTGGCCAGCCACGCGGCGGCGCGGGCGCTGCTGGCCACGCTAGACCCCGCGAAAGGGGCGATTGTCGAAACGGAGCTGCGACCCCTGGCGCCCGGCAAAACGACAGTCGAGATCGTCAACTATACCGGCGACTTCTACCGGGCGAAATACTCGGCGGCGTTCGATTGCCTGCTGCGGGTCGCAGTGCCGTATTTCCCGGGCTGGACCGCGGCGATCGATGGGAAGGCTACTCCTGTCTATATCGTGGACGACGCTTTATCAGGTGTGTTCGCGCCCGCGGGAAATCATGAGCTGACGTTTCGCTACCGGTCCAACTGGTTTCTTTTGGGCGCGATTGTCAGCGGCCTGGCTTCAGTCGGAATTATCTTAGCTTCAACTTTCGGCCGGCGCTGACGATAAGTGGGCAGTGGTACCACTGAGCGAAGAACGAGTCGATACCGTAGTGCTGAAGGAACGAGCCATCCGGTCCCTGCGAGAACTGCCGCCGTTCTCCCCGATCCTGAACCGGCTGCTGGCCTCATTGGCCAAGGAAGAAGTTTCGTTCGTGAAACTTGGCGATCTGATAGAGAAGGACCCGGTATTGGCGGGCAATCTCCTGCACCTGGTCAACTCGGCGCTGTATGCGCGGCGAGGCAGCATCAACTCGGTGCGCCATGCACTGAGCCTGCTGGGCATTAACAAGCTTCGGAACGTGGTGCTCGGCATGTCGATCACGCGGATGTGGAACCAGGTGCGGACGCCGCCCTCGTGGTCCATGGCGCGGTTCAATATGCACTCCGCCGCGTGCGCCACTCTGAGCGATCTGCTGGCCCAACGGCTGACGGTGAATTATGCCGAAGGCGCGTTCGTCGCGGGCCTGCTGCACGACGTGGGACGGCTGCTGATCGCGCTCGGCCTGGGCGAGGAGCATGACCGTATTTTGCAGATGCATGAGGCAGGCAAGCCTCTGCTCGAGTGCGAGATGGAAGCGATTGGATTTAGCCATCCCGAGCTTTCTTCAGAAGCGCTGATTTACTGGAATCTCCCGGAGCCGATCCAAAACGCCGTGTTTTATCACCACAGGGCGGATACTGATCCATTGGCGCGCCCGAACGAGGTGGTGTTGAGCCGGGTGCTGGATGCAGCCAATCAATACGTGAACGCGATGGGCGTATCGATCCTGAAGAAATCTCAGGAGTGGGCGGATGCGACGCTGGTGGAATCGCTGGGACTCTCCGCCGATGAGGTAAAGGTTCTGCTGGCTGAATTCAAGTCTGAGTTCGATTCCATGTCGGCTTTCTTCAGCTAGCAGTTATGTTACGCTCCATGGCAGCGGTCGAAGCTGGCCGATTGCCCGATGATCCGGCTCTTTAAAGTATCCATTCCAAGCAGCGCGGTTGCGCTCGTCATCTCCGAAGCGGTACTACTGTTTTTGTGCTATCTGCTGGCGGCCTGGCTGGTGCTGGACGTCCCGCTGGTGGTCTTTTTATTCGAGCAGGGCGGATATTGGCACATTACCTTCGTGATGGCCGCGATCATGATCGGCCTCTATTTTAACGATCTTTACGAGAATTACCGGGTCGGTTCCCGCATCCGCCTGATCCAGCAGTTCTGCCTGGTGCTGGGGATCGCGTTTCTGCTGCAATCGGCCCTTGGCTACGCGCGGTGGGGCATTCTGCTTCCCAAGTGGACGATGGTGTACGGGAGCCTGCTCGTGCTGATCGTTCTTCCCATGTGGCGGATTTTCCTGACCACAAAATCATGGGGCGGGCAGAAGCTGCTGTTTCTCGGATCGTCGCCGGCGATGCGCGAAATCGTTGCCTACATTTCGGAGCGGCCGGAATTGGGCCTCACCTCGATTGGGTATATTGGCGAAGATTCCGGTACCTTTTCGGGTACCAACAGACTGGGCTCCCTAGCCGAGTTGGACGAGGTAATTGCGGAGCGGCATCCCGCGCGCCTCGTTATCGCCATGGAGCAGCCGGCGCAGGGGCTGCCGGTGGAGCGTTTACTCGAGCTGCGGTTAGGCGGCCTCGAAATCGAGGAGGCGTCCGCTACGTATGAAGCCGTATTCCGGCGCGTCTCGACCCGCGATCTGCCGCCGTCGCAACTGATCTTCTCGAATGAAATGTGTCCGCGTGCAACCAGTGTGACGCTCCAGTCCGTTTATTCGGTGCTGCTGGCGTCGATGGCGCTGGTGATCGCTCTGCCGGTGATGGCGATCGTGGCGCTGATTGTAAAATTCATCTCTCCCGGACCGGTGATTTACCGGCAGCAATGCAGCGGGCGCAACGGGACGCTGTTTTCATTGTTCAAATTTCGCTCCATGCTGGAAGACCCGGGATCGAAACCGGGCGCGGTGTGGCCGGGGAAAGCGGGTCCGCGAATCACGACGGTGGGGAAGTGGCTGCGCAAGCTGCGTCTCGACGAACTACCGGAGTTGTTTAACGTGCTGCGGGGAGACATGGCGATCGTCGGCCCTCGTCCGGAGCGGCCGGAATTTACCGCCGTGCTGGAGGAGAAGATTCCCTACTACCGGCAGCGCCTGTGTGTGAAGCCGGGCATTACCGGGTGGGCGCAGATTAATCAGAAGCAGACCGTCAGGATCGAGGACAGCATCGAAAAGCTGGAGTACGACCGCTATTACATCAAGAATCTCTCGATCTCTCTCGACGCCTACATCATTTTTCACACGTTGAAGGCGACTCTGCTGGGCGGGAGATAATATTTGCATGCGCGATCGTCTATTGAAGGTTCTGCAAAAGGTCACCACGCAGCCGCTGAATATCGGCGATGAGGATTCGCTGTTTGAGAGCGGACTGCTCGACTCCTTCGCTCTGCCGGATCTGGTGAGCGGCCTGGAAGAGGAGTTCTCTTTCAAAGTGCCGGATTCCGACCTTAATCCACGCAAATTCGACTCTATCGCGCGTATCGAGGCTTATCTTTCCGAACACGCGAAGGTATGAGCTACATCCACGGTTTCGGTGCGTATTTACCGGAACGAGTCGTGACGAACGCCGTACTCGCATCGCAACTGAGCTGCACGGCGGAGTGGATCGAGAGCGTCTCCGGTATCCGCGAGCGCCGCTGGGCGGGAGAAGAAACCGTAGCCGACCTGGCCATCTTAGCGGCGCGCGATTGCTTGCGGCGGTCCGGAATCGAAGCCTCGCGACTGGGCCTGTTGATCGTATCGAGCGGCAGCGCGGAGCGGCGATTTCCGGGACCCGGATCGACGGTCGCCGCGGCTCTGGGACTCAATGGAACGCCGGTAATCGATCTGCCGCTTGCGAGCGCCGGATCGATCTTCGGGCTATCGCTGGCTTCGCAGCTCGCGGCATCGTACGGGGAAATCATGGTTGTCGCGGCGGAGAAAATGTCAGCGGTGATTCAAGGGGCGGCGCTCGACCGGAACACGGCAATTTTGTTTGGCGACGGAGCCGGTGCGGCCCTGGTCAGCTCGCGCCCGGGACGTTTCGAGGTGCTGGACTCGGTGCTGCATACGGACGGCGGCTTTCGCGACGATCTGGCGCTCGATTGGGGATCGCCTCTGCGCATGAACGGGCTCACGGTGATCCTGCAGGCGGCGCGGAAACTGCCGGCGGTGATCGGTGAAGTGCTGAAGCGGCAGAACATTCCGGCTGCGGAGGTTACGCAGTTCGTGATGCATCAGGCGAATCAGAACCTGATTACCAGGGTCGCCAAGGCGCTGGGGGTCGATGCATCGTTGATGTTCTCGAACGTTTCAAAATACGGAAATACGTCGTCGGCATCGATGTTGATCGCGGCGGCGGAATGGGAGCCATCGCCTGGGCCGGTTGTATTCGCCGGATTCGGCGCGGGGTTTAATTGGGGCGCGCTGGTCGCTCGGCGTGAGTAATCCTGGGCGCGGAAGAGTTATGCTGATTCTGGATGTCAATTGAGTTTAAGAATGTTTCTGCGGCTCCTCTGAAGGAGTTCCGCGCGGTTGCGCCTTCCGGAGCGATCATCGGAATCATCGGCGAAAAGAACGCCGGCGTCACGGAGTTGTTGCAGCTCGCCTGCGGGATTTTGAAACCGGAGGCGGGCGAAGTTGTCGCCCCACCGGAGAGGCGCTTCGTGGCGCTGGGCGAAACGTTGAATCTGGCGCCCGCGGCAGTCGTGGCGCTGGATCAGGCGCTGGCGACTCAGGACGCTGTGGTTCGGGCACGGACGCTGACGGGGCTCGACCGGCTGCGGCGCGCGGGTACGACCGTGTTGCTGGCGTCACATGAAGACCGGCTGCTCGAAACGTTGTGCGACGAAGTGTGGTGGCTCGAAGCAGGGCAACTGGCCGCGAAAGGCGATCCGCGGGAGACGCTGCGGAAGTACCGGCGCGCGGTCTCGACAAAGATCCGCGCCTGGGGCGACACGATTCCGCCTCGCCTGGCGCCGTCACACCGGAGAGGAGACGGGCGCGCGGAAGTGCTCTCGATCGAAACGCTCTCGAGCGACGGGAAGCCGACCATCGTCTGGAAAAGCGGCGAGATGGTTAGCATCAAAGCGTCGGTGCGATTTCATGAAGCGGTTCAGGATCCGGTGCTGGGCATTCTGATCCGCACGCAGATCGGGTTTGAAGTGTACGGGACGAACACGGAGCTGGAGGGCGAGAAAATCGGTCCGCGCGCGGCGGGCGATACCGTGACCCTAACGGTTTCGTTCCTGTGCGATCTGTGCCCGCATCCTTATACAATCACGGTTGCGTCGCACGATCCGGATGGGACCGCTCACGATTGGCTGGAGGACGCGGTGGCGTTCACCGTGACCGATGAGCGGTATACGGCGGGCGTGGCGAATTTGCGGGCAAAAGTAGTGGTGGAGAAGTAGTCACTTCGTATCGGCCAGCGCCATCACCGCGAACGCGGTCGCTGCATCGCTCATGAATTTACCGGCATCGGACGCGGGATCTCGCTGTTTGTTCAGCGACGTCGCCGGCCAAAACCCGGCGGCCTTGTCCTGGTTATGAGCAAGCCACGTCAGCCCGTGCTTTAACCGCGGACTCGCCGAAGGCACGCCCGCCAGTTCCAGAACGAGCGTAACCAGACCCGTCCCGTATCCATCGCTGATCGATGGCAGCGCCGTCGAATCGTTCCGTTTCCATGTGCCAAGCACCAGCGACGACGCGCTCCATCCTCCGTCCGCCTGCTGCTTGGCGAGCAGCTCCTCGACAATCGCCTTCTGCTGATCCGGCTTCAACAGATTCGGCATTTTTGCCGAAGCCCACAGCAGCACCGCGCGATTCAGCAGCGATTGCCCCGCTTGCTCACGCTGCAGATATTCGCTCAACAGCCTTAAACTGTCCTGAACCGATGCCTGGTATTCCTTCGGAGCGCTGCCGACGGCGAGCGCGGCGAGCGTCGCGCCCCAATACTGCGAATCGTCGGCCTCCCAAGGTTCGTTGTGAAAATTCAGCCATATAAAAGCGCCCTTTTTCTCGCCACTCTTCAGTTGGAGGCCCCACATATTCTGGAAGGCGAGCCCGGTATCGTCATTCAGCTTCGGATCGTAACTCGCAAGGATCAGCGCGTTCAAAACCGCCTCCGTCCCGCGAGACTCCGCGCTCTTCGGCGCGCCATTTTTTTCGTCGTTATAAAAAGGAAGCACGTCGGACCACATCCGCACGCGCTTGGTGACATTCGCCAACAGTTGACGCTCGCCGTTTGAAGGAGCGCGTTCCGCGAGGGCCCCCCGTAACGCAGGCCGTCCCAGCGCGTACGGCAGCGCGGTGTGGCAGGAAATACAGAACGTCTCGTGATCGCGCTGCGCGGACTTCCAACCCATCCACCATTCAGCGCGCTGATCCAGATACGCGGCAGCGCTCTTGGGACTCCACGCGCCCGTTTCGTCGCTCGCGGCTAACAGCGGGATCGCGAGAATCGCGATAGCAATCGTCGTCCTCATCCCGCTATTGTAGCCGCAAAACGCGCGTTAATTCGGCAGCAGAACCGAATCCACCACGTGGATCACACCGTTCGATTGAAACACGTTGGCTTGCGTGACGGTCGAAATCCCGCCTTTTTCATCCTTCAGCACGATCATGCTCCCCTGCATCGTGCCGGTGAGCGTCCCTCCACTGACGGTTTTGAGCTCCGCCATGCCGTGGCCGTCCTTAATCATCTTCTTGATATCGGCGGCGCTGAAGCGGCCCGCGACCACGTGATAGGTCAGGATCTTGGTGAGCATCGGCTTATTTTCGGGCTTCAACAGCGTATCCACCGTGCCTGCGGGCAGCTTGGAGAAGGCCGCGTTGGTCGGCGCGAATACTGTAAATGGCCCGGGTCCTTTCAACGTCTCGACCAATCCGGCCGCCTTGACCGCCGCAACCAAAGTGGTGTGGTCCGCTGAGTTGACCGCGTTGTCGACGATGTCCTTATTGGGGTACATCTCTTTGCCTCCGACCATCGGATTCTTGGCTGCAAGAACAACCGATGCGGCAGCGAGTGCGAGTACAGAAAATGTCTTGAAGAGTTTCATAATTTTGCCTTTCACCCATGCATACGAGAGGCGCCCGCGATCGGATTTGTGGGTGGCACGAATGTTATTGTTGTGCTACGAGGAAGATTTTTAAAACCGTCCGGCCGCTCCAAGCCGTACTTAAGAAGAGTGCATGCACATCCCCGACGGATATCTGAGCCCCTCCACCTGCGCGACTCTCTACGCGGGCGCGGCGCCGTTCTGGTATGTTTCGCTGCAAAAAATGAAGCGCCGTTTGAATACTCAGGCAGTGCCGCTATTGTCGGTATTCGCTGCGTTTTCGTTCGTGATTATGATGTTCAATCTGCCTCTGCCCGGCGGCACCACGGGCCATGCGGTGGGTGTCGCGATCGCGGCCATTGTGCTGGGACCCTGGGGATCGATCCTGGCAATCTCGGTCGCTCTAGTCATCCAGGCGATCTTTTTCGGTGACGGAGGCATCACCGCCATCGGAGCCAATTGCTTCAACATGGCGATCGTCGGATCGCTGGTCGCCTACGCGGTTTATCGGCTCCTCGCGGGCCGGGCGCCGATTGAATCGCCACGCCGCGTGGTTGCCGCCGCCATCGCCGGATATGCCGCGATCAATGCATCGGCTCTGATCGCCGCTATCGAGTTCGGAATCCAGCCCATGCTGTTTCATGACGCCTCGGGCACTCCTCTTTACGCGCCTTATCCGCTCCACATCGCCGTGCCCGCCATGATGATCGGTCATCTAACCATCGCGGGACTGGCGGAAACGATCGTGTCCGGTGGAGTGGTCGCGTATCTGCAACGCGCCGAGCCCGCATTGCTAAAAACCACCGCGCCTGGCGCGAGCGTTAGTGGAGAAGCCATCGGCATGCGTCCGCTCTGGATCGCCCTCGCGTTGTTGCTGATCCTGACGCCTCTTGGCATCCTGGCCGCGGGAGCGGCGTGGGGAGAATGGGTGCCCGAGGATTTTTCCACGCCTCAAACGCGCCAGCGGATCGCCGCTGCGTCAGGCAATCAAGCTCCACCCGCGCACGCCCCGGCGGGATTGCAAAAACTTGCGACGGTTTGGACCGCTCCCATGCCCCGCTACGCGCCGCCGATGTTGAAAAGCGCGCAATTGGGATACATTCTATCGGCGATGCTGGGCATCGGGCTGATCCTGCTGGCGTTCCTCGGCGGAGCGTGGATTTTCACGCGGGTCCGATCATGACCTTCGTCGAGCGCACCATCGGCAGCCTATCCAAAGGCATGAATTTCGCCGCGCTGGCCGACGATTCGGCGCGTTGCCAAAGTGGAGTTTTGCAACGCGTCGATCCGCGAATCAAAGTGGTGGGCCTGCTGGCCATGATTGTCTCCGTCTCGATAACTCATAGTCTGCTGGCCATCGCCGGCGTGTTTATCGGCGCCGCGGCACTCGCCGTCGCCTCGCGAATTTCGCTGGCCGATCTCGCACGATGGGTTTGGACCCCGGTGCTGCTGTTTACCGGCTGCATTGCTCTGCCGGCAATTTTCATCACACCAGGCGTGCCAGTCCACGCAGGCTGGCCGGTCACGGAGCAGGGCGTCCGCACCGCGAGCTATCTTCTGCTGCGCGCGGAAACCGCAGTCAGCCTGTCGACACTCCTGGTTCTGACTACGCGATGGGCCCACATTCTGAAAGCTTTGCGCGTGCTGCGGTTGCCTGTGGTCTTCGTCGTGATTCTGGGGATGACGTATCGTTATCTTTTTCTGATTCTTGAAACTGCCCTGAACATGTTCGAATCGCGGGAAAGCCGGACGGTGGGCGTGTTAGAACCGTCAGACCGCCGTCGTCTGGCGACGGCAACCGTCGGCGTCCTGCTCAGCAAGAGCTACCACCTGAGCGCGGACGTTCACCTGGCCATGCAGTCACGCGGTTTCCGCGGCGAAGTTTACATGCTCGACGATTTTGAGACGCGGCCGATCGACTGGTGCTGGCTTGTGCTGTTCTTCGCTGTCGCCGCGACCGTTATTTGGGTGGGACGCTGATGTTTCGTGTCGGAAACGTTACATTTCGATATGGCCCGGTGGTCGCTCTGGATAACGTGTCGCTCGAAATAGAAGAAGGCAAGCGCGTGGCGCTGCTGGGCGCGAATGGGTCGGGAAAATCGACGCTGCTGCGAATGCTCGACGGACTCTGTTTCCCCGATTCAGGAACAATTTCGTTTCGCGGTGAGGATGTTAACGCGGAGAATCTCGAAGACGACAAATTCGCGTTCGCTTTCCGGCGTCGCGTGGGTCTGGTTTTTCAAAATCCGGATGTGCAGCTCTTCAATCCGACAGTCTTCGATGAGGTCGCCTTCGGACCGTTGCAAATGCGCTGGTCCAAAGAAGAGATTCAGCAACGCGTGACTGCGACGCTCGACGCTTTGGAGATTACTCATTTGAAACACCGCCCTCCGCACCGGCTTTCAGGCGGCGAGAAAAAACGCGTCGCGATTGCTTCCGTGCTGGTGCTCGATCCCGAGGTGTTGCTGCTGGACGAGCCCACCGCCGCGCTCGATCCGCGCAGCCAGAGTCAAATCATCGACCTGTTAATCGGCTGGGGCGACGGCAGGAAGACCGTGATCACCGCCACGCACGACCTCGGCCTGGTGGAAGACATTGCCGACGATTGCTTTCTGCTTCAGGGCGGGAAAGTGGTCGCGCACGGGCCCCCTGCCGGCATTCTCGGAGACGAAGCCTTACTGCGGAGCAGCAATCTGATCCACGAGCATCGCCACGCGCACCCGGCGCTCGGGATTCACACGCATCCGCACACTCACCGGACCTGATGGATTTCAGTGATCCAAAAGCTCAGATCCTGGACTGACAGCGCTGCGGTGATATGATCGCCGACGTGTAGCGCGGCAAACCCTTTATTGTCCTTAACCGGATACTCCATCGTCATCGCATCCATCCACCCCTCGACTTTTTGAGCGTCGATATTCGCGATGTGCGCTTGCGGGTTCAGCGAGACAATGACGCCATCGAGCTTGTATTGCTTGATGGGTGAGTTCGACGCATGCTTGTTCGTGCAGGCGCCGAGCGTGATCGCGAGCAGTAAGATGGAGAAGACTTTATGCGGCATCTATTTCTACTATTACTGGCCTGCGCCGTTTCGTTCGGGCAAGTGCCGGTCATTTTCGACACGGACATGGGCAACGATATCGACGACGCGCTGGCGTTGGCGCTGATGCATGCGCTCCAAAGCCGCGGCGAGTGCAGGATCATCGCCGTGACCATCACAAAAGATAATCCATGGGCCGCGCCGTTTATCGATCTTCTCGATACCTTTTATGGACGCCCCAACATCCCCATCGGAATGGTAAAAGGCAGCGGTGTGACGCCGGAAGATAGTCCGATGATTCGGGTGCCTGCACAGAGCGGCCGCTATCCCCACAAAATCATGACCGGTGCCGACGCTCCCGACGCCATAGAGGTTTTGCGAAAGGCGCTGACGGCCGAAGCGGATCATAGCGTGGTGATCGTTCAGGTGGGATTCAGCACGAACCTCGCCCGCCTGCTGAACGATTCGCGCGAATTGGCCGCGCGAAAAGTGAAACTGCTGGTGATCATGGCCGGCAATTTCGCGAAGCGCGATCCGGAATTCAACATAAAAATGGACATTCCGTCCGCGCAGAAGCTGGTGCGCGATTGGCCGACCCCCATCGTTGCGAGTGGTTTCGAAATCGGCAACTCGATGCTGTTTCCCGCATCGAGTATCACCCGCGATTTCCCGGCCCAAAATCCGGTTGCCGACGCGTATCGGAACTACATGAAGTTTCCCTACGACCGGCCGACCTGGGATGTCACCGCGGCTCTCTACGCGATCCGCCCCGATGACGGATACTTTTCGTTGTCGGAATCCGGTTCGATTCATGTGGATGCCACCGGGGTGACGACCTTGATTCCGGCCGCTGGCGGGAAACATCGCTACATGGTGATGAACGATGTGCAGCGGGCGCGGGCGCTGGAGGCGATGATCCTTCTGAGCAGCCAGCCACGCTAGTTACGGCTGTTTCGTCTTGTCGACGACGACCGCGCCAGCCTTCATGACCCAGCGGACATTCTGGACCGCGTCGATGTTTTCGAGCGGATTCCCATCGATGGCGGCGATATCGGCGAGGTAACCGGGCTTCAACCGTCCCAAGCGGTCGTCGATTCCAAGCAGTTGCGCCGCATCGACGGTCGCGGTCTTAAGCGCCTGCTCCGGCGTCATGCCGGCCTTGACGAACCAGGCCAGTTCGCGCGTGTTTTCGCCGAACATCGTATACACCGCGTCCGATCCCATGGCGAATCTCACGCCGGCGCGGAAAGCTTTCTTCGCCGTCTCCAGATTGCGCGCGATGAAGTTATTCAGAGGACCGGTAGCGCCGGCCGGATAGCGGAGCATTTGCGCGTTGTCGACATAGTAGCGATTATGATCGATCGTCGGGACGTAGAAAATCTTCTTTCGCGCCATTTCGGCGATCGTCTCATCGTCCATATCGGTGGCATGCTCCACCGAATCCGCGCCGGCGCGAACCGCGTCGCGAGCGCCCGCCGGCCCATAAGTATGAATCGCGATCCGCTTCCCCAGCGCATGCGCGGCGTCGACCGCGGCTTTCATCTCTTCATAAATGAACGTCTGATCGCCTGAAACATCTTGCCCCGATCCGGTCGAACCGTACATCTTGATCACGTCGGCGCCCGCGCCCACTTGCTGGCGCACCACCTTGAGAACTTCCGCGACGCCATCGGCTGTGCCGGGACCGCCTCCGCGGCCGCCTCGCGTGATCTGGAGTCCGTAGCCCGAGACGAACATGCGCGGGCCCGCCATCATTCCGGCGTTAATCAGATCGCGCATGGCGATGTCGGCGAAATCGCTCGCACCCAGATTGCGAACCGTGGTCACACCCGTTTCGAGCGTCTTCTTCGCATTGTCCTGCGAGAGATAAACAGCCGCCGCTCCGCGTCCCGCCTGGCCGATACGGTTGGTGTCAAGCACGTAGGTCAGGTGGGTATGAACGTCGATCAGGCCCGGCACCGCGGTGTAGCGCGTCATATCGACTGCTTCCCCATCGCCCGCGCCAACACTCTTGATGCGATCCTTCTCGACCACGATGACCGCGTTCGTAAGCAAATGTTCGCCGTCCCAAACGCGTCCGAAGCGGTACGCTTGTGCATGGATGGCGCTCGCAAGTATCGCGAAAATTAAGAGTAGCCGGGTCATCTTGCGTCCATTCTTTCTGCCCAATGAAGAAAGCGAATCAAGTCGTGGCGCTGGCGCCATGTGAATTGAAAGAATTCGCGCGCCGTGATTCGGTCGGCGTCGAGGCCCCAGTACGTTTCAATTCGCCAGCGGAGATACGGACTGTGCCACGGACTCAGGCGGTATCCCTTCGAAAGCCGCCACGCGATCCTGATCATTGTTACTGGCCGGGGTTCGACTGTTTGCCCGGTTTCGGAGCGGGGAGGGGCGTTGCGAAATAGCCGTTGCGCGTGCGGACAGTGGGATTCCCGGGCGCTTTCACCGTCACCTTGATCTGGCGAAAGGTGCCGTCGAGCGCGGCGTTTGTCGGCGAGTACGCCAGGATGTACTGATTGCGAATCTCGTGTGCGATCTGCGGCGTGATGCTTTCCACTTCCGAGAGACTTTTCGGATAATATGCCAGTCCGCCCGATGCCACCGCGAGCTCGTTGAGTGCGCGCTTGGCGGCACGCCCTTCCCGCGGCTCCTCGTCGTTGAGCAGGCCGATGCAGTAGATCAGCACTTCGCTCTGCCGGGCCTTCCGCACCAGTTGCTCCAGCGTTTCCGTGCTGGTGTTGTCGTTGCCGTCCGTGATCACAAGCAGGACTTTCTTGCTCTTCTTGCCGCTTTCCTTGGCGTAATCGATCGACATTCCGATGGCATCGCGCATCGCCGTGCCGCCCCGCGTATCGATCTTATCCAGCACCTGTTCCAGCTTCTTGATATTGTTGGTGAACGGCGCGTCCAGATAGGCTACATCGTTAAAATCGACGATAAAAACCTCATCCTGAGGGTTCGATTCCTTGATGAGTTCCAGCGCCGCCGCCGCCACTTTGGGACGCTTCTCCCGCATGCTGCCGCTGTTATCGATGATGATGCCCATCGACACCGGCACGTCTTCGCGATTGAAAATCTTCAGCGGTTGTTCGACGTTATTCTCGAATACCTTGAACGCGGACTGGGGCAGGTTGGTAATAAGCTTGCCGTTCTTATCGAGCACGCTGACGTGCAGCGGGACAAGCTTCGTATCGAGCGTGAAGTTCGGGGTTTCGTCCTGAGCCGGGAGCGCCCGAGCCGCGAGCATCGCGGCCACCGCAACCATCAGAAACACGTTACTGCGTAGGTGCATAATATCCAGTTCGGAACGCAGGCTTCAACGGAGGTAATCCTACCGTCTTTACCAGCTTAACCTGCACCCGCCTGTATTTGCCATCTTTGACCAAATTCTTCGGCGTATAGCCGAGCACATATTGATTCCGCAATTCCAGTCCAATCTTGGCAGCCACGTCCGGCAGCTCGGCCAGATTGTCGACGCCGAAATCCTTGCCGCCGGTCTGCTCGGCGAGCTCGCGAAGGAGGCTCGGACCGCCCATTTCTTCCGGGGTCCGGCCGCGCGAAGCCATGGGCTCATAAATTCCGATGGCATAAATCTGAACATCGGATTCACGGACGGCATTGCGAACCTCGCTGTCGGTATAGCGGCTGGAATTGTCGCCGCCGTCCGAAATAATGAGGATCGCTTTGCGCGGATTCCGAGCCTTTTTCATGTGATTCATCGCCATGTAGACGCCGTCGAGAAGCGCCGTTCGGCCCTTGCCGGTTATGAATGTCAGGCGATTCTGAATCTCTTCGGTGTCGGGTGTCATGGGCACCACCAGCTCCGGGCGATCGTTAAAAGTCACCAGAAAAAACTCGTCCTCCGGGTTCGCCGTCTTGAGAAACTGCGTGACGGCTTGCCGCGATTTCAGGAGCTTCCCGCCCATGCTTCCGCTGGTGTCAAAGACGATGCCGACCGAAAGCGGCGCGTCTTCACTGGAAAACTGAGTGATCACCTGCTCGGTTTTGTCCTCGAAGAGCTTGAAATTCTCCTTGTCCAGACCGGTGACGAAACGGCTCATGGGGTCGGTGACCGCGACCGGGATCAGCACCAGCGTGGTGTCCACGCGGATGTTGGCCCTCCGATCGATCGAAGTTTCCGCCGCTGGAGCCACAGGCCCCCTGATGCGCGGTTTAATATCGATCGGTGGTTGCTGCGCGAAGGCAGCCATTAAAATCGTTACGAGTCCGAGCGTTGGAGCGGAACGCATCGAATCCTCCTCGAATCCGCCCTCAGTATACCAGCGGTCCACGCTCGATGGCCCACTGCGAAATGTAAAGTAATTGCGAATAAGCGGTCGCCACCCGCCGCGATTTTGCTAGAATCGAGTGTGCCGCTCCGCATTCTTGGCGTAATCCCCGCCCGGTACGCCTCTTCACGATTTCCTGGGAAAGCCCTCGTCTCTATCGGTGGAAAGTCCATGCTCCAGCATGTCTGGGAGCGGGCGTCCGAGGCGAGGTATCTGACCAGCGTTACCATTGCCACCGACGATGAGCGCATCCGCGCCGAGGCGGAGAAGTTTCATGCCCGCGTGGTGATGACGCGTGAAGATCATCCCTCGGGTACCGATCGCGTGGCGGAGGTCGCCTCCGCGTCGACGGCCGATATTATCGTCAACATTCAAGGCGACGAACCGTTGATCGATCCGGCGGCCATCGATACCGCCGTACTCGGCATGCTGGACGACGACGACATCCCGATGGGGACGCTTAAGAAGAAAATCGAGCGCGCCGAGGAAATCGCGAATCCGAACGTCGTGAAGGTGGTGACGGATCTTGCGGGCAACGCGATTTATTTTTCTCGGGCGGCGATTCCGCATGTGCGGAGTGACGGCGCGCCTCCGGTTTGTTTCAAACATATCGGGCTGTATGTGTACCGTCGGGAATTTCTGCTAAGGTATTCCGATTTGCCGGTGGGTCCGCTCGAACAAGCGGAACGCCTGGAGCAATTGCGGGCGCTTGAAAATGGCTTCAAGATTCGCGTCGTGGAAACGGAGTATGAATCGCTCGGCGTCGATACGCCGGAGGATTGGGAAAGAGTATCGGGATTGTTCGAAAAATTCATGGTGACCGACTAATATGGCCAAATACATTTTTGTCACCGGCGGCGTGGTTTCCTCGCTTGGAAAAGGGATCGCGGCGGCCAGCATCGGCTGCCTGCTTGAAAGCCGCGGCCTTAAGGTCACACTGCAAAAGTTCGATCCGTATCTGAACGTCGATCCAGGCACGATGAGTCCGTTTCAACACGGCGAAGTATTCGTCACCGACGATGGCGCGGAGACCGACCTCGACCTGGGCCACTATGAGCGGTTTACACATGCGCCGCTCACGCAAGCCAATAATTTGACCAGCGGACGCATCTATGAACAGATCATTTCGCGCGAGCGCCGCGGCGATTATCTGGGCAAGACGGTGCAGGTTATTCCGCACGTGACCAACGAGATCAAGAGCGCGGTGAAACGCGTTTCGACCGCCGCCGATGGATCCGCCATCGATGTGGTGATTGTCGAAATCGGAGGCACGGTGGGCGATATCGAGTCGCTGCCGTTTCTCGAAGCGATTCGCCAGTTGCGGCACGAGCTGGGTCGTGAAAATACTCTGTTCGTGCACGTCACACTCGTTCCTTGGATCGCAGCCGCTCAGGAACTAAAAACCAAGCCGACACAGCATAGCGTGAAGGAATTGCGAGCCATCGGTATTCAACCCGATATCCTTTTGTGCCGCAGCGAGCGGGAGCTGCCGGATGACATGAAGGAAAAGATCGCGCTGTTTTGCGATGTGGACATTGAAGCCGTTGGAACGGCGGTCGATGTGGCAAGCGTGTACGAATGCCCGATTGTTTTCGCCGAGCAGGGCGTGGATGAAATGGCACTGCGACTACTCAATCTGGAGCATACTACCGGTCCGCGCGACATGTCGCGTTGGACGCAGATGGTGGGGCGGCTGAAGCATCCCAAGCATCAGGTATCGATCGGACTGGTGGGGAAATACGTCGAGTACGAGGATTCCTACAAGAGCCTGAAAGAGGCTTTGCTGCATGGCGGCCTGGCGCATGAAGCGAAGGTCAACATCACGTGGATCGAATCGGAGAGACTGGCCTGGCCCGACGCGATCGCGACGCTGGAACGCTTCGACGGCATTTTAGTTCCGGGCGGGTTCGGGAAGCGCGGCGTGGAAGGAATGCTTTGCGCAATCCGCTACGCGCGGGAGTGTAGAGTGCCTTATTTCGGGATCTGCCTGGGCATGCAAACCATGGTGATCGAGTACGCGCGTAATGTGTGCGGCCTCGCGAATGCCAATTCGACGGAGTTCGATCCCGCAACGAATAATCGCGTGATTTATAAACTGCGCGAGTTGAAAGGCGTCGATGAATTGGGCGGCACTATGCGCCTGGGCGCGTATCCCTGCGTGCTCCAGGAAGGCAGTCTTGCGCGGGCCGCGTATGGCGCGTCCGCGATCAGCGAACGGCACCGGCATCGCTACGAATTCAACCGCGAATTCGAAGACGTGCTGAAGGAGCACGGGCTGAAACTGACGGGCGAGACCCCGGACGGAGTGTACGTCGAGATCTGCGAGCTGGCCGATCATCCGTGGTACCTGGGGTGCCAATTCCATCCCGAATTCAAGTCGAAACCACTGGAACCGCATCCTTTATTCAGCTCGTTTGTAGGCGCCGCGCTCGATCAACAGAAGAGGAAGATGCAGAAGGAAATTGTTAACGTTGGTGCAGGTCACATCACTGCTTAGCGATGGGCTTAATATTGGCGACGGAGCGCCCCTCGCGCTGATTGCCGGGCCCTGCGTGATCGAAAGCGAAGAACACGTTCGCTTTTTGGCGCAGGAGATCAGGAAAGCCGCTGGGGCATTCATTTTTAAGGCGTCTTTCGATAAGGCTAACCGGTCGAGCGTTACGGCCTATCGTGGTCCGGGTTTGAAAGAAGGCTTGCGCATTTTGAAGAGCGTGCGCGACGCAGGCTTTCCGGTGCTGACCGATATTCACGAACCTTCGCAGGCGGCACTGGCGGCCGAATCGGCCGACATTTTGCAGATCCCCGCGTTTTTGTGCAGGCAGACGGATCTTCTCCTCGAAGCCGGCCGCACCGGGAAAATCGTCAACATCAAAAAAGGCCAGTTTGTTTCTCCGCTCGATATCCGCCACGCGGCGGAGAAGGTGGCGTCGACCGGGAACGATCGTATTTTGTTGACGGAGCGCGGCGCGGCGTTCGGGTATAACAACCTGGTGGTGGATGTGCGCGCGATCCCGATCATGCGCGGGTTCGGATGGCCGGTGGTGTTCGATGCGACGCATAGCGTGCAGTTACCGGGGGCGTCCGGCAGCGGATCCGGCGGGCAGCCGCAGTTCATCGAACCATTGGCGAGCGCGGCCGTGGCGGCGGGGGCGGACGCCGTGTTCCTGGAAGTGCACGAGGCTCCGGAACGCGCGTTGTCGGACGGCGCGAACGCACTACGGCTGGACCTGCTGGGGCCGCTATGGGCAAAGTTACTGCGGATTCGGGCGGCCCTTTGATCCGCCTGGCATTTTGAAAAGCAACATATTCATCGGAGCGCGCTCCTCCAGTTATACCCAGATGGACTGGGGCTGCTGTATGGCACGCTGCTCTCCCTAATCGTCATAACGTCGGTCGATGAGGTGGTCTAGAACACTCACGCTCCGGTAGATTGGGAGCCGATCAGAGCGCCAACCTTCGATTGCAGGATAAAGCGGAGAATTCCGGGTTGCGGCGGGTGAAAGTGCTAATGCGCGGAAAACGAAGGAAAAAGACTTTCACGCTAAGACGCCAAGCTCGCAAAGTCAGGGCCATGATAAGATTTTTGCAAACGCATGGTTACTGTAATCCTGTTAATTATCTCGAATGCTTTCATGACCTTTGCCTGGTATGGCCACTTGAAGCACCGCTCCATGCCGATTTTTTCGGCAATTGTTGTGAGTTGGCTGATTGCATTCGGGGAGTACTGTTTCCAGGTGCCCGCCAATAGAATTGGTTACGGGCACTTCACCGCCTACCAGCTAAAAGTAATCCAGGAGTGCATAACATTGGTAGTTTTCGCCGTCTTCGCGTATTTCTACCTGGGGGAGCCGGTGCGCTGGAACTACGCGGCGTCGTTCCTGTGCATTCTGGGGGCTGTGGGGTTTGCCTTCTGGGGGAGGCTATAATCCTGCACACTTTGGCGCCGCACTGCGTCTAAGATATTGATATGCAGAAAAACCGCCTGCGCCGAGGTTTCTCGCTCATTGAGCTGCTGATCGTGATTGCGATCATCCTGATTATCGCGGCCATTGCCGTGCCGAAGATGAATAAACAGATCATGGCGGCGCACGAAATGGCGGCGATCCGAATGATCGGGACCATCCATCAGGGCGAGACGCAGTATTATTCGCAATTCGGCCGCTATGCGACGAATCTGAGCGAGCTGGGTCCACCGGCGAGCGGTGCGGCAGGACCGGCGGCGGCCGATATTATTCCCAAGAATCTCTCGGACGGGAAGGCCAGTGGGTTTCTCTTCACCGTGGTTGGATCGCCGACCGGGTACTCCGTGACGGCTGTGCCGGAGGCATTCGGAAGCTCCGGGAGCAGAACCTTCTTTTCCGATCAAACGCTGGTGATCCACAACAACTATACGGCCGAGCCGGCGACGACAGCGAGCCCGGAAATCAGGTAGTAGCGGCGCGCGCTTCCGCGGCTTTCTCCCGCAGCCAGTTCGCGGAGTCTTTCCGTCTCAATTGATCCAGCAGGTTCGCCCGGTATTCCAGGTTCGTGGCGAATTCCTCGGTTCGGTCCGGTCCGCAGGCTTCCCAGGTTTTCGCAGCGCGTTCCAGTTCGGCAAGGGCATCGCGAAAGCGGCCTGAATGCTCCTCGACGTGTGCCAAGGTCTCGTATGCGATCGCAAGCCGGGCGCCCTTTTTCCGTTTGAATGTCCCGATGCACATCGCCAGCAACTCACGGGCGCGGCAATAGTTGCCCCAATCGACGTAGAGTCCGGCGACGCTGAACTGCATTTCGGCCAATTCTTCCTGATCGCAGCCGACGAGGCTCTCTTTCAGCTCCAGCGCACGATCGTACAGCCCCCCGGCGGACTCGATATCGCCAGTCTCCTCAAGCGAAGCGGCCAGGCTTTGCAGATCGCGAATGGCTTCCGGAGACTCATGGCCCAGTTCCCTCCGATGAATCAGCAGGGCCCGGTTCAGACAACTTTGCGCCTCTTCATGACGCCCCGTTGCGCGATAGAAATTGCCGGCATCGGCCAGCACACCGGCCGTTTCGAGATGATCGCCGCCGAAACTCCGCTCGTGCAGCTCGAGCGATTTCTCGATCACGGGAATCCCGTCCTCACCCTGGGAATGGAGCACGATGCCAAACCGATGGACACGGCGGGCCATGCGGATCGGGTCGGGATGAGGCATGGAGGCCTCAATCCGAATGCCTTCTTCGATCAACCTTCGCATCCCGGTCAAATCGCCACGAGTGAAAAAAACTTCAGCGAGCGCGTCGAGGCATTGGACATATCCAGAGGGATTGGCAATGCGGGCCGTGAACTGAAGCGCCTCGCGAATCGTCGCCTCGGCTTCGTCGAGCTTACCGGGATCTTCATCCGCCTGCCCGCGTTGCGCTTCGGCCAATTGCAACTGAAGCCGTATCCGCGTATTCGGCGAGCCCCCCCGCGAGCCGCATTCTTCGACGGCCTCCTTCAAGCGGACTTCCGCCTCCACGAAATTGTGAGCTTTAAGCTGGCGGTCACCCTCAACGCGATTAAATGCGCGTTCCCTATGCCATTGCTGCACGTGAGGCGCAACCCAAGCGACCAACTTCGCCGAGGTCTTGAGCTTAAGCCACAATTCCAGCATAAGAGTAGCCTCACATTGGATCGGTGGGCTAGGTATTAGACTTTAGACGATAAGCGGAAAAATCTAAAATTCAGAGTCGCAACTAAGTACTAAGTGCGACATATGCCACAGGCGAAAGGCTTAGGGTGGTGACTTCTTAGACGCATAGCCGCCCAATCATTTCAACCAAATACCCGACGCACTCATTCAACTCCTTCACCGGCACAAACTCTCCCGACTTGTGCGCTGCCGTCATATCGCCGGGACCGAATACGATCGCCTCCGACGTCAGTCCGCTCAGATGCGCCGCTTCCGTACCAAATGAAACCGTGGTCGCGCCGCGCCCCGTAAGCGATTCCACCATCGTGACCAGATCGCGCGTCGCTGAAGGCTCGAACGCAGGATCAAGCCGCTTCACCTCAAGTGTTGCGTCGACCCGCAATGCAGCCAGCGCTTCTCGAATGAGCTCCGCCGCCCAAGCGCCAGCCTGACCCGGGACCGGACGCCACTCGACCGTGATCCGGCACTCGCCTGCCACAATATTCTTCGCCGTTCCGCCATTTATTAGCCCGACGTTCAGTGTCGTGAATGGAGGATCGAACGCGCGATTCTTTCGCCTTTCCAGCCTCTTTGCGACTCGTTCCAGCGCGATGACCACGCGCGCCGCACCGAAGATCGCGGATCGTCCGCGCGCTGGAAACGCACTATGAGCTTCCTTCCCGCGCACCACGATCTCCGCCAGAGCGTAGCCCTTGCCCGCGCGCACCGGATGCAGCCCCGTCGGCTCCCCGATCACCATGTTCCGCGCCCGCAATGCCTTCTTTCGCGCGAGAAATTTCGCTCCCACACATCCCACCTCTTCATCGGCCGTCAAAACGATCGCGAGCGGCTTCGTCAGCTTCCCGACCTTCGGGATCGCCGCCAGCATGCACGCGAGAAATCCCTTCACGTCGCAACTGCCGCGCCCATATAATTTGCCGCCGCGAATCGCCGGCCGCACCGCTTCCGTCCACTCCGGATCGTAAGGAACCGTGTCCGTGTGGCACACCAATGCGAGCTCGGCCCCACCCTTCCTCGTCCCCATTTTAGAGATGGCCACCAGATTGATTTTCTCCACCCCAGCCGCGTCGCGATACGGATACCGTTCGAGCTTCCAGCCGGCCAGGTGCTTCTCCGCGTACTCGATCACCGGAAGGTTCGTCAGCGGCGAAACCGACGGGATCGCCACCAGATCGAGCAGGATATCCTGCGCCTTCATCCCCATAAATCCCGCTGTACTTGGCCGAAGTCACGAATAATTTCTTCTTGCAGCCGATGCCGCCCATCGCGAATCGCCAGCTCCCCCGCGACGCATACATCGCGTACCGCCGTTCGCTCCAGCGAAAAAACCACGTGTCCCAGCAGAGACTCGCGATCCGCACCCGCCACCGAGCAGTCGTTCAAATCGACCGTGAAAAAATCAGCCGCCCGGCCCACTTCCAGGCTCCCCCCAGGCGACGATAAACTTCGCGCCCCCGATTCCGTCGCGCTCTCGAACAGGCGCGATGTTTCGAGCACCGCCCTCTCCAGCTTGTTCATCCGCAAGTGATACTCCAGCGCCCGCGCATCTTCGAGAATATCGATCTGCACGTTGCTATCGGACCCGAAGCAGATCCGCGCCCCCGCCGCGAACAACTTGTCCGCCGGCACCGCGCCATCCCCCAGATTTCGCTCCGACGTAGGACACGCGCACACGGTCGACCCTCCCAGGAATCCAGCCTCTTCGTCGGTGATGTGAATCGCATGGACCGCCGTGAATCGCTCGCCCAAGATTCCGTTCTCATGAAGCAACTCCACCGGTCGCCGCCCATATTCCGCGATACACGCCTCGACTTCCGCGGGCTGCTCCGCAACGTGCATGTGCAGCGGCAGCTCGCGCGATCGCGCATACTCGGCCACGGCCCGCAGGTAATCGAGCGGAACCGCCCGCACACTGTGCGGAGCCACACCGACCTGCGCCCCGCTCGCGATCAATGTATCGGTGTCCGATAGAAACCGGTCGACATCCGGCGTGAGAAACCGTGCCTGCCCTGGATCGGGATCTTTCATCCACCCCGCTCGAACATACGCCGTCCGCAGTAACGTCACCCGCAGCCCGAGCTCTTTCCCCGCCCGCACAATCGCCTGCGCGACTTCCATATCCTGATGCACGTAATGAAACTCGCCCACCGAGGTAATTCCTGAGAGCAGCATCTCAAGGAACGCCATGCGGGCGGCGTGATAGAGCGCCTGCGGCGACATTGCATTCGCCGCATGATACATACTCTCGCGCCAGGTCCAGAACGTGTCTCGCTGTGCCGAAGTCCGATGCTCCGTCCGCCCCCGTATCACGCGCTGGAACGTGTGCGAATGGACGTTGACCAACCCCGGAAGGATCGCCCGCCCCGGCAGCCTCTGCGCGATTTTCAAGTCTGCTTCGTCGCGGGAAAACCGCGTAATCACGCCGCCCTCGTCCACCATCATCGCGAGCCCGGACTCAAACGTTCCGCCCGTATAAATTAAATCCGCCAACCATCCGGTCATAGCTACAATCAGAATAAGTGTTTCGACTCGCCACCGCGCTGCTGTTGGCCGCTTCCTATGCTTTCGCCCAGCGGACGGTGTTCGTCGCGTATGGCGACATGCGCTTCACCGATCCAGCGGAAACGCAGGCCACCAATCCCAAGGTCCGGAAATGGCTGGTCGACAAAATCGCTTCGGAAAAGCCCACCGCCATCGTCGTCAGCGGCGACGTTCCCTACTTCGGAGAGCATCCCGCGGATTACGCCCAATTCCACCTGGAGACCGCCCCCTGGCGCGCCGCCAACATCCCCATCTTCCCCGCCCTCGGCAATCACGAATTGCGCGGCGACCTGAAAAAATGCCTCGAAAACTGGTGGACCGAATTCCCTCAACTGCGCGGAAAGCGCTGGTACATGGCGGAAATCGGCCCCAAAATCGTGGTGCTCAATCTGGATAGCGATTCTCCACTCACGCTCGCCAGCGAGCAGATCAAATGGGTGGAGCAGCAACTGGTCGACCTGAAAAAACCCGTTCGGTTCGTGATTTTCAATCTGCATCATCCGCCGGTGGCCGACGTTGAATCGGGGGAAGCCTCCAGCCACAACGCCCGTCCCAATGAAATCGCGCTGGCCGACTATTTGAAGACCGCGCCCCAAAGCAAGCGGGTCCGCTTCATCGTGACCGCCGGCCACGTACATAACTACGAACGATTCTTCCGCGACGGGACGGTCTATCTCGTCTCCGGTGGAGGCGGCGCCGCGCCCGTCCGCGTCACTCGCGACGCGAACGACCTCTATCGGGACCCCAGCCACCCGAATTATCACTACCTGAAGTTCGTTCTACGCGGCAAAAGCCTCCATGCCGAGATGATCCGCGTCGCCGACCCGTCCGCTGAAAAGCCCAAGTGGGAAGTGAAAGATCGTTTTCAGATTTCGGCGCCCTAACTGTCACCGGCGACGCTTTGCAATCAGCTCCCGAACCTGCGGCACGAGGTCGCGCGGGACGCTCATGACGGTTTCCGATGCCCTGACGCCAGCCTCGTCTTCGACCACGGCATCTCGTTCGGTCTGCTTTTCGTAGTGGGCGAGCACACGCTTGATTTTCGTCTCGGTCCATCCTTTAGGGAGTTTGGTGTCGCTCATTGACTTTTCTTCTTTCTGCGTCTGCGAAGCGCGGCGAGCGCCTTTCCCGCTAATTCATAAGCCGTAATGACGAACACACTGTCCGGCTCCGGGTCGGGCACATATATGACTGGTAAGTACCGGCCGGCCGCCGTCTGCCCCAACACAATCCTGGAGCCTTCGCGGCCTTTTCGATCCTCGTATGGTTGTTCAAGGACTTCGGCGACCTCGGCTTCGCTGACATCGTGACCATGAAGATGCGGCACGCCCCAATCGCGGACCCTGCATTTAAACCGCGAAGGACGGATTTTCTCAGGTCAATTAGGGCTGACCGCGACCACTCCGATAATGGAAGAACCATTCAACGTCAGGAAATAGTCGTCCGTCGTCCCCGTAGGCGTTCCCACAGGCGTTCCCACAGGCGTTCCCACCTGGAGGTTAAACTGCGTCACACCCGCTACCATCCCCGGAGCTGCGCCCGCGTACAGGACCGTCGTGGGGATCGAGAACGACCCCAGGTGGAAGTAAGCGACCGTCTGCGCAGTCATCGTGCATCCTCTCGCTAAGGCGCACGCGTCATTATTGGCCACTGTGGCCACTTGCCCGTCGGCGAGCGGAGCAAAGCTCGATTGAAAACCAGTCACCCAGAACGTCACGATGGAGCCGCCCGGCGCGGGGTTCAAAAGTGAATTGATGGTGCCATCCTGATTGATCACCGTCGGATTCGCCTCCGGCGAGGAGCCAACGATGCGGACCGGATAATTAGCGCTGACCGCCGTACCATTGGTGACGCGAACCGTTGCCGCTGTGTTCGGGGCGACTCCCATGGGAAACACCGCGTTGATCTGGTTGGCGGAGACGTAGAGCAGAGGGATGTTTGTGCCGTTGACGCTGACCGCGACGCCTCCAAGGGTTGCCGGATAGAAGCCATTCGTGGGAGTGGCCGAAACGGCGGTCGAGGGGCCGATGCCGGGGCCGTAAATCGCGACAACTTCGGCAGGCGACACGCGGGCGGTAACGTTGCCTCGGAAGGCGTTCTGGAACGCGAAAATATTATTTGGAGGCGCGGCTTGGGGATCGATAGAGGCGACGAAGGCGTTCGCTCCGGCGACGTGGACCAAACCCAAAGCATCGACCGAAACCGCCTGCTCGACGGTCAACGATGGATAGAGCGCCGAGTAGATCAATTGTGAGCCGGAAGCATTTACGCCTGCGAGGAAGTCTGTGCCAGTGGTCCACCCGTTGGCATTGGGGAACGTCGTCGAGGACGCGAATCCCGTGGCCCAAACGTTGCCGCTGGCGTCGAGGGCGATGGAATTCGGAGATGAAGGCATCGTAAATGTCCAGGCTGCCGTGCCTGTGGGACTGAGCTTCTCGATCGTGCCTCCGGTGGCAAGGTAGGCATCCCCCGCGGCATCGATGGCGATTGCGTCGACGGTTCCAGGAAAGGAAATCGGAGAGAAGCCGAAGCCCGCGCCCGCTGGATTGATTTTGGCGACGAAACCTTTGTCGTCGTACGTGTTGTATCGAAGAAGCGCGTCCCCTGCCGAATCGACCGCGATGCCGGCGAAACCCACGTTTCCGGTTGGCCCAATTGCGCCAGAATAGAGAATCTTGCCGCCCGCCGCCGGGATCTCTGCGACGAACACGGCCGCCGCGGTCAATGAAACCGTGGGCAGACCCGAGGTCTGCGGAAAATCGGAGGCGCTGGTAAGGCCGGTGACGTAGAGATTTCCTTTCGCGTCGGTCGCGAGCCCGGAGACTGAACTTGCCCCGAGCGCGCCTCCAAAGTACGTCGAATAAAGAATAGTCGTGCCGTCGTTAGTCAGCTTGATGATGAAACCGGTGCCGTTCGAGTTGGATTGCGTTTGCTGCGCTTCGGTCAAAGGGAAGTCAGGCGAGGTGGTGGTTCCTCCAATGTAAATGCTGCCGGAGGGATCGAGTGCGATGGCGGTTCCGGTGTCAACGCCTTTGCCGGCGAAGGTGTCGGTGAACAGGAGACTACCAGAGGGATCAAGCTTGGAGACGAAGACGTCAGTGCCTGCCCCTAAATTAGTGGATGAGTTCAGGGTGACGGTGCCCGCAGTGACGAGCTGGCGGCTGCCGACGACGTACGTGTTACCCGCAGAGTCGGTGGTGATGGCGGAGATGACGTAGGGATAAGAGTCGCCAAGCGAGGTGGTGAATTGCCCCGCGAACGAAACTCCAGCGATAAAGAGAAAAAGGAGGAATCGCATGCCTTATTTTAATACGCTGTTCTTGCGTTGGGACACGGACCGGCCCAGCTTCCGATAATCCTGACGCTATGTTGACTCCTCGATTTTATGTCGCTTCAACCCGAATCCTCATACCGCTCTCTGATAAAATCCAAGTGGATGAGCACCCCCGCAGTTTTCCCGCCCGGCGACCAGTTCGTTCGGGATGCACACGTCCAAGGCATGGAAGGCTATCTCGACCTCTACCGCCGAGCCGAACAGAACCCCGAAGAATTCTGGGCCGGCATCGCCTCCGATGAAATCCATTGGTTCGAAAAGTGGTCGCAGGTGCTCGATTGGCAGCAGCAACCATTTGTTAAGTGGTTTGTCGGCGCGACCACCAACGTTTCTTACAACTGTGTCGACCGCCACTGCCTCACCCATCGTAAAAACAAGGTCGCGATTCTCTGGGAAGGCGAGCCCGGCGATCAGCGCTTCATCACCTATCAGGAATTGCACCGCCTGGTCAGCCGCTTCGCGAGCGTCCTGAGGGCACGTGGATATAAGGCGGGTGACCGGGCCGTGATTTATATGCCGATGGTGCCGGAGCTGCCCGTCGCCATGCTCGCCTGCGCCCGCCTCGGCATCACTCACAGCGTCGTGTTCGGAGGATTTTCCGGGGAAGCGCTCAAAGCCCGTATTCGGGACCTCGGCGCGACCGTCGTCATCACCGCCGATGGCGGATTCCGCCGGGGCAAGGAAGTGAAGCTCAAACCCGCCGTCGATGAAGCCCTCACCGATTGTCCCGACGTCCGCGATGTCATCGTCTATCGCCGCACCGGCTCCGAAACAGCCATGCAGGAAGGTCGCGACCACTGGTGGCATATCTTAGATGAGGGCGCGAGTGAAGTATGCGAACCTGTCAAATTAGACAGCGAGCATCCTCTTTACGTCCTCCACACCTCCGGCACCACCGGCAAGCCGAAAGGCATTCTGCACACCACCGGCGGCTATCTTACCCAGATCACCGCGACCATGAAGTGGGTGTTCGATCTTCACGACAGCGATACCTACTGGTGCTCCGCCGACATCGGCTGGGTCACCGGCCACAGCTACATCGTCTACGGCCCACTCTCCGCCGGCGCGACCACGGTGATGTATGAAGGCGCGCTCGATTATCCGAACTTCGACCGCTGGTGGCGCATCATCGAAAAGTATCGCGTCAATATTTTTTACACCTCGCCCACTGCGATCCGTTCCCTGATCCGTCAAGGTGAGCATTGGCCAGACGGTCACGATCTGTCGAGCCTCCGACTGCTCGGCTCCGTCGGCGAACCCATCAATCCCGCGGCCTGGGAATGGTATCACCGCGTCATCGGAAAGGGCCGCTGCCCCATCGTCGACACGTGGTGGCAGACGGAGACCGGAGGGATCATGATCGCTCCCATGCCCGGCGCGGTGCCTCTGAAGCCCGGTTCCGGCACGCTTCCCATGCCCGGCGTCATTCCCGATATCGTCGATCTCAAAGGCAATCCGGTTCCCACCGGCGCCGAAGGTTATTTAATCATCCGCAAGCCCTGGCCCGGTATGATTCGCAACATCTGGGGCGATTCCGAGCGTTACCGGGAACAGTATTGGAGCAAGCTCCCCGGCATTTATTTCACCGGCGACGCCGCGCGCCGCGATGAAGACGGTTATTATTGGGTCCTCGGCCGCGTCGACGACGTGATGAACGTCAGCGGCCACCGCTTGAGCACCATGGAGGTCGAATCCGCGCTGGTGCATCATCCCGCCGTGGCCGAGGCTGCGGTGGTCGGCAAACCTCATGAGATCACCGGCCAAGCCGTCTGCTGCTTCGTCACTCTCAAAAAAGGCGAGTGGGACCACGAAGCGCTGGGCAAAGAATTGCGCCAGTTGGTCGCTCACGAAATCGGCAGTTTCGCGCGCCCCGAAGAAATTCGCTTCTCCGACGCCCTACCCAAAACCCGCAGCGGAAAAATCATGCGTCGCCTGCTTCGCGAGATCGTAACATCGAATACAGTAAGCGGCGACGTGACAGCGCTCGAAGATTTAAGCGTAGTAACCAAGTTAGCCGCGCAGCACGACGAAGACTAATGGAATTGAAACCAATTCACATTGGCAATGCCGCCGGACGCTCCACCGCTCCTGAACGTCACGAATAAATTTCTGATCGCGGTCGCACCGGAGATAGGCGCCGTCACCGTGGTCCACGTCTGCCACCCTCCCGTTACCGGAAGAGTCGCGGTGCCGGCGAGCGGCCCGCTCTGCGAATCCAAATGAAACTCCATCGTCCCCCCGCTGCCCCCACTTGCCACCCGGACGTTGACCGAACTTACACCAGAGCCGAAGTCGATGTTCCGATACTCGGCCCAACTGCCGTCGGCCGAGTAACCCAGATCGTAACCCCCGTCCGTATCGGACGTTGTTTCCGTTTCAAGACCGGACATATAGTTATAGCTCGATGCCTGAATCTGTTGCGAGGCAGCGGCTACAACGTATCCAGGCCGGCTACGCACTGGTCGCGCCAAAGACCGGCCGATAGGAGCTGGCGACTCTGAAGTCCAAACAAACGTGGCTCCCGCCAGCGCGGGCAGGGTAGAGACAAAGGAGCGGCCATGTGAGGTCACCTGAAACGTCTGGCTCGAAGACGAGTCGTTGTAAGCGACCAGAGCCTCCGTTCCGTTCTTGTTCATAAACGCGGCGCTGACAATGCGTGGTGCGTTGCTCGAATAGACTCGTACCGCTTCCGGAAGCACGAACTTGCTGAAATGTCCGAGCGTGTAGTAATCGATGTTATAAGTAACCGCTCCCGTGCCTTGATTCACCGTAATCAGCGGCGTGCAGGTGTCGCAACCGCCTGGGAGGAACGGGCCCCGATTCTCATCCAGAGCCAGCCCCCATTTGACGTAGGAACTACTCCAATTCCGCATGGATTGAGTGATGGCTTCGAAATCCGCCTTCACTTCATCGGTGATCCAGGTGCCGCCCGAGGCCTCGGTTACGTAGTTGTTGCGGTTTGGATACTGGTTATGCAGAAGGCTCATCGCACCCGGTGTACCGCCGTACCAATGCCAGGCGATGCCCCCAATCTGCGCCGACGTGTCGCTCAGAACGGTCTCCGGATACGGCGGCTGATCCCAATTATGGTCGTAGATCAACACTTTGGTCGAGAGCTGATTCGCAGTCAAAGCGGGAAGCACATAGTCCCTCAGAATGGTGAGCTGATCGGCGGCCGGCATCGACATCCCGGGATAGGCTGGTACATTCAGCGGCTCGTTCTGCAAACTGATGTAATCCACCGTGATGCCGGCGGCTGCGTAGGCCTGCAGGTACTTGACGAAATAACTCGCGAAGGGCGCGTAGTTTGCCGGGAACAAGGAACCGCCAATCATGGAGCCGGACGTCTTCATCCAGCCGGGAGGGCTCCACGGGTTGGCCATTATTTTCAGCTTTGGATTGATGAGTTTGGCCTGTCGAATCAATGGGATAATATCGACCAAGTCGTGCGCAATCGAGAACGAACCAAGAATCGGATCGGGAGTGTCGTCGTAGGAGTAAATGGAGCGGGAAAGGTCGGAGGCACCCATGGGATTGCGCACGAAGCTGATACCAATACCCGCGGTGTGGTCGAAAAGCGAGTTCATTACCGTGGGGAGCGAGGAGGCTTTGCTATTCATTAGCCAGGCTGAGGAGTCGGTGAAGGACGCTCCAAATCCTTCAATGGACTGATACCGTTGGAGTTCGTCGACGAACACGGTGGGAATGGTCGCGGAACCGCCATTTGAAAAGGAAACGGGCGCCTGGGGCTGGAGAAGAGTCTTCTGGTCGTCCGTGGTCATCCACACGTTCACGGACTGAGCCAGGAGCAAACTCGCGAAAACATGGAAATTCATAAAATTATGGTCATTTAAGGCTACACAGAGTCACTTTTGTCGTCATTTAAGGCTATTTAAGGCTCCCGCTATATCATAATGTAGATTCCGATGAAGCTGTGGCTGATCTGTTTGGCGGTGGTCGCGACGGCCAACGGGCTAGTCAGGGTTTGATGAAGGGCGAGCAACACGGCGGCTCGACTGGTTCCGGCTCCATCAATTCGGCGCGAGTCAGATTCGGATCGTAGAGATTCAATTGCCATTTTCCATCGCGGCCGATCTTGGGTTTCTCGTTGTGCAGATCCACGCCGCGTTCGGCCAGGGTCTTCGCCGCACGGTCGATACTGGGAACACCGAGAGCGAGGTGATTCATGACACCAAGCGTTTTCGGCGAGGGATTGTGGACGTTGAGCATGTATTCCAACCAATCCGTTCCATCCGGCACGCGCATATCGATCCAATCGGTGCGGTCATCCCTCATTCCTCCGTGCCACATTTCGCGGAAGCCTAGAATGTCTTTATAAAACCTGTCCGCCGCGGCGCGGTCCTCTACGATGACTCCAACATGGATGATGTGTTCGGAGATGCGTGTGGACGGAAGAAACTTTCCGAAATTGCGGGTGTGGAGGGAGCCGGGCATGTACTCGACAAACTCCACATTGTGGCCGTCGGGATCTTTGATCATCATGCTGACATTGCCGTCGAGGCCGGGCTTTAATGCGTCTGGCACCTTCACGCCGCGGCTGGCCAGATAGTCACGGAGTCGAGGGATATTCGTGGTCTCGAAAGCGATATGGGACAGGCGGTCTTCGGAGTCGTCTTTCAACTCGGGAAACACTTCGATGTACTGATGGTCGTTGACTTTGAAATAGGTCAACATCAAGCCGCCGGTTGGCTTATCGAGGGTAAAGGGTTGCTCGAAGCCGAGATCGCGGCCGTAGAAATTTCGGGCGGCCGCGAGATCGTTGGTCTTCAAGCCAAATGTGCGCTACGCCCACGATGGGTGGTCGCTGCGCGATTAGCCGGGAAGTGAGCGCACCAAGGGCTAGCGAAAGAATCGCGTGACGGGGATTCATGTCATCAGTATATTCGGACGCCGGCTGAAGCCGTCGCTGCAAGCTAAAGCTCGCGCCACACTTACCAAAGGAACTTGAGTCCGAATTGAATCTGTCGCGAGGTGGTCGAGGTGCTGGTGATTACGCCGGCAGTGGGAGACACTCCCGCCGGAGTGAAGACGACTGCGTTCGGCGTGTTGAAATTGGCTCTGTTCAGGAGATTGAACACCTCGGCGCGAAACTGAAGGCGGAGTTTTTCGCGAATCGAAGTTTCCTTTAACAAAGAAAAATCCCATGCGGCGGCACCGGGGCCGACTAGTGTATCCCGTCCGAGGTTTCCGTAGAATCCGCTGTTGTTGGGAGGGGCCAGGAAGGCCGCGGGGTTGAACCACTGATTCGGGCTTCCTAAAATCACAGGACCGGTGAACGCCGGGTTCACGAATGGGCGCACTGGATTGCGAGAGTCGCCGTTGTTCGAGGGGTTATAGCTGAGCTGAGGAGTAAACGGGAAACCGCCCTGCATCGTCACGATGGAGTTGACGGTCCAGCCGCCTCTGAAAGGTAATACATAGCTGGCGTTGATGACGGCCACATTCCTGACGTCGAAGTTCGCCAATCCCCGGTCGGTGCGGAGGTTGAACGGATTCGAAGCCAGAGCCGGTTCGCCGCCTGAAGTGGTGGCGTTCAGCGAATCTCCGTCATCGATGGTCTTCGAACGCGTGTATGCTCCGCGCAATGAGAAACCGCCGCTGAAGCGGTGATTCAGATCCACCTGCAAAGCGTTGTAGGAACTGTCACCCTCCGAAAAGTAAGTCCAGGTGTTGGCGATGGTGGGATTGGCCCTGGTTGCAGTCGGCACGTAATACGTCCCCGCGGGAACCTGCGTGCCCGCTAAGCCCGCGGGGAACGTGGCGGGATAAGTCGCGGGGCAGGGCGAAGCCGGACAGATGACGGGAAAGGGTTCGTTCGCGTCGATCCCGATGAGCTCATGATATCCGTGAGATCCGACATAGCCGATGGTAAGCGCGGTATCCGGCGTTATCTCCTGTTGAATTCGGAACGACCAGGAAACGAGTGCCGGCGTTTTCAAGTCAGGCTGGGTGCCGCCGGGAACTAACTTGGCGGTAGCCGGAACAGCGGCAGTCGGCAAGATGGGGAGTTGCGAAACCGGCTGGTTTGGAAGGCTATAGGTGGGATTGAAGGGCGCGTTCTGATCGGTGCGGTAGCCTAGCGCGTCCTGAAGATCGTTGTACATGCCGAAGCCGGCGCGAATCACGGTGGCGCGACTGTTGCTGAAAGGACTCCACGCCACGGCAACGCGTGGCTGGGGAAGGAATTTTGCGTTGTTCACTGTGAACGCGGAGTCTCCGATGGCCGGCTGGTTCGAGATGATCCCATTGGGGAAGGTATAGGTGGACGCGCGGCCATGAGCCTCGTTCCACCCGGAGGTAAATTCGTCCCGGAATCCGAGGGTCAGGGTAAGATTGGGGCGCGCGCGGATCACGTCTTCGGCGTAGAGTGCGCCAAACCAGGAACGCCAGCCGAGCGGCGTCGGGGTGGGGTCGTACAGAAGGGTGCTCGCGGTTCCTTGCAGAAAAGTCTGCAAGCTGGTGAATGTCGCCTGCCCATATTGACTGAGCGCGAGATTCTCATTCGAGCGGAGCCTCTGGAACCAGGCACCGAGGTTGATCTGATGACGACCCTTCGTGAAGGATACGCGATCCTCGTAAGTAAACAGATTCCGGGCGATATCCAGATTGCTGCCGTTGTTGCTCCCGGCAAGGCTCAATTGGGCCGTTGGATTCGATGCGGCGCTTCCTCCGACCACGATCGCGCCGATGGGGCGGCCCGCCAGGAAACCGGGCAGGCTGGCCGCGGGAGTGCCGGGAGTCGGTTCACCGGTGAAGAAATAGCCGGCTCGCGAGAAGCCAACTCTGGCGGTATTGAGTAATGTGGGGGAGAAAACATGAGTTTCTTCGAGACTTGCCACCTGCTCGCGGAGGCTTTCGACGTCGGTGCTGTAGGAATTGGTGCTGGTAGGGGTAAAGTCGGCGCTGTCGTCGATGGTGTAAATCGCGCTCAGCGAATCCTTAAGGGAGAATATGTGGTCGAGCCGAGCGGTCCCGAAGTCGTCGCGAATGGTTTGCAAAGGATTGTTGAAGGCCTCGGAGATTCCGCCGAAATCCGGCGCGCCGGGGCTTGGTGCGGGCCACGCATTGATCAGAGGAGAAACCCCAACAAGCGCCAGTCCCGAGACGGGGCAAGCCGGCGCCGGGCTGACAAGCTTGCACGGCAGATAACCAGTGCGGGCGTTCGCGTCGGGAACAAGATCCACGCCGGTTTGGTGAAGATGTTGGAATAAACCCTCGAAATTGCCGAACGCGAAGGTCTTGTTTTTTTGGACCGGTCCACCGATAGAACCTCCGAATTGGTTGCGCTCAAAGCCAGGAGCGGACGCACCATCGAAGAAGTTACGAGCGTCCATAGCGTTGTTTCTCAAAAACTCATACGCCGATCCGTGCAGTTGGTTCGTTCCGGACTGGGTGACAATCAAAATCTGAGCGCCGGGGCGTTTGCCGTACTCGGCGCCATAGGAATCGGTGAGTACGTTAAATTCGCGCACCGCGTCCACGCCGAGCAGTGCCTGGCTGGTGCCGCCGGGCTGCATATTATTCTCGGCCGCACCGGTGAACTCGACCCCGTTCATCAGGAACAGGTTTTGTTGCGGACGATTCCCTTCTACCGCAAAATTATTTCCCACCGTCGAGTTCGATACGCCGGTGCCCCCGGTCTTCTCCCACGTGAAATTCACGATGCCGGGATTAAGCGTCATGAGCTCGTCATAACTTCGCCCGTTCAGCGGAAGGTCCTTGATCTGCCGTTCGCCGACCAAACCGGCCACATCAGCGGTGGTCACGCCGACCTGTGGCGCATCTCCGGTTACGGTAATCTGCTGGCTCGACTCGCCGACTCGAAGATTCATGTCGACGGCCGCGCTCTGGCCCACGACCAAATGCACGCCGGTTCGTACTGCTTCGGTAAAGCCCGCCTTTTTGCAGAGGATTTCGTAGCTGCCCACCGGAAGCGAAAAGAATTGATAATGTCCTCCGGCATCGGTCATGGTTCCGCGAATCGCTCCCGTACCCAGGTTTTTCGCGGTCACAATCGCGGCGGAGACCGCCGCATTCGATTGGTCGGTGACGGTTCCTGAAAGAATGGCGGACACTTGCGCATGAACGGACGCCGTTAAAAAAAAGAAAACGACTGCGAATCCGGTGGATCTGGGTGGATGGGAAGAGGAGACGATCATGTCTTGTAAAAGTGTCATTGTATCGCATATACTACTCCACCCGCACCAGGTACTGCGAACCCTCGCGGACTGCCGCATATAGCGGGACCAATGGCTTCGTTACTTTGCGTCGATGTTCACGCCAAAGCTTTACCAGTACTTATGAGGGGCTGGCATAGTACATTTCATTTTTTGGGTCTATGGGGAACGTTTGAGGCGGATAGTATTCTAGCCACGTAACGTCCTTCCCAACTTGAAGCGGACGTGAGAAGAGAGTGCCAATGCAGCATTCCGCTGAAGAGCCGATCAATTATGTTGCTTATCGGCGCCGTGCGCAGAATCGAGGCCAAGAGGGTGCCCCGTTGGAAGCACAGGAAGAAGAACTGCGCCTGATTTCTCAGGAGTTGCACGACGACCTAGGACAACGGGTGGCGTTTCTCCAGATACAAATCGACCAACTCGAACACAGATGCGAATCGCGCGACATCGTCAACGGCCTAAGAACATTACGGGAATCCGTAGGTGAGATGGATCGAGACATTCATAGGATTTGCTATCGCCTTTACCCGGTAATCCTCGATCAGATTGGGCTGACTGTAGCGCTCGAAGCGTTGTGCCGGGAATTTTCCAAATACAGCGGCATTCGGACGACCTTCATTAATGAGAATCCGCCGAAACACGTGGCGAAGAATGTTTCTTTGTGTCTCTACCGCCTTGTTCAGGAAGCGCTGCACAACGTATCGAAACACTCCGGCGCGAGGCGGGCAACCGTAACTCTGCGAAATTCGACGAGCGCGCTAGAGGTGGTAGTAGAAGATTCGGGCAGTGGTTTCGATCCTGACGCTCTCGACGCTAAGCGAGGCCTTGGTCTAGCGAGCATGGAACAACGCGTTCTACGCATCGGAGGGCGGTATGACATTCGTTCTCGCCCGGGGTCGGGAACGGCGGTGCAGGCAGTTCTTCCACGCTGGCACTAGAGACGTCGAACAGCGCTGTCCTGGCCGGCGATGGCCCACCCCGGCCGGATAAGACGAAGTTACGCGACAGATTGTGCGCCGTGGTCCAAGCCATCGCGCCGCTGCCCGTCATTTCTTGCGGCGATAAATTCCTTATTTCAGCTTCCGCGATAATCTTCCGCCGTTCCTCCCTGGACGCGGGGAACAGCGCATGTATCTACATTGCTGACACATACCCGGTTTGATGTCATAATGTATATACAAGGTTGATACAGCGGAGACGCTCATGAAAGCGACGGTAAAGAAGTGGGGCAACAGTGCGGCCGTGAGGATTCCGGCCTCCGTCATGGAGGCCATGCACCTTGATCTCGACGAGGTCGTAGAGGTGCACGAAGAGAAAGGCAGGATCGTCATCGAACCGGTGCGGCAAAAAACGTACGTCCTGGACGATTTGCTGAAAGGCATCACCGCAAAAAACCTGCACGAGGCGGTTGACTTCGGACCTCCGCAAGGCAAAGAGGTCTGGTGATGGCAAGGCGGTATGTGCCTGACGCCGGCGAGATCGTCTGGATAAACTTCACGCCTCAGGCTGGCCATGAGCAGGCAGGGCACCGTCCGGCGCTCGTTCTGAGTCCGGCGGCGTATAACGGCAAGACGAGTTTGATAATCTGCTGTCCTCTGACGATGCAGATCAAGAACTATCCGTTTGAGGTTTTCATCGGCGGCACTCCGCCGAATGCGGTTCTGGCAGATCAGGTCAAGAGCGTTGACTGGCGCAGCCGGGATGCCAAACCGAAGGGCCGTGTGTCGCCGGAACAACTGGCCGAAGTGCGGGCGAAGATACACGCGCTCATTGGATAACCGCCGTGCCCCAACCGGTATCGCCGAACCCCTCGACTTGAGTTTTTGCTTTCCAGAATAGGGGTCGCCGCTTTGGCCAGAATTAAGGCTACAGGGGCGTGGGTGATTGGGTGTCAAAGGAGGCCCGGACCCTGAAAACGCATAGGCGCCCTCTCCCTATTGAAGCTCGGGCCGTTCTAAAAGCAGGGAACGCCATGCTTACAAAAATGGTGGAGAAAAACGATGGGCCGGGATTTTCGCCCCGGCCCAGTTGCTGCTTTATTTTTTATGGTGCGGTCGAGAGGACTTGAACCTCCACGGGATTGCTCCCGCTGCCACCTCAAGGCAGTGCGTCTGCCAATTCCGCCACGACCGCATGGTTACAAAAAGGGTTACATTGGCGTCCCAATTTGCCTGCAACTAAATGATTTCAAAGAACATGCACTAGCTAGCCCGCTAGCACCTCAAGCTAGTGCGTCTGCCAATTCCGCCACCTCCACAGGTGGGAAAACCCTTACTTCTTCTGCCCTTGGGGAGCCGGCGGCGCGCCCTGTATCGGGATAGTTTGCGTCGGCTGAGGCTGTCCGTTCACCATAGGCGTCGCCTGAATGGGGAGCGTCGAATTCGCCGGCTTACCGTTCTTCGGCTGCGGCGAGGCCTTCTTCTCGAAAATCGCCGGCACTGCTCCACCATTTCGCGTCGCGTGGATGGAAAGCGATAACGACGTAATCATGAACAGCGCCGCCGCGATCGTCGTCGCCTTCGACAGCACGGTCGCCGACCCTCTCGGGCCAAATACCGTTTGCGAGCCCATTCCGCCGAACGCTCCGGCGAGATCGGCCGCTTTGCCGCTCTGCAGCAGCACCACAACCACCAGGAACAAGCACACAATCACATGTATCGTTGTCAGCAGGTAAATCATACGAAATTCCGCGAGGCTCTCCTCAAGTAGTTTACCATGCCGCTTATTTGTACGCCGCCACGCCCGTCACCCGCTCGCCGATGACCAAGGTATGAATATGATCCGTACCCTCGTACGTCTTCACGGTTTCCAGATTGCAGAGGTGCCGCATAATCGGATACTCGTCCATAATCCCATTGGCGCCCAGCAAATCCCGCGCTTGGCGCGCGCAATCGAGCGCCATCCTCACATTATTTCGCTTCAGCATCGAAATGTGCCATGGCTCGATCTTGCCCTCGTCTTTCAACCGTCCGCAATGCAGCGCCAGCAACTGAGCCTTCGTAATCTCCGTGATCATGTCGGCCAGTTTCTCCTGCACCAGTTGATGCGACGCGATCGGCTTATCGTCGAACTGCTTCCGCAGCACTGAGTATGATCGCGCTGTCTCGTAGCAATCCATCGCCGCGCCCAGCACGCCCCAGCCGATCCCGTAACGAGCCTGCGACAGGCACGCCAGCGGACCCTTCAGACCCTTCGCGCCCGGCAGCATCGAACACGTTGAAGCCACCCGGCAATCGCTCAATGCGAGGCTCGCCGTCACGGATGCCCTCATCGATAACTTCCCGTGCAACTCCGACGATGAAAATCCCGCCGTGCCATTCTCCACCAGAAATCCGCGAATGCCATCTTCAGCCCGCGCCCAAACGATGGCTACGTCGGCGATCGATCCATTGGTAATCCACGTCTTTTCCCCGTTGAGTATCCAGTCCGAGCCATCCCGCCGCGCGCGTGTCAGCATGCCTGCCGGATTCGATCCAAACCCCGGCTCAGTGAGCCCAAAGCATCCGACCGCCTCGCCCGATTGCAGCTTCGGCAGCCATTTCGACTTCTGTTCCTCGCTCCCGTACGCGTAAATCGGATACATCACCAGCGCGCCCTGCACACTTGCAAAACTGCGAATACCGGAGTCGCCGCGCTCCAGCTCCTGCATGACCAGACCGTACTCGACATTGCTCATCCCGGCGCAGCCGTAGCCTTCCAGATTCGCGCCGAAAAATCCCAGCCGGCCCATTTCGCCGATTAAATCCTTCGGAAACCGGCCATCGCGGAAGCAATCGCGAATCTGCGGAATCACGCGCTCATCCACAAACTGCCGAGCCGTCTGCCGAACCATTTTCTCCTGCTCATTCAACTGGGAATCGATCAGGAGATAATCCACGCCGGGAAATTTAGCCATGCAGCGTTTATTCTACAGGATCAAAACAAAAGCTTCAGCGCAAACTGGATCTGCCGCGAAGGATACGTCGCGCGGATGGTCCCGAACGCCGCATCGGTGGTCTTGGAATCCGGGATGCCGAAGTTGGTGTGATTCGTGACATTGAAGAACTCCGACCGGAACTGGAGTTTAATGCCCTCCCGGATGGCGAAGCTCTTGTAAGCCGCGAAATCCCACTGCTCCAGACCCGGCGCGCGAAATGCATTGCGGCCGAGGTTGCCATAAGGCGCGGTTGCCAGGGGTGTCGTGAACGTGTACCCCGCGTAAAAAGTATTCAGCATCTGCGAAGTGCTCTGGCTGGCTGCGCTACCCGAGACGTTCGGCCGTAGGAACGCCTGGCCGCGATAATCGTTCGAAAGACCCGTATTGTCGTTGATCGACGACGCTGCATAAGCCACGTCCAGCGGAGTGCCGGTGTGGGCCGTATTGATCGTATTGAGCTCCCATCCGCCGACCACAGCGTCGAGGAACGGATTCATGCTTCCACCGAATTGACGGCCCCTTCCGAACGGAATCTGGTACACAATGCTGGTGACGTTGTTCAGTTTCACGTCAAAGCTCGACGGACCCTTCTCGGCTGCCAGATTATGAATGTTCTGCGGATTTGCCTCATAACCACCCGCGTAATATTCCAGAGCCTGCTCGGAATTGCCCATCGCATTTCCCCAGGTGAACGAGTTTAGGAAATAAAGCCCGCTCGCGAAGCGGTGTTCCACGCGAGCCGAAAGTCCGTTGTAGTGATTGTCGCCCGCCGGGTCGACCCAGGTGATCGGACCGTACGTTGGAATAGGACGGCGCGCCTGCACGCCCAGGCATCCGGATGTAATTGCCGGAGGATTGCACGTCGCGGTCACGGCATTTACATTGGCCTGATTGTAGTCGGCCAGGATCGGCAGCCGGGTGCTGTGATTTCCGTTGTACGCAATCTCGACCAGCGTATTCTTCGTGATTTCCCGCTGTACCGAAAGGAAACGGTTCTGGATCATCGGCCATTTAGTGTTTGGCGGAATATAAACCACGTTGGAATTCACCGGATTAAATGCCGAAGGATTCGCAATCCCGGTAGTGAAACTGTTTATCGTCGTCAGGAACGTCGAAGGAACCGGGCCTCCATTCGGGAAACTCTGGTTAATCACTCCGAACAGAGCTTGCGGAGCGTTTATGCCTTCGAGTGCGCTGCCCACGCGGTTGAAGAACGTATAGCTGATTCCGTATCCGCCGCGCACCACAGTCTTTGAATTGATGCTGTAGGCGAAGCCGATACGCGGTCCGAAGTCTCCGTAGTCGGGATTGACCAGGCTCCGGTTGTACAGGCTGCCGCCCGTGGCTTTCTGCATGGAATCCGTCGCCGGATTGAAATTCGAATAATTATTGTCACGCTCATAGAGCGGAGTAGCGAATTCCCACCGTACTCCGGCGTTTATCGTCAGCTTCGGGCCGACGTGCCAATCGTCCTGAGCATACAGCGCGTGAACGTATTGCCGGAGATTCACCACCGTGTCGCTGCCCTGGTTAATTTGGCTGGGAAGCCCGAAGATAAAATCGGCGAGGTTGTAGCTGGTCGAGTCCGAAGCAATGCTGCAACCCGTCGCCTGCCCCAACAGAGCGCACGTGGGCTTGCTGAACTGTCCCGAGTAAACATCCTGCCCGTACAGCGGATTGACGTCCAGAATTTCAGTGTGAATATTCAGATACTCCCAGCCCGTTTTGATCGAATGGCGTCCCAGATTTTTCGAAAAATTGAGCTTTGGATCCCAGGAAACCGGATTCTGGAATTGCGGATTGCTAGTCTGGCGGCCCAGCGCGGTGAATCCGGTGACCGACTGCGTGTTGAACCCACCGGTCAGATTCGGCGTGGTCGGCAGGCCTTGAATGCCGAACAGCGATTGCAGACTCGGCCCACCCACCAGCGGCGGCTCCTTCCCAGCTACAATATGCGACCAACCAAGCCGCGCTTCGAAAATCGAGCTGGAGGAAACGGTCCAGGTATATCCGGCCGACGCGTTTTGATCGATCGAATGAATGAATCCGTTGCCATCGCCGCCGGCGGGGCCGGCGTAGGACGGTTGATAAAACTGGATGTCTTTTCGCTGGCTCCAGCGCAGAAACGCCGTCATGCGATCGTTGATCTGGCCGTCGATTTTCGCATCGTACTTGTCGCTGTAGTCGCGAATCAGCAGCAGCGCTTCGTAGTTGTTGGATCGCGCTGGTCCGTTGGGCGCCGGAAGTTGGCTCAACATCGCAGCGGCCAGCGGATTAAAGGCGGAAAGCGGGATCTGCGTATTCGCCGGATAGACGGTCCCTGTCAGAGGATTCACCGCGGCCACCGGCAATATGCCCGAACGGTCATTCACATTCGGAAGTGAATCGAAATTCAGGTAGCGCTGCAACTGGCGATAGCCTTCGTAATCCGCAAAAAAAAACAGCTTGTTTTTGATCAGCGGTCCTCCGATGGTGGTTCCAAATTGGTTCCTCTGCAACGTCGGCTTCACGAACACCGCCGGACTGAACAGGAATCCCGTGGCGTTCAGCGCGGTGTTGCGCATGAATTCATAGGCCGTGCCATGAAACTGGTTGGTTCCGGAGCGCATCACTGCGTTCAGGATCGCGCCACCCACGCGCCCATATTCCGCGCTGTAGTTGCTGGTGATCACCTTGAACTCGGCAACGGCATCGGGCGATGCCTGCACCACTTGCGAGGAGTAGCTCTGGTTGCTGGTACCGTAGGCGTTATTATCGAGCCCATCGAGAAGGAAATTGTTGTATGTGCTGCGCATGCCGTTCACGTTGAACGACCCCTCGCGCGGCGTGCCGCTCGGAGAGAAGGAAACCGCGATGGGAGACTTCACCACATTCGCGGCGAGCAGCGCTAGATCGGCATAATTGCGCCCGTTGAGAGGCAGCTCCACGATCGCCGCGCCGTTGATCACCTGCCCGTGCTCGCTCGAATCGGTTTCGAGAGCCGCCGCCGCGCCGCTCACCTCCACCGTTTCTGTAACCGCGCCCACAGTCAGCGCGAAATCCAAACGTTGCCGCGCCCCGACTTCCACTCTGATATCGGATGCCTCTTCCTTTGAGAATCCAGCCGCTTCCGCGGTCGCCTTATATCTGCCTATTCTTACGTTGGAAAACGTGTAGTTGCCGCTATCGTCGGCCGTCGTCTTCGCAACGGTGCCGGTATCCATGTTGAGCAGAGTCAATGCCGCCTTGGGAACCACGGCTCCCGTCTTGTCTCGAACGGTTCCAAGAACCTCAGCGCTATCAAACTGCGCAAACGACAGAGCCGACGCGAGCACCAGCAGTGAAAACATCGCTACAATGCGATTCATCGATAATTCCCCCTTTTGCGAACGTAGCAAATGGGGATGGACGTAGCGTTTCAGCCGTGTGAATTACCCGATACAACCATCCGCACGGCTTCTATCTTACTGCTTAGAGGGCTCAACTGTAGCGCTACCTCTCGCGGCCCGGCGCTTCATGTGCATGTGCTCTCTCGCCGACCGAATCGCCGCGGCGTGCGCAAGCCGGCTCTGCGGCGTGGCCGGTCTGGCCAACGGAGGTGGTGCCCCTGTTCCAAATGGAATATAGATCTGGTTCACGTCGGCCGTATCGGTAAGGATCTCGATCTCTACATCGTCTCCCGAAGTGAGCCCGCTGGTCGGAATCTGCACGTTGATCTGGTACAGCCCGGCCAGTCCGGGCACCAACCCTGCAAACTGGATAGTGCCCGGATTTCCGACCGAGCCGGCATTGTAGTCGTTAAAATAAACATTCAAATTGCCGAAATTAAACTCATCCGAATTGCTCAATGTGGTGCTCGATGGGACGGCTCCGTCGGAAATCGCCGGCGTGACCGTACCCACACCTGTCAGGTAAATCGAAATGTACTCGCCCGCTGTCGCCCCATTGGCTTGACTGATCAGCGCTCCTGTGAGCGCATCCCTCACCGCGCCAAACCCGAGCCCGTTCTGCGTCTGGGAGAAAATTCCTGGCGCCGCGGCTTGGAAATACATCTGCACCACGTTCGATTTGACGTTGTTATTCGTCACCTGAATATTGGCCAACTGCGTCATGTTGTTCACAATCTCGTACGGCACGATGATCGATATCTGTCCCGAACTCACGGCGAAAATCGGACACGGGATGCCATTGATCGTAGCCGATACGCCGCCCAGCAACGTCGGTACGGGCTGTCCGCCTATAACTGCCGTCGTCGTCGAAGCCAGACCGGTGCCGAACAATGTAATCAGCTCGCCCGGAGCGATCGCTGCCGTGATTGGCTGATAACTGGCCGCGTTATACACCATCACCGGGTTAATATACACGCCCGGTTGCGAGAATGTCGCGGCATGTAGCCCCACTACCAATGAGTAAAGTCCGCCGAACCCGACGCCCACATATGCCTGTCCGCCATCGCCGAAGACGTAATTGTAATAGTAGTCGCTCGCGGTTCCATCCGAGTTCACCGCTAGAGAATCGTCCGTACCGTAGTCCTCCGAAAAAGGATAGAGGCCAAGGGCATTCAGCCGCTGATGGATGATCGCATCCCCATTCGGTGAGTTGCCCGTGTTATACTCCGACCCGTAATACGAGTCCGTCCCCCACCCCGTCCCGGAATAATTGGCATCTTCCAGCGCAGCCGTGAAATAGAGCCCTTGACTGATGCTGTTCGTCCCGATCCCCGCCAGCGCCTTCACGCCGAAGAAAATGTCGTACCCGGCCGAAGTCCATCCCAGAATGAAGTTCCCGTCCGCCGACTCGAAAATCGTCTTGGTCCCCGTGAAAAGCGCATTCGCCGCAGTCGTACCCGACGGCGCCGGAATCGTCAGCGTCGCACTTCCATTGCTGTTGAAGTTATAAGTTGCGCCGGAGATCGTTTGCGTCAAGCTCGGCGCCGTCTGGTTGGACGCCTGCCCATTCAGCGTGATGGTGCCAAGCCCGCCCTTCCCATTGGGACTTAAATTAAACAGCGCGTTCAGAATCGCCGAGTTGCCCCCGCCCGTGAAGTCCAGCACCCCGGTCTGATACACTGATGTGAAGCTCGCGTTCGTAGGCGCCGATCCCGTTGGAATCGCGATAAAAATGTCGTTATTCAGAATGCCTTCACCACCCGCCTCCGTCGTGCTGCCCGTGAAGACGCCCTGCGAAACCGCCCCGTATTCATAAAAGTACCCGGTGGTATCCGTCGTCGGAGCCAGCGGGCTCGAAACGTAGCCAGTTCCATTAGAACCGATCGCGTACGTTCCGGTTACGTTATACGCCAGCGGCGTGCCGTTTGAAATCGTATTGTCCACCTGCATACCCGTGATGGTGTAATTTCCATTGCCGTCGAACACGATCGCGCCATAAGTTGCCGTCACTTCCGTCGGGTTATTATTCCCATCGGTATTCACCACCGCAACGTTTCGGAATTGGAAATTCCCTTTGAGCAGGCCATTCCCGCTCGTATCCTGAGTCTGGCCCCGCGCCGCAGCCACTCCAAATACGGCCCATGCTGCCGCTGAAAATAGGAATTTGTTTTGCCGTAAATTCATGAACCCTCTAAAGTTAGAATACTCCAGGACTTCGCGATACAGTCACGCACTATACGCGACTGGAAGTCGCACACTATATAGGATGCGCGGAACCCTCCTTCACGTTCCGTCTAATAAAACCCCGTCCGCATAATAGAAGTCGCATAATTAAGTTGTCAGCCCGCGCGCCCTCCCTCGTCCGTGAGAGGCAGCTTTTCCAAAACCACCATGCCCAGCACAAAAATCGTCGCCACCCTAGGACCATCCACCGACCAGCCTCCTTATCTGAGACGCATGTTCGACGCCGGGGTTGATGTCTTTCGCCTCAATACCAGCCACGGGACCTGGGAGGATCACCTCGCCCGCATCGCCGCCGTCCGCGCCACCGCCGCCGAGCTGTCCGTCCACGCCGGCATCCTGCTCGATCTTCAAGGCCCGAAAATCCGCCTCGGCCAATTCGAGGGAGGCCGCTGCGACCTCGAACCCGGCGCCATTTTTACCATCACCACGGAGCCCGTTCTCGGATCTTCCTCCCTCGCCTCCACCAGCTACACCCATTTCGCCAAGGACGTTAAACCCGGCGACCCCGTCCTGCTCGCCGACGGCAGCATTGAGCTGAAAGTCCTCTCGACCGACGCCGTCTCCGTGCGATGCGAAGTCGTCACCGGCGGCCCTCTCGGCGATCACAAAGGCATCAACCTCCCCGGCGTCGAGCTCACCACCTCCTCCCTCACCCGCAAGGACATGGAGGATCTGCAACACGGCCTGCAAGCCGGCGTCGATTTCGTCGCCCTCTCCTTCGTCCGCAAACCCAGCGACCTTCTTCGCCTCAAGCTTTTTCTGGAAGAACACGACGCTCAGCTCCCCGTCATCGCCAAAATCGAAAAGCCCGAAGGCTGGAAAAACCTGGAGCAGATCCTCGATGAAAGCGACGGAGTCATGGTCGCTCGCGGCGACCTCGGCGTAGAAATGGCGCTCGAAAAAGTCCCCTTCATTCAGAAGCGCATCATCGAACGCGCCCGTGCCAAAGGCAAGTTCGTCATCACCGCCACCCAGATGCTCGAATCGATGATCGAGCATCCCTCCCCCACCCGCGCCGAAGTCTCCGACGTCGCGAACGCCATCTGTGACGGCACCGACGCCATCATGCTGTCCGCCGAAACCGCCACGGGGAAGTACCCCGGTAAAGCCGTTCGCATGATGACCCGCATCGCCGACGAAACCGAAGGCTGGCTCCGCCCCCAAGGCTTTCAGGAGCCTCTCCCGCCCTTAACCCCCTCCAACGCCGAGATCATCGCCGACGCCGCCTATCGAGCCGCCCGCTCCGCCGGGGTCGCCGCGATTGTCGTCTATACCTCCAGCGGTGCCAGCGCCCGCCTCATCTCCCGTCTCCGCCCGCCCGTGCCCATCTACGCCTTCACGCAAAGCGAAAGCATCGCGCGTCAATTGACGATCTCTTTCGGAGTAACCCCGATCATCGCCTCCGACGTAAAATCAACCGATCAAATGCTCCTGCAAATGGAGCAGCGCCTGGTAGCCGCCGGCCTCCTGAAACCCAACGACAACGTAGTCTTCGTATCCGGCCAACCCATCGGCCGCCCCGGCAGCACAAATCTAATAAAACTCCACCGCCTAGGCGAAAGCCAATAATTGGGTGTGACCCGGAGATGCGCGAAAAATGGGGACTGACCACTTTGTCCCAAGGCGGCCACCATCGCTCCCGAAAAACAGCACAGCCTCGACGCCGCGTGGACAGAGCGGTCTGTCCCCATTTTTCGCCCCGTCCACAACCCTGGTCCGTGCCGAGGTGATCTCTGGTCTCGACTCGCCATCTTTGTAAGGTATACTCCCGGAATGTTCATGACGACCGGCTTGGCATTGATCTTCATAACAGCCAAGCTATTTATCGGGTGTGTTATCGGCCTCGCGGCTGCCGCGCTGACCCAGCGATCACGATGGGTGGTCGGCCTTGCGATCCGCGCGGCACTCTTCGGCGGCGTCGCCTTTTTGATCGCCTCAGGAATAGCAGGCTGGGCAGGGTCTCACGTGGCGTTCCAGAACGGCCATCGACTCGACATTGCGCCGTGGGGCGAAGACCCGCGGCTGCGAAACTACATCGCTGAGCACGAGCTCGCGCTTTGTGTCGCAAGCAGCTCGATTGCGGCGATTCTCGCTGGTGTACGCATTCAGAGATCTCGCTAATCGGCGTTCATCCGCGTTCATCGGCGGCCAATAATTTCTTCTTATTTCCCCGGCAACGCCGGCGGACCCCCATCCGGCGCAGCCGCCAACAACTCCGCCACCAACCTGTCATCCGCCCCCTTCATAAACAGCGTCAACTTCGGCTTATTATCCAAGATCCTCTGCGTCTCCAATAACTCGAACAGCGCATCCGCAACCTCCGGATCCCCCGAAATTTCCTTCAGCGCCGTCCCGATCATATTCGGCCGCACCACCGCCGCCTTCGCGATCTCCACCGCCGCCTCGCGCTCCGCCGAGCTCGTAATGATGCTCACCTGATTCGCGCCATCCTGCTTAATCGCCGACGTCACCTGCCGCAGCCGGTTCACCACCTTCTCTTCAATCTGCTTAATCATCCCCGCATCCCGGAAATGCACCTTGCGCACATAAACCGACCCCAGTTGATACCCCCATGCAACCGATTTTTCCGACACCTCCGCCCTTACCGTCTGGCTCATCTGGTGCCTCGTTTCGAGCATCTGTTCGAGCGGCATATTGCTCAGGCACCGCACCGTCGCATTGCTGACATTCGCGCGCAAGGACCCGCGAGGATCGGTATTCTTGAACAGAAACGCCACCGGATCGCTGATCTGCATCTCGTACCAGATGCCAATCCCCATCGGCGCGCCTTCTTCCGAGTTGACAGGCTGGCTCCGCAGATACTCCTGATCGAAGCGCAGATCCAGCACATAACATTTGCCAAAAAAATTCACCACGAACGCCTTTACACCCAGCACTCCCGGCAGGAAATGAAACCCCGGCTCCGAAATCATCCCCACCACCTTGCCGAATAACAGATATACCCGGCAAGTCCGCTCCGTCACAATCGTGTACAGCCCGAAAAATCTCGCCAGGCCGAGCACCAGCACTTCGAGCAGTAGCATTCCTAGAAAAGTCGCGCCCACCGCAATCATGATTTCGATCATGACCGCACCCCCATGAAAATCTGCTGCGCCTTCCCCAGCAGCGCCAGCTTCACGTTTCGAACATAAACATCCAGCACATTCGGCCCCTGCCGCTTCAGGTCGGCCAGCTCCAGCGCCATCATCCGCAGCGGCTCGACCTCTGCCTGAGCCTTCAGCGTCTCGATCTCGACGGCCCTTCGCGATTGCACGATCTTCTGATCCGCTCCCGCATGCGCCAGACTGATGTCGCTCGATACCTGGTTATAAGCGGTATTGATCGCCGCCAGCGCCGATTCCACCTCGGGCGGCGGATCGATCCCCGTAATCAGCGATGCATCGAATACCACGCCATACCGGGCCTGCGTCGACACGCACTCCAGATCCATATACTCATTCAAGTCCCGGAGATTCTTCCGCAGGTCGTTAATCGAAATCCCGGCCACTGCGGCGCCTTTTTCAGGATCGCTCGCGCTCACCGGCAGCGGCTTCGCTTCAAAGCTGGCGATCTTCTGCCGCAACACGGACACGAAGTACGCCATCACATGCACCATGGGCTTCTTGATCGCGAAAATGAACGCGTACAGATTCGCTTCGCTCACCCGGTACCGGATCTGCCCCGTCAACCCGGTATTGAGCTGATCCTTCGTCACCGCTTCGAGCAGCGCTCCGCCGTTATTCGCGTGCGGATCTTCGAGATCGACCGCCATATTCATCGTGGTGGTCGCGATAGAGATCTTGTAAATCTTCTCCCACGGCATCTTGAAATAAGGACCGCCCGGCGGAATCACGCGAACCTGCGGATAGACATACCGGTCCTTCTCATCCGCCCGCAGCCCCTCGGAGATAGGATCGTCGAGCGTCGTCTTGCCGCCCGGCGCCCGTTGCGCCCGCCCAAATACCGTCTTGACCGCGCGCTCATTCTGATCGACCGTATAAATCCCGATCAAAACGCAACGCACGATAAACCATAAACCCAATCCAAACAAAAACCCGCTAACAATCAGCATTGCGCCAGTATATCCATTTGGACAAATTGGAATCGGCGAGGGCGCCTGCGCCGCTGTAAGCCGCAATGCTCTACCGAGGCGCGACCGCAGGGAGTCCCATGAGCCTGCGCGGCTCACCGATGCTGATGAAGAACGACGGTGGCGCGAGCTTCAGCTTGCAGCGTCGGCTTCAGCCGACGGTCTTCGCGCTCACAGAATTCCG
>Ga0182024_10001518_pt1 | contig 59720 bp, 43 predicted proteins | sample P32metaG_FD_120480 | JGI IMG/M metagenome (GOLD analysis project Ga0182024, IMG submission 120480) | Permafrost microbial communities from Stordalen Mire, Sweden - P3-2 metaG (Illumina Assembly) | ecosystem: Environmental > Terrestrial > Soil > Wetlands > Permafrost | place: Sweden: Stordalen...
GCACCCAGGCGTCATCTCCGAATGGCCGGCCGCGCCGGACGCACGACCGCAATCGCTCGATCTGTTCGTTTGCCACCATGGCATTGACCCGCTCGACCCATCTGGCCGGCCGGACGACGGGCCATCGGGCCAGTTGCACACGCTTTCCATCGACGCCGGCGCCGCCGCCGAGGCTTGACCACTGCCAGTCTTCCGCACGCGCCACCATCCTGGCCCGTAATGGGTTTGCTTCGACGTACCCAAGCACACCAAGCAGATGTGGGTCGGACTGCACCGGGAATGCCTTGAAGCGCCCTTGGTAGAGATGGCCCTCCCCGACGCTCGCGCGGTGTTCGCGCCAGCGCCGCACGTGCGTGCTGCTGATCCACTGAACAAACTTTGACAGATCTCCGGCCTTGCGTGGCCAGAGCACCATGTGCCAGTGGTTGTTCATCAGGCAGTAAGCGAGGATGCGCATCTTGACGCGCTTTCGACCCTCCTCCAGGATCGTGACGAACGCGGCAAAATCGCCGGGCTTTTCGAAGACATCCATACGGCAATTGCCGCGATTCATCACGTGATAGATGACATCACCCGCCGCTGACACTGAGCGTGCTCGCCGTGGCATGTCGCCAGCATACCCGAACGGCTCAGGTCGTCAACTGTAAGCAGGAGTGTCCCCTTCATATATTGCAGTCCATGGAGACTGCTATTTCTTCCTCACATTCTACTTCCCTTGGAGCTCTCTCGCTCCCTGGATCTTGTTCCACATCTACTTCCTGTGGGGTTCTTTCATCCCCTGGATCTTCGTCCACATCTACTTCCCGTGGGGTTCTTTCATCCCCTGGATCTTGTTCCACATCTACTCCCCTTGGGGCTCGTTCATCCCTTGGCTCTCCCTGCACATCTACTTCCCGTAGGGTTCTTCCATTCCTCGGATCTTCTTCCACTTCTTCTTCCCGTGGGCGGCGCAGCTTCATTTATCCGGACCTGCAAAATTATGGCCGGTGCCATGACTTTGCCGGTTGCCTGCTTAGTATTTCTCGTTTTTTTCTAAACCTTCGACCAGGGCGGGAGGAAGGGGCGGAGGGTCGGACAACGACGACTCGGGCTTTACTCTTGGCCGAGTACCCACGCCGCCGCGTCCGCTTGGAGAACCTCCATGTCTAAACCAACCTACTGCATTCCGCAACCCCAGCGCCTGCGCCGCATCCAGCATTCGTTCGCCTGGATCGACCACCGGCTCCTGCGCAGCGGCTTTGTTCAAATCATGACTCACCAGGACCAGAGCCTTTACCTGTTCCTGGCGTTGGCCGCCGACCGCAACGGCGTCAGCTTCTACCGCAAGGAGAAAATCTGCAACATTCTCGGCCTCGACTTCGGCGAGTTCGAGGTGGCGCGGGACCGGCTGATTAACATGGGCCTGATCGCCTTTGAGACGTATTCGGCCCTGAGCGTCAACGGCTTCTACCAACTGCTTCCCGTCGACGGCAGGCCGCCGGACTTCGCGTCGGCGACGCCCGTGGGCTCGGCGCCGCCGAGCAATCCGCCGGTACGAAGCCCGCGGCCTTCTCTGACGTCCCGGATCGCGGCAATGGCAGCCGCGGGTCCGACGGGTTCGACAAGCTCACCGCAGGCAAGCTCCCCGCCAGCGGGCCCGACGAGCGGAACTGCTTCGACGAGTCCGCCGCGGGCGGCCTCCGCGCAGTCGCCGCCAACCTCCGTGACTGATCTGGCCAGCCGTCTGGCCGCGGCGTTCAAACCAGTCTGATTCCGCGTGACCCAATCAGGGCAATGGTGGCGTTGTCCCCCTTGAGGTTCGGCCTCGCAGCGAAGATCGCCACGCCCTGGCCTTTCTCGGACGGCCGCTAATGAGCTGGTTGCAGGCCCTTCATAGGGACGCTGCGGATCACCAATGAGGTTGCGGGCCGGAACAGGCTTGGGGCTGCTCTATGGGCACACGCCGGGAGCCTTTTATCTACAGGAGCAATTACCATGTCACAACGAAACGCCCTCTTCTGCGGCATCGACATCGGCAAGACCAGGCATGTCGCCCGCATCATCAATGCCGACGGCGAGACCCTCATGCGGCCGTTGAGCTTCACCAACGACAGCACCGGCTTTGCCCTGCTGCGCCAGCGCCTGGACGAGACGCGGCGCGGCAAGCCCCTGCTCATCGGCATGGAAGCCACGGGACACTACTGGTACGCCCTGCACGAATACCTGACTGCCCCGCCTCCGGCCGCGCCGGGCCAACAAGGCCATGCGGTCGTTGTCCTCAACCCCCTGCAAACCGCGGAACAATCACGCAAGCAGATCCGCAAGGCAAAGACCGACAAACGCGACGCCCGCACTATCGCCATGCTGATGAAGAACGGCGAGTTCCGCCGTACCGTCATCCCGGGCGAACTGGCCACCACCTGCCGTCAACTGACGCGACTCTGGTTCGCACTGGGCTGCCAGCGCACGCGCGTCAAGCAACTCATCGGGTCAACCCTCGAATGGCTCTGGCCGGAGTTCGAGGCACACTTCTCCGATCCCCTCTGCGCTACCGCGCAAGCCGTCCTCCGGCTGGCGCCATCGCCACGCGGACTGCTCCGCGTGGAACTGCCGGCCCTCACCGAGTTGATCGAGAAAACCTCCAGACGCAAACTCGGCGAGGACCTGGCCCGCCGGCTCCTCGAGTCGGCACGCACCTCGGTCGGCATGCGCCGCGGCGAGGAGGGCGCCGTCGAAGCGGTCGCCACCCTCTTGCTGCAGCTCGACGCCAGCACCCCTGTCCGCCAGCGACTGCGCGAGAAGATTGAGGCGTTGGGGGCAACACTCCCGGGGTATCTGCTTACCCTTCCCGGCGTCAGCCCCATCTCCGCCGTCAGTCTCTTTGCCGAAACCGACCCCATCTCGACCTTCAGCAGTGCCGACCAACTGGTTGCCTTCGCTGGCCTAGACCCTACCGTCTTCCAAAGCGGCCAGTACGATGCGCCGCGCCGCTGCATCAGCAAGCGCGGCTCACCCCACCTCCGCCGCACGCTCTGGCTGATGGCCCTGAGTTCCGTCCTGCACCCCGGGCCGCTGCAAGACTACTACAAACGCCGCCGTGCCGCGGGGCTGCACCATATCTCGGCAGTCACCGCCCTCGCGCTCAAACTCTGCCGCATCACCTGGCGGGTCATGACCGACCAGCGCGACTACTCGCCGGAGCCGCCAACCAGCAAAGCTGGCGCGCCCGTCGCTGTGAAAAACGCCGTGCCGTCAAAGAAAAGGAAGCTACCCCGATGAAATCTTCAATTTTACGCTTGACTGCCCATAGCTGGTCTTCGCCGTTCCCCCCTTCGCCGTTCGGGCTCGGGGGCCTTCAGGTCTTCCGGAAGAATGCCGTGGGGGCCAGCGGCCGGCGGGCGCTTGGTTTCCGCAGTGTTGTCCTGAGCCGGGCCCACCGGCTCAACCGGTCTTTCAGTGGAGAATGACGTCGTCGAAAGCACCAGGCCGAGCGCCATTGCGCTCATCAAGCAATGCGCCCGATGCAAAGCGTCTTTGCATGTTAGGGCGAAACGGCGAATAGCATCCATACGTTCTCCAGTTCTTCGTTTATAACCGAAAAAGCGGGAACGGGTTGACGGTGGCTTGTGCTCTCGCACCCCGCTCAGCGACTTGAAAGATCAAAGAAGCTGTTCGGCGAACAGCCTTAGAATCCGTTGCCAATGCAATTCGGCCGCCGGACGGTCGTAGACCGGGGTATCATCCACGGCGAAGCCGTGCTTTACATTGGGATAGACTTCCACAACATGTTTGACGCCCGCCGATTGAAGCGCCGATTCGAGCCGCTGCTTCTCCTCCGGCGTGAAATGAGGATCGATGCCGGCGATGCCGACGTAGACGGCGGCGCGTATTTTCGGGGCGAGGAGGTGGGGGCTGTCTGGTTGGTCGATCGCGAGGCGCGCGCCGTGCAGCGAAGCAGCGGCGGCGACGCGGTCAGTGAAAGTCCCCGCGGCCGATAGCGCGAAGGCGCCGCCCATACAGTAGCCGACGCAGCCAACTTTCCGGCCCGCGACAGATGGCTGGAGTTCCAGAAAGGAGAGGAAACTGGCGGTGTCCTCCATGACCAGTTGATTGTTGAGCGACCGGAAAAGCGGCATCAGCCGGTCCCGTTCCGGGCCTTCTTTGAACGCCGTGGCCGGATCGAACGCCCTCGTTGGGCCGGAGCGGTAGTAGAGGTTGGGCAGCAGGACGTTGTAGCCGCTGTCGGCAAGTCTTTCGGCCATGTCGCACAGTGCCGGACGGATGCCGATCCCATCCATGTAGAAGATGACCGCCGGCCGGCTCCCTCCTTGCGGCGGAGGGAAGAAATGACACGGCGCGACGCCGTCCTTCGTTTTGATGTCAACTAATTCTCCGTTCATGGGAGCTTGACCCTCATTCCTCCGGCGTGTCGATGAGCAACTGCAACCTCGCGGCCAAGTCAGCGGGAAAACGGCTTGGCCATGCGCGGTCGATCAGGCCGACTTCCAGCATGTCGAGCAGATGGACCTGGTCCTTGCGGCGGAACGAGGTCAGCTTCATCCGAACCAGCGCCTCGAGGGCAACCAGACGGAAGTCCTGGGGCTTGCTCGATTCGCCGACGTCCGGTGCGGGGACCAGGCTGGCGGGGCGGACCTTCTCCCCGGCGAAGATAACGTGTACCGCGTCTTTCGGTCCGGCATCGGGGCCGTCCAGGAACATTTCGGCGTCGGAGACGTTCCAGCGCCGGAACCCGGCCGGGGCGAGGGCGCGCTCGGCCGCCTCCAGGTCGGCGCGGCGCAACAGGATGTCCACGTCCTGGGTGTTGCGGACCGCCGACGGATCGACGGTCGCCACCCAGGCGGCCACGGCATTCCCGCCGATCACCGCATAGGCCACTCCGGCTGCCTCCAGCGCTGCGGTTGCCCGTTTAAGTCGGTCGCGCACTCGCTCCACGGCGGATGCCATCCTTTCCAGCAGAGATTGCTCGGACCATGTCCGCATCATCCCACGATCATATCGTTGATGCAGGGCATCAACCAGAGTGCAGGACGGGCCGTCTCACCCCGCCTTGGCCGGGAGGGCATCGGCGAAATGCTGGAGCAGCTTGATGGCCAGGTCGCGGCCGCCTTTTTGCAGGGCGGTTTTGCCGGCCAGGTCCTCGCCGAGGTCCACGGCGCGGGTCGTCGTGCGGTTGGAAAAGAGGACCTGCCCTTGCCTGCGCCCGGTGGCTTTCATCTCAATCCGGCCCGAGCAGCTTATGAGGCTGCCGATGCGCGCGTTGAATTCGCTGAAGGCCTCGCCGGTGATGGCGACGTCCACGCCGGCGCGGTCGAGCTCGGCTTCGGTGCCGTCGATGACCGTGAAGCCGGCGGAGATCAGGACGTTCTTGACCTCCGTTTCGACCGCCGGGTCGAAGCGCGTGACGGCGGCCGGAGAAACGTGGTGCTCGGGAATGTACACGCAGACCTTGGGCAGCTTGCGGGTCGCGAGCCGTGCCTTCAGCGCCGGCAGCGGGTCGGCGGCTTGCTGATCGGTCGCGACCAGCTTCGCGCCCGCCAATCGCAGCCTCTCGGATATTTTTTGCGATAGCTGCATGAGCAGGTCGCCGGTGTCGGCATCCCTGGGTCCCTTGACGATGATCCCTTCAACCAGACCGGTTTCGGTGCTGATGAGCCTGGCAGTGATGAACACTTGTTTGTCAAATGAGAATGCCTTGCCGGTGATGATGATCTTGGCCCCCACGATCTTCCCGATCTTGATGGTCTGGCTGGGGTCGACCAGGCCGCTGAGGTTCAATTCGTGTTCCGCTATCATCTCGCCCATGGCGGAGGAGCGATCCACGAGCTGAATTCCCGGCTCCCCGCTCAGCGTTGCCATGAGCACTTCACTGATCTGCTTGCCCATATCGGGCGTGCCGAAATTGGAGTCGAATTCGAGGACCGCGACGGTAACGCCGTCGGCAGGTTGCGTCGCCGCCGGCTGTGTGGCTGCGGGTTGCGTTGCCGCCGGTTGCGTCGCGGGAGCGTCGGCGGCACGAACGATCGCCGGCCGCATAAGGCAGAGACACGCCAGTATTGCGGGCATCGGCAGATATTGGGTCTTCATGGGTTGGCTCCCTCTGGAATGACGATTGTCGGGACCTTTCGCGGTATCGGCGGCGACTGCTGAACATGCCGCTCGCTCGGCGGCGGCGTGGGCTGGGGGCGCGTCGCCAGATAACTCAGGAGATTGCCCAGAAGAATCTGGCTGCGTGGGTCCTCGCCCCAGGGCCCGAGCGGCACCTGGCACAGCACGATCCGCCCCGCACCGGTCGTTTTGGTCACGATCAACGCGTCGATCGGCCGCGGACGCTCGCCGGGGGATTCCGGCGCCCACCACGCCAGTTCCAATGCCGGTTCGTCCGGCGGAAGCTGCAACGCAAACAGGGCGCCGCTCGTGTCGGCCACCCAACTGTGAAGATCGTCGCTCGACAGCCGTTCGAATAGCGGGTGCTCCGGTTTGAAACGAATATCGGCCGGCAGTTCGCGGCGCGCCAGTACGTACCCTGCGACGCGGTCCGCCAGTCTCTGCCCGAACACCGCCACGCTAGTCCCGGCGGCAGCGAAACCAACCAGCGGCCCCTGTGAAAATGCCGAATCATCGATCTGGTTGGCCCCAACCAGGACCATGTCCGGGCGATCGAGCACCTTCGTCAGGTCGCTCACCCGGGTGAAGGGGACCTTGGCCGCCGCGAGGATTTTAGGCAGCCCGTCAGGATCGTCCCAGACGACCAACTTCCTGACCTCACCGTGCGAATTGGTTTGAAGCCGTTCCGGCCAGTCTTGGGTCAAGTCCGCCGGGAAAACCGACACGTTCATCTCGCCGCTTTCCAGGACTTTCTTGCCGTCGCGTTGAATGACTTGGTAAACCCACCGCAGTCCCGTCCGAACGCGCACCTCCGGCGACTTGATGGTTACGGCCGCTCCCTTATCGGCGTTCATGGCAACCGTCCCGCCCGCAAGCTTTACCGCGCCGAGCCCCAATTCCCAAACCAAATCGGCGGCGGGCATCGGTTCCCTGGCAACCCAGCGAACCGTGACGGTCTGGTCCTGCCCGGATAACCAGTACCCCTGGTGGGAAAAGAGAACGATCAATAGTGCCGTCACATTCAATTTGCACCCCCGGCTCTTGGATGGGCCGTGGCAGTATCCAGAACCGCCGCACGCCGGTGTGCTACGCAACTCACAAACCGGCGGTCCAACGTTCCCAAAGCCACTCCCACCGGAGCACCCCTTGGTTGGGATATAGGATGCACGAGGGCCTGCGCGCGTTTTAGAAAATGTCGCTTTATTGAACTTTTTTTTGCAAAAGTTGCCAGAAGCTGCCGTACACCCGGCTGATTAAATGATTTACGATCCATCGCGGCATGTACCCCTGTCGATTATAGTGCTGACCTCGACGTGCCGACCAACCATCATTCGGATCGAGAACGCGCCCCTGATTTGCGGAAACAGACGCGATCATTCTTCGCGTACGCTCGTCATGCCCCCGCCGACTGTGGTTCTGGACCAAATTTACCGCGACCCCAAATCGCCAGGTCAGCGACTGCCTGCCGTGCTCGGCACACCTTCCACAGGCCAGCAATTGCGTTTCTGCTCGCCGCGACATTTCACGCTGTGGGCATCGCGTTTTCGTCGCCTCGCCTTGGCCTGGCGGCCTGTGGCGCTGCTCGCGCCCAGGGCCAAGCCGAAGAGCATTTTCAGGTCTTTGCCGTCCTGGCTTCTCCCGGCTTGCGCCGCTCTGGGGCATCGGACCTGGTCGAGGCCGAACTAGCCATGATGCCGGGCGTGCGGATCGTCGAGCGGGATCATCTTGACGCCGCATTGGGAGAATTGTCCCTTTCGCAGCTTCTGGGGCCGGACTCGGTTGACAAACGCCTGACGCTGGGCCGGCTGGTCAAGGCGGATGCGCTGGTGATCCTGGCTGACGACGACCGCGCGGGCTTTGCCGCCGCCGCACCCGCGGGTCGTGCCATGGCCCGGGTGGTAATCTGCGATTGCGCCACCGGAGCCCGGCTCTTCGATGGGCAGGCGGCGATCGACCCCATTCGACAGGCTCAGGGCGAGCCCGGCAAACCCGATGGTACAGCCCCGCAAGAGCTGCCGCTGCCGTTGGCCGTCGCCGACGCGGTCGCCCGGACGCGCCAGCGCTATCCATCCGGAGTTGGGCGGATCGTGGGCACATCCCCTTTCGTGAACCACGGGTTGACAAATGATTACGACCTGTTCCAGGATCGCTTTGCCGCGTTGTTGAACAATGCAGTATCCCTGGTGTCGGGCGTGGCGGTGCTGGAAATCGACGAGGCCCGGTCCATCGCAAAGGAACAACAGATCGCAGGCGTTGACGCTCTTGGCGCCGCCCGCCTGGTGCCGCTGATCATCGAAGGCGATTTCCAGGTGACGCAGACGCGTGCTGCGGCAACCCAACCCAACCCCCCCGCCGCCGCGACGACCGACCTGTCGGTGGCGTTCACCGTAAGCCTCAGCGACGGCAAGGGAACGCTGCAAAAGTTGCGGAAGACCGTCTCCCTCGCCGAGGCGCCCGGCTTCCTGACCCGCGAGGTCCCCGACGTTGCCGCAGGGGATTTGCAACTCCAGGACCGCCAGCCGGTGAGTGCCGGGGCACAGTTCGACGCCTTGGTGCGACGGGCCGGCGAATTCGCCCGGCTGGGCGCTTTCGAGCAGTCGGTCCCGCTCCGCGAGGCGGCATTGCTGCTGCAACCCACCGACGCCGGACAACACGAGCGGCTCGTGGACGAATACCAGCGCCTCTCCATGCCGCTGGTATCCGTCCCCGGCCAGACACTGCCTCAACTGACGGCCGCCGAGCGAGATCGCAAAAATGCCTTGCACGATGCCCAGTGGCAGGCGGGGATCGAACATCTGGAGTACCTGGTCCGGAACCGCCTGATCGATCGGCCGCACGCGATCAGGGCAGCAGCCCATTACCGAGCACGCTACCCGGCAGCGATCCCCGACGGCCCGCCCCGCCTGCGGGAATTCTTCAGCGAAGTCTATCCGGCGGTGCTGGCTCTGGAGCCGGGCAAGACCGCCCTACCGCTGTCCTCCACCGTCCCTGCCCTCCCCACTACCTTTCCCAGTGCCACGACCCAAACGTCCCTGCCGCCCGACGAAATCAACCAGCTCGAGAAGATCGCATGGCTGGCGGCGTTCTTCGGCCCGGCCGCCAGCAACAATCCTGACCGCATGGATGTGCCGCTCACCTCGGCCGCCCCTGCCGTACTCACAGACGATGCGGCGGATTTCCTGGCCGACATGATCGTACGCTGGTTCCCCGACGACGTCTTTCTACCCCGCTCCGCCGGCTATGTATTCGAGCGAGTGCCGGTTTCGGAGACATACCTTCGCTTTCTCGACTGCGTCGAAAAGAGCGGCAAGGCGCCCTACGGATTCTGGGTTCGCCTGGCCCGGCTGCGGATGCAGTGCCTCGCGGAGATCCGTCTGCGTACTACGCAGCAGGCTGCAACGGATTTGATCGCGAAGATCGATGCGTTGGAACGGGACTACCGCGGCGTGAAACTGCATGGCCAACCGCCGGGGCCAACCGACCCCCTGCTGGTGGCGATCGCGCGTCTCCGAGCGCGGGCAACGGGCGCCCCGCCGCCAACTGTCGCCGCCTATGTGCCTGTCGGCGTCCCTTCGACCAATCCTTCGCCCATCACAATGTCCGGGCCAGTGCAAGGTTCGGCAATCGACAAGGGGAACCGGCTCTGGTTCGTCCCAATTCCTGTTCGTCGCAGGACAGTTGACAGTGACGACAGCAAGGTAGACAGCGACGACCGGACACCCCGCAACACGACGGTGGACAGCGACGACAGGGCAATCTCTTCCTTGATAGCCGCCGGCGGAAGCCAGCGGACGCGGGCCCGCGACCGTGACGGTCCCGCCCCGCCAAGCGAGTCAACAGCTTGGCCCGCCCAGGAGCAACTCCTTTCCGCCGGCCCCGCGCTCGATGTGGTCTGGTCGTCGCGGCACATCTTATTCTGGCAACAGCCGGACCTGCTCCAGGAAGTCTTCAATGCGACCACGGCCGCCAACGCCGACTCCCAGCCGGACGCCACAGGCGGCAAGCGGACGATCATCGACCCCCCGCGGGTCCACATCACCGATGTCAAATGGGATGGAAAGCGAGTATGGGTCGCGTACACTCTCATCGCTGAACGCCAAGTTGGTGGGCCCGACCTGTCGTCGGCGCTTGCAATCATCGACGCCGACGGCAAAACCATTCAACGGATCGGCACAAATGACGGCCTCCCTCCCGCCGACCAGGCCTTGCTGATCCATCCCATCTCCGAAGGGCGTGTCGTCGCGATCGGCTCCTTCGGCGACCATCAACGCGGCTGGTGCGCCCTGGTCACCGCAGGCGTCCCCGGCGGACGAACCCAGGTGAACGTTTTCCACCAGGCGGTCGCCATCAACCCTCTATCGCCCGGCGCCGGCAAGGTCGACGATGACAGCGACAGCGCCTTCCGACCCACCTGGCTTGCCGAATGCCGCCCCGGATCGCCCGCCGGCCCATGGCTCCTGCTGGTGGGACGCGCCGCGGCCACCCAGAGCCGGCCATTGGTCATCGACCTGGCCTCTCTCAAGGTATCCGTCAGTGCCACCGCATTTACCCACGACGACAGCCAACAAGCGACCCAGGCCTTCGCGGCTCTTAATAATAATGACAGCTTCCTGGAAATGCACAACAGTTCCCTCTATCGCTACCAATTGACCTGGGACGGCTCGCGCCTGTCCGGAACTCCGGCACTGGCGGCCTCCGGCGACGCCTCCGCCGGGCCATTCGAGCGGCTTCTGCCGGCAGGAGACTATGTCTATCTATTCGGCAACCGTCGCGCCCCCGACAACTCCTGGCTCCGCTGCAACCTCAAGTCAAAAGAGGTTGAACGGATCGAAACGGACTATCTGGTCGCCCGCGACGGCCCCTGCACCGCCTTCGGCTTCTCCTCCCGGTTCGGCTTGATCGGCTGGGGCCAGCAAGTCTGCCGGCTCGTCGTCTCCCGCGACCGCCCCGCCGGGGCCCTCCAGCGAAAACTCTTCCTCACCCCGATGGGCATAAAAGCACGCTTCGAACCGCAAGACCCATCCGCCGGGACGGCACGGCCCGCATCGCCGACCGACGCGCCAGAGCAGGTCCGTAGTGAGAACTCTTCAAGTGCCGCCGGTGCCCTCACCGGCGGAAAGCCCCCTGGCGCCGCAAGACCGCCGGTGGGGGCACCAAAGGTTCCCAAGCTCCGTACCGACCCTGCTCCATCACCCCTCACCTTACCCGCGGAACCGCTGAAGCCGGCGACACCCCCGCCAACGCTCGATGACCTGATCGGCCACATGAACACTCATGACCCGGCCAAGGCTCGGTCCCTGTCGCGCCTGGCCGAACTGAACCCCGACACCTTCGCGCCCGAGAAAAAACGTCAAACCTCCGATGCATTAATACCGCTGATCACCGCCGGAGATGCCGGCACAAGCCAGTTGGCTCTGCGTGCCTTTGCCGTCTGGCATGCCCGCGAATCCGAGCCGCTGCTGCTGGCCGCGCTCCAAGCCCCGGAGGCCGCCGCACGCCGCCACGCGCTGGAAGCGATCGGCCTATGCAAGGACCCGGCCATCATCCCCGACGTCCTGCGGCAGCTCGCGAAGGACCCAAGCCCCACGCTGGGATGCCTCGTCGCCATCGGCCCCGCCTCCGAACCCGCCCTCCTGGCACTGCTCGCCAGATCAAATTCCCCCAACTCCAACGGCGCGGTCATCGACGCCCTGGCGATGATCGGCACCTCCCGCAGCGTGCCCGCCCTGCGCGCCATCCTCGACCAGCACCCCGACCGCCAAACCACCGAGGTGACCCGCCAAGCCCTGGAGATGATCCAACAGCGCCAGCGATGAATGCGCCTTCCTCGCGTCTTGCGTCGACCGTCGCTTCCAAATAGCCCAGAGTTGGTTACGATTGACGCTGTACGGGAGATCGCAGATGGCCCGCAAGGCCACCCGGTGGAAGATCCGACACGGACGGCGGTGGAATTCCAGACGCCGGGTGGCACCCCGTCCAATTGATTGTTTTCATGAATCCGGCCGTTAATCAGGGCGGCCGCCCGCTTGTGGAGGTTCGGCCATGAGATCAACCTTTTCCTGCATCACCTTATTCGCGTTGGTCGTCCTGGCCATCGCGAGGGGCAATACCGCGACGGCGGGCGAACAAGCCGGCCCGTCGCTCAAGCAGGGAGATGCCGTCATCCTCGGCGGCCGCAGTGCCGTTGTCACCCGGCTCGACACGTTGCCGTACGTGGAAAGCGACTATTCGAAGCGGTTCAAGTTCGACTCGGTTGACAATCCCAAGCTCAAGGAGCTGCGCCAGCGCTACCACCTGGAGGACGTCGTCGCGCCCGGCAAGACGGAGTTCGATCGCCAGGTGCTGCTGCTGGACTGGGTAAACCACAAATTCAAGAAGTTCGGCAAGCCCTCGTCGCCCGCCAAGGGGGCGCTGGACGTCCTCGCCGCCGTTGATGCGGGGAACTCCTTCTTCTGCACGCAATACGGCCAGGTGATGGTGTCGGCGGCGGCCAGTCTTGGTTGGGTGGATCGGGCGCTGGCGCTGCGCCGGCCCGACAACCGCTGGCATGGCTCAACGGAACATACCTCCACGGAAATCTGGTCCAACCAGTACCGCAAGTGGGTGCTTTTCGACCCCACCTTCGCGATGTACGTCGAAAAGGACGGCGTGCCGCTCAGCGCCTATGAATTCAGGCAGGAGTGGTTCTACCACGACGCCAACGACGTGACCTTCGTCCAGGACAAGGACCGCAAACGCTATCGGAAGTCAGACATGCCGGTCCTTCGCGGCAGTTACCCCGGCTTCGGCGACCTGACCTTCGACCCCGGCGCAACCGACGTCTACGCGTTCATCGGCTACGTCCCCAACACCGACGTCATGGACAGCGGCCTGGACTACGGCAGGATGTTCATCACCAAGGACAAGCTGTGCGATGGCACAGTGTGGCACACGCGAACCAACCCCGCCGACCCGGCGGTGGACCCATACTTCCCCATCGATCAGGCGGCGCTGTCGCTCACCGCCAGCGGCAAGGCCTTGGGCGTGTGCCTCAAAACGTTGACGCCCAATTTCAAGGCCTTTCAAGTGCGCTTCGACGGCGGCGACTGGGAGCCCGCCACTGACACACTCACCTGGGACCTTCACCCCGGGAACAACCGCATGGAGGCCAAGGCGGTCAACCGGTTCGGCGTCGATGGCCCGATCTCCACGGCGGAGGTGGAACTCAAGGCGGGAAGATAGCACCGATGAGCCGGTTGTTCGCCCCGTGGGCCGTACGACCGGGCTTGCTTCGATCTTGAGCAAGGCAATGGCGCGATAACTTAGTGGCGGTCAATCATCATGGGCACACGCCTCTATGTCATGTAAGGAGTCCGCCATGGCTAATGTTGAAGAATGCGATATTGTCGTGCTTGGCAGCGGTCTTGCGGGCAAGCTCCTGGCTTGGACGCTGGCGCCCGAAGGCAAGCGGGTGGCGGTGATCGAGCGGAAGTATGTCGAGGGGTCATGCTCCAACATTGCCTGCCTCCCCAGCAAGAAACTGGTCCTCTCCGCCAAACATCGCCTTCGACGACTTCCGCGTGGTCCGCGACAACCTCGCCGGGGGCAGCCGCGTGACCACCGGCCGCCAGGTGCCGTTCTGCATGTTTATCGATCCCGAGCTGGCACGGGTCGGGCTGAGCGAGCGGGAGGCAAGCGAGCGCGGCATCCGCTTCCGACTGGCCAAGATCCCGCTGGCAGAGGTCTTACGGGCCCACACGCTGTCCGAGACGCGGGGTTTTCTCAAGGCGCTGATCGAGGAGAATGGCAACCGCATCCTCGGGTTCACCGCATTCGGCGTCGAAGCCGGGGAGATCATGGTGGCGGTGCAGGTGCTGATGGTTGCGGGACTGCCGTACACCGTACTTCGGGACATGGTTATCACGCACCCGACCATGGCCGAGGGATTGGGCGACCTGTTCGCATCCCCTCTCTCGGCCGCGGGGAAATGATCAGTGATGCCGCTTGGCCATTGTCGCGTTGGACTTGCCCGGACGCGCCGGGGCCTGCACGACGAGCTTCACCGTCGCCGTCGCCGTTGTGTAGTCGGTGCTGTCGTTCGGCGTGAACTTCACCGACAGCGTGTGCGTTCCCGCTGACAGCAGCGTCCCGGCAGCGGGCGTGTAAACCAGGGTGCCTGGCACGCTGGCCACGGCGTCGAGCTGGCTGCCGCCCAGGGCCGTCGTTGAGGTAATGGCGCTGGGAGTATTCCAGGCGATCGTCGGCGTTGCCTTGGTGATGGTCAGCGTAGCCGTGCGCGTCACTGGGGCGATGTAGTTTTGGTCGGAGGTGTTGAAGGTCACCGTCACCGTGTACCGGCCGGCTTTGGTCGGCGGTGTAGAACTGGGGCCGTAGCTGGCAGAGGCGTAACTGTATGTGAAGGTGCCGCTGGGCGTTTGGTCCGTGCCGCTGCTCACGCCGGTGACGGTCACAGCGCCGCTGGTGAGCGGGTATGCCTGGGGCATGCCGTTGTATGTCGTGCTTTCGCTGGCCGCGTGAACCGTTAGCCTGGCGGGCTTGATCGTCCAGGTCGTCGTCGTGGTGGCGACGGCGTACTCGGCGGTATTGGTTGGCGTGAACGTCACCGTCACCGTGTAGGTGCCGGCGTTGGTGGGCACGGTCGGGGACCCGTTGTAGGCAAAGGTGAGTATGCCGCCGCTGCTATTGAGGCCGTTGACGCCTTTCACGACGACGGCGCTGGCCGGATATCCCTGAGAGACGCCGGTATAGGTCGTGCTTCGGGCCGGCGCGCTCAGCTTCGGCATGGTCCGGGGCGGGACAACCGGCACAACAGCCGACACGTTGACTGTTACACCTGCGCTGGCGCTACCGTAGTCGGTGGTGTCGGCGGGGGTGAAGGTGACGTTCAGAATCTGGCCATTGCCGGCGGGAAGGACGGCGCCGGTGGCTGGGGTCACGCCATCGGCCAGCGTGTAGGTGAATGTGCCGGGGACGTTGGCGGTGGCATCCAGTTGCGATGCGGACAGGGCGGTGCCGCCGGGGATGCTGGCGGCCGGGTTGTTCCATTTCAGCAGGAGACCCTGGACGTTGAGCTGGCCGGTGCCTTGCGCGAGTAGCTGGCCGTTGTAATCGACGACGATGGTGCTGTGCGTGGACGAGGCGAGGGCGCCTTCGACCGCGAGGTCCCCCTGGTCGGTCACGCTGCCGCCGTTGTCGACCGTCAGGGCGCCTCCGGAAGCGACGGTGAAGGCAGCGCCGGCGGCCACGTCCAGGCTGCCGCCCGCGAGCACCTCCCAGGCCGCGGTATCGGTGGTGACGGTGCTGCCGGAAACGGCGTCGAAGACGCCGCCCACGGTGTCGCTACTGAGGGAATTGCCGGTTCCGGGGTCGAAGTTGCCGCCCACGGACATGGTCCCGAAATCGTCGAAAAAGCTGTTGGCGCCCAACGTAAAGCCGTTCGTCACGCTGAAGGGCTTGGAGCCGTATTCGTAGAAAAAGCTGCTGGCCCCCAGGCTGAAGCTGCCGCCAACTGAAAGCGTTGAGGCGTCCGTGGGAGACGTTCCGTTGTATACATAGCTGCCGCCCTGGCCGTAGATGGTGAAATCGCCTTTCACAGTGAAGGCCGACGAGCCCTGGTTGTAAACGTAGCCCAAATCGTTGGCGCCGGCAGTGGTGTCACCGATGCTGAAACTGCCGCCCACGGTGAGCGTCGCGGCGCCGGTGGGGGAGCTGCCGTTGTCCACGGAGCCATCGTTGCCGAGGGCCAGGTTGCCGGCCACGCTGAAGGTCGAGGTGCCGTCGTTGGACACACCGGAGCCGCCGCTGAGGTTGAGGTTGCCGCCAACTTTGAAACTCGCGGCATCGGTCGGCTCGGAGGATGCGCCGTTGGACACATATGTGCTGTCGCCCAGCAGGGTGAAGTTTCCGGCGACGCTGACGGCCGAAGCGCCGAAGTTGTACAGGTAAGATGATCCGCCGCTGCCGCCGACGGAAAAGTCTTCGCCCACGGTGAAAGTGGCGGCGTCGGTACTGGAAGTGCCGTTGAAAACAAACCCGTTGTCGCCGAGGGTGAAGGCGTCGGTGACGTCGAAGGCGGCGGTGCCGGTGTTGTAGACAAAACTATTGTCGCCCGCGGCAAATGAGCCGCCGACGGTGAACGTGGTGGCGCCGTCGGTTTGGGAATTGAACACGCCGATGGACCCGGCATCGACGACGTTGCCGCTCACCGAGACGCTGCCGTAGTTAAATAGGTTAGCGGAATCGCCGGCGTTGAGATCGCCGGAGACGTTCAGGTTGGTGGCGGCGTTCACGGTCAGCGTGGCGTTGGCGCCCAGCGAAACCGACCCGCCGGAGAAGGTCACGTCATTGAGGGTCGCAGTTGAGTTATCGACGAGCATCGCCAGGCCGTTGCCTGCAATCGTCACGCCTGCCTGCGTGCTGCCGTCGATGGTGACGGGGTTATCGATTGCAGCCAGATCGGCGAGGAGGGTGATGGTCGGTGTGCCGGCGAGCTGAAAGTTGATGACGTCGGGACTGGCGGCGCTGTCATTGGCGTCGTTATTGACGGCATTGATGGCGTCGCGAAGGGTCACGATGCCCGCGGTGGGGCCAGTGGGGTCGTCGCCGGCGCTGGTTACGGTGAAGAACGTGCTGGAAAGCAATCGGCGATGCTCCAGTGGTTCGACATGACATTGGAACGCCCTAATCGGCCGGGGGGACTTCAAAGCCGCCGAATTCCGCCGCAACCACTGGGTCAAAGACCGCTTCATGATGCACCTCGTCGTCGGAGCCCAGCGCCGGCCGTTCTCCGCGACGGGCCAGTCACCAAGCATCCGCCGGGGATGACATACAATAAAAAACGGTGTAGAACCTCGTCGCCCGTCCGGGTACATTTTCACCCCGATCAACAAACGTTCAGAAGCTGACTAATTGAGAACTGACCATTAACCACGGGAGACCTCCATGCGCAAGTACATCAATGTGAAGAACTTCAGCCGCCTCGGGCTGGGCGTGCTGTTCGCCTTCGGCGCGACCGCCCTGGTCGTCCGCGCTGAAGACACGCCGGCAGGCACGGCGCAAGCCAACGTCGCTCCGCCCAAGCCGGATACCGATGGCTTTATCGAAATGTTCAACGGCAAGGACCTTAGCGGTTGGGAAGGGATGGAGGGCTTCTGGTCCGTCAAGGACGGCGTCATCAGCGGGTCGGAAACCAAGGAAAAGTCCCGCCAGACGTTCCTGATCTACAAGGCGATCCCGGTGACGTCCAACTTCGAGATGCACTACAAGTACAAGTTCGCCACGCCCGACGGCAACTCCGGCGTGCAGTTCCGCTCCAAGGTCGTCAACGAAAAGGACCCCTTCCGCATCGGCGGCTACCAGGCCGACTGCGACGGCAAGGGCGGCTACGACGGCTCGATCTACGACGAGGCCGGCATCGCCGGCGGCCGCAACACCATGAGCGATCGCGGTAAGAAGACCCTCTGGGACGCCGAGAACAAGCGCCACGACGAGCCGCTCTCCAAGACCAACGCGGAACTGAAAAAGGACATCAAGATCGGCGACTGGAACGACGTGGTCCTGGTGGTCAATGGCAACCACGTCACCTATACCATCAACGGCGAGCTGATGACCGACCTCACCGACAATAGCCCCAAGGCCGTCAAGGAAGGCCTCATCGGCCTGCAACTGCACGCCGGCTTCAACATGGACATCCAGTTCAAGGACATGAAGATCAAGCTGCTGAGTCAATAATCCGCGAAGAAGAAAACGTGGATAACCCTCTTCGCCTTTCTTCATGGACGCTGGCCGCATTCGGCCCGTGGGACTGGGGCGTGGTGGGGGCGTACTTCGCCGCGATGATCGGCATCGGCGTTTTCGCGGCACGCAGGAACCAGGGGACCGAAGAGTATTTCCTGGGCGGCCGGTCCATCCCCTCCTGGGCCCTGGCCATCTCCCTGGTCGCGACCACCCTCTCGGCCGCCACGTTCGTCGGCGTGCCCGATCTGTCCTTCAACGGCAACCTCACCTACCTCACGCTCAACCTCGGCGGCTTCCTGGCCGTCCTGATCGTCGGCACACTCTTCGTCCCCAAGCTCTACAGCGCCGGCACGGTCACCATCTACGGCTTCCTCAGCCGCCGCTACGGCGAAGGGGCGCGCATCGCCGTCAGCGTGATGTTCCTCCTGGGCCGGATGCTGGCATCGGGAGCCAGGCTCTTCATCGCCGCAATCCCGCTGTGCCTCCTGCTGTTCGCTCCGCGCGGGACCAGGGCCTACGAGCCCAAACATTGGGAGCTGGTCGTCGCGATCTGCGTTATCGGGCTGGTCGGCACCTTCTACACCATGCACGGCGGAATCCGCACGGTGATCTGGATCGACGTGATCCAGTTCTTCATCGTGGTCGGGGCCGCCCTGCTGAGCATCGCCCTGCTACTAAGGGCCATGCCCCTGCCGCTGGGCGGCCTGCTTCACGAACTGGCCGAGCCGTTGCCCAATCACCACGGGCACAGCAAGCTGCAACTGGTCAACCTTGCCGTCGACCCCAACGACCCCTATACCCTCTGGGCGGCGATCCTCGGCAGCACATGGCTCAGCACAGCGGCGCTTGGCGTGGACCAGGATTTCGCCCAGCGGTTCCTGGTCAGCAAGTCGCCCGCGAAAGGCGCCCTTTCGTTGCTCTGGTCGCAGCTCATCGGGATGGCCACCGTCGCCGGCTTTATGGCCATCGGGCTGCTCCTGTACGTGTTCTATCGCCGGCCTGATTTGATGGGCGCGCACACCCCAAGCGTCATCGCCGGGAAAGAGGGCGCCTACCCGATCTTTCTGCTCAACGAGTTGCCGCCGGTTTGCTCGGGGCTGGCCATCGCCGGGTTCTTTGCGATAGCACAAGGCTCGATGGACTCGGCCATCAACGCGCTGGCCTCCAGCGCCGTTGCCGATATCTACCTGCCCCTGCGGCGCATGTCCGGCCGCTATCCGGCCGCCGAGCGGAGCAGCGGGGTTCCAAAGCTGGCCGTGGCCTCGATGGGGGTGACGATGGTTTTCTGCGCGGCGGTGTGTGTGCCATTCTACGACCCGCAAACACGAACGCTGATCGACTTCGCCCTGGGGATCATGTCATTTGCCTATACCGGCATGCTGGGCGTCTTCCTGACCGCCCTGCTCACCCGCCGGGGTAACACGGTGTCGGTGCTGGCTGCCCTGGCCGTTGGCGTCGCCAGCGTGGTGCTGATGCAGCCGCGCGTGTTGCCGTGGTGGACCGGCGTGCTGTTGCACCACCGCTGCAAGCTGGCCAGCACATGGTGGATGCCGATAGGAACGATCATCAGCTTTGCAGTGTGCGCGGCGGGCCGGCCGCCCCGCAATTCGCAGCGCGGTTTTGAGCCAGTATTGAGGCCGCGGGGAAGTCCGATATCCGAAGCACGAACTAATAACAACGGCGCAAGTTGCCGCCCCGAGAATGTGTGAGTTCTTGGTGGCACGGCCGTCCCGGCTGTGGCCTTCCGCTCGAAAACACAGGCGGGACGCCCGTTCCACGAATTTGATCACAGACTCCGAGCGCAGCGAAGGGTCTCTTTATTAATCCAGTGCGGGAAAACGAAGCACCTCTACGAGTTTTATGAACAACGTCCCGGCAAGCACGCAATTGCTTGGCATCCTGATCGCATCGAAGGACGCTTTTTGCTCGGAACACAAGAGACCTTTCGCTGCGCTCAGGGCGACGGCCATCGCCGTCGATTTATTTCGTGCTTGGCGTTTCGGACTTCGTGCTTCCGGCGCAATTGGCTTGTCGCCGTTCGATTTCCGCAGCGAGGCAAGCCGCGCAGAGGCAGCCCCCCGCCTCCCCGTCAACCGGCATCACATTCGGCAAGGCCGCACACCAGCAGGAGGCCCTGCCGCAGGCGTACTCGCAGACAAACGATGCCCCGCAGCGCGGGCATCGGGAAGGAGGCGAATGGTTCGATGCGTCCTGAGCCAAGGTCAGATGTCCTTGAGATTTCTGCGTATAACTGCCAGCGGGGTTTCTCCGGCTCCCGTAAATATGACCGATGCCGTTGGAAATGCTACAACGCTGGCCAAAGAGCGTCCAATCGAGTAAAACAGAAGGGATAAATAAGGCACTCGTAGCTCAATTGGATAGAGCATCGGTCTTCGGAACCGAGGGTTGCAGGTTCGACTCCTGCCGAGTGCAATTACTGGATTTGAAATCACTTATGTGGGAAACGGCACGCATCCGCATTGGCACGTAATCGCAATTGGGCTCCTGGTCGAGGTAATCGTGCGTCTGAGCGTAGGCGCGGGCGCGGCAGCCCATGCAGACTTTGCCGAACTCGCAGGCGCCGCATTTGCCGTGGAGGTTTTTCTCGTCGCGGAGGTCGGCGAAGATGTCGCTGTCGCGCCAGATCTCGGGCAGCCGTTTTTCCTTGACGTTGCCGGAGCTGACCGGGAGGTAGCCGCACGGGAACACCTCGCCCGTGTGGGAAACGAAGCAGACGGCCTGGCCGGCAAGGCAGCCCTTGGTCATGGCGGCCATGTCGGGGCCGGGGTGGCCGTCAGGTGAGCCACCGTGTTCATGAGTGGGGTGCCCCTGGTGCGCTGCCTCGCCGTGGGGATGGTGGGCGTGGGGCATGGGCTTGCCTTCGGCCTTGGCGCGCTGGCGGATCACGCGGAAATAGTGCGGGGCGCAGGTGGCTTTCAAGTGCAGCCGGCCTTGCTGGCTTCGTTCGTAGATCCAGTTGAGCGCGCGTTCGTATTCCTCGCCGCAAAGCATGACCGATTCGTCGAGCTCCATGCCGCAGCCGACCGGCACCAGCATGAACAGGTGAAGCGCGTCGGCGCCGAGGTCCAGGGCCAACTGGTATGTCTGGTCCAGCTTGGCGAAGTTATGCCGGGCGATTGTGGTGTTGATCTGCATTGACATCCCGGCCGAGCGCAGGGCCCGGAAGCCGGCGATGGATTCATCGAACGCGCCGGGGCCACGGAAAACGTCGTGGGTCTGGGCGTCGGGCCCGTCGAAACTGATCGAGACGCGGCGGAAGCCGGAGGAGACGATTTCTCTGGCGACTGAGTCGTCTACCAGGGTGCCGTTGGTCGCTAATGCGGTGGGTAGGCCCAGATCGCGGGCGGCTTCGGCCAGGTCGAAGATGTCGGGGCGCATGAGCGGCTCGCCGCCGGAGAAGACGAGGATCGGCTTACCGGTTTCGGGAAGGGAGCGGATCATCGCCAGGGCCTGCTCGGTGGTCATATCGAGCTTGCTCAGCGCCTGCGACACCTCCAGCCGACGGCAGTGGATGCAGGCCAGGTTGCAGCCGGTGGTGGTTTCCCAGAAGAGGAGGCGAAGCGGGCCGGCCGCTGGGCGGTTGGTCCGAGTTCGTGCGCCGGGGAACTCTTGCAGTTTAATCGACACGGTAAGCTCCTGTTCTATGTTCCCAGGCCTGGATGTCGGGCGTGAAATACTGTACGCGCACCTTTTTATATTCGTGCGTTGAATACAGCGCCGAGTATTCCTTGACGCCGCTCGCCTGGCTGATCCGAGACAGCACCGACTGGCATTCGGCCGGGGTGGTGGCGTGGACCATCGTGAATATGCTGTAGGGCCAGTCCGGGTAGGTGGGGCGGAGATAGCAGTGGCTGACTTCGGGGAAACCGCCTGCGATTGAGCCGAACAGTTCCTGCTGCTCGGGTGGGACGGCCCAGACGCCCATGCCGTTGGCGCTGAAGCCGACTTCGCGGTGGTGCAGGACGGCGGCGAAGCGCCGCATGAGGCCCCGGCTCTTATAGCTGGCGGCGGCGGCAAGCAGATCGGCGGTCGTGACCCCGGCGTGGTCGGCCAGAACCGTAAACGGTCGCGGCGTAATCGGGATGTCCTGTTGAAGGACACGGACCATCTGCTTGTCCGAAGCGCGGAGCGGCATGGCCGCAGTGTCGCGGCGGCGGGGGAAAGCCGGAGCATCGGCGCTGCCCGACAGGTTCAGCCGCACGCCGATCTTGAACAGCTTCAGCGTCGGGAACATGCGGGCGGCGATCGCGCCGCTACGGCGGTGGAGTTCGTCGACCGTGCCCTCAAGGCCCAGCGTGCTGTCGGGCGGGACAGCGAGCGTGTACCACAGGTTATAGGCGTGTTCGCGGCGGTAATTGTGCGACACGCCGGGGTGTTTGCTGATCTCCGCCGCCGCGGCGTCAAGCCGGTTTTCGTCGATCCTTGCCGCGACAAGGGTACTTTTGTAGCCGAGCGAGGCGCTGTCGAAGATGGCGCTGATCTGCCGGATCACGGGGCCCGGGCCGCGTTTCAGTTCGGCGACACGCTGGAGCACTTGTTCCTCGTCCAGGCCGATCTCCCCGCCGATCTGCTCGAACGGGCGGTACACCAGCGGGACTTCCTGTTGCAGGAGGTCGAGGAGTTGCCTGTCGATTGTGTCGAGTTCGCGTGACATGGAGTAGCCTGTCGGGATTAAGGTCGATCGAACTGTTGTCCTTGTTGTTCGCTGTCGGCGTCGGCTCGCGCGGGCCGCACGTTCAATCGGGCGGCGTGGAACGCGCCGGCCAGGGCCTCGGATGGGACGGAAAGGCTGTGCCGGCGGATGGTGGTCACGCAGGGGTGCATGAACTTGGCAAGCAGTCGGTCCATGGCTTGCGTCACGGCGTCGCGCTGGTCGTCGGTCAGGTCCTGGCAGCGGTTGAAGAGCCGTTCCAACTCAGCCTCGAGGACGAGCCGCGAATCCTGGTACATCTGGGCGATGAGCGGCGAGGAGCGGGTCTGGCCGAGCCACTGCTCGAACTGCCCGACGTCGTCGTCGAGGATCTTCTCGCAGGCGGCGATCTGGCCCAGGCGGTTCTGCTGGTGCTCGGCGACGATCCGGCCGAGGCTGTCGATGTCGTAGAGGTAGACCTGCTCGATCTGGCCGGCCTCCGGCGCGACGTTACGCGGGACGGACAGGTCGATGATGAACAGGAGCCGGCCGCGCCGCTTCTTCTGGGCCTCACGGATGCGCTCGGCGGTAATGAACGGCAGCGGGCAGGCGGTGGCAGTGATGATGATGTCGGCGGCGGCGAGATGGTCGTCGAGCTTGTCGAAGGGGACCGCTTCGCCCGAGCAGGCGTCAGCCAGTGATTTGGCATTCGACAGGGTCCGCGTGGTGACGGCAAACCGCCGGGCGTCGGCATCGCGAAGGTACTGGCAGACGAGCTGCGCCATCTCCCCGGCGCCGACCACCAGCGTCTGCTTGGTGCTGAAATCGTCGAAGACGCCCCGCGCCACTTCGACGGCAACGGCCGGCACGGAGAGCTTGCCCTGCCCGATTTCCGTTTCCGAGCGGACGCGCTTGCTGACGGCAAAGGCGTGATGGAACATCCGGTTGAGCACCCGGCCGGTGGCGCCTTGCTCGCTGGCCAGCCCGTACGCCTGCTTCACCTGGTTCACGATCGGCGACTCGCCCAGCACCATGGAATCGAGCCCGCTGGCGACGCGGAAGAAGTGCCGTACCGCCTGCTCGCCGCTGAGCTCATACAGGCAATGGCGGAACTGGGCCACGGGCAGGTCGCGGGCCTGGGCCAGGAAGGCGACGATATCAGCGGTGCCGGGGCGCGGGCCGTCGCTGGAGACCAGCATCTCCACGCGGTTGCAGGTGCTCAGAATCGAGCACTCGGCGTTGGGGAATTGGTTGCGGAAGAGCATCAGCGCCGTGGCCACGCCGTCGCGGCTGAAAGCCAGTTGCTCGCGCAGCTCGACTGGGGCGGTGTGATGGTTCAGGCCCACCAGGTGGATACTCATTGGCGGTCTCCTCGATTGTCTGGAATGGACCGCGCTGCGGCGCGAGCGGCACGGTCGAGCGATCGGGCAGTCCGCCAGATGGCGGCGGCGTAGCTCCAGAACAGGCCGATGCCGGCGATGTACGCCAGCACCAGATAGGTGGTTCCGTTCATAACGAGCCTCCCGCGGCCGCAGGCCGGGAAAGGGGCCGCACGTCTTTTCTCTGCTTGGCGCTGCTGACGCGCCGGTTCAGTTGGAACCGGATCGCGATCAGCCCGGCACAGAGGAGAGTGACGGGGACGAACCAGCATGCCAGGGTGACCCGCATCGCCGGCGCCAGCGCCACGGAAGCGGGATGGATGTCAGGCATGAGGCGGGCGGAAAGGTAGACCAGCGGCACATCGAGAAAGGCGACGATCGCGTAGACCGCGCTGATCACTGCCCGCCGTTGCCGCGATTCAATCGAGGCCCGGATCATGAGATAGACGGTGTAGAGGAACCAGAGGACCAGGCTGAAGGTGAGCCGGGGGCTCCAGGTCCACCACTGACCCCAGGCGCCGCGGGCCCAGGTCATGCCGGTCAGGAGCACGACGGAGCAGAAAAGGACCGCCACGTTGGCGCCCGCCGCAGCCAGGTCATCCCACCAGTTCTTGCGTTGCCACAGGTAGCCGACGCTGGCGATGAAGACGAGCAGGCAAGCCAGGAAGGTGTTGATGGCGGTAGGCAGGTGCAGATAGAAGATCTTCTGCACTGGGCCCATGGTGGCTTCGGTGGGTGCCCAGGCGACGGCAAGCATCACGGCCGCAACGAACCCGCCGGCAGTTGCGAGCCAGTAGAGTTTTCCGGGGAGCAGAGGTTTGTCGGCAGCCGTCATTGCGGTTTCCTACGCTTCCAGCACGCAATCGAAGACGATCCAGCTCGTGGCGATGAAGATCACGTCGAAGGCGATCAAAATGCCGAGGGTTTGCCCATCGAGCCCTTGCCCATCGCGAAAGATCCGGTTGAGCAGCCGGGTGGAAACGATCACCAGCGGCAGGGAGACCGGAAAGATCATCAGGGCCAGCAGGCCGCCCTGCAGCCTGCTTGAAGAGACCACAGAAGCGAAGAGCGTGCCGACGGCGGCAAAGCCGACCATGCTGATGCCGACCACCAGCACGAAGACAAGCGGGGACGCCGAGAGGTCGAAAGAGAAGAACAGAACTCCTGCTGGCGTAACGACTAACGCCACGGCCGCGGTCAGCGCCAGATTAGTGAGCAGCTTGGCGGCGTAAATGACGCCGCGGTCTATCGGGGCCAGCAGCAGCGCGGCCATCGCACCGTCGGTGCGCTCCACGGCCATGGTTTTCTCAAAGCAGAGAACGCCGGCGAAGAGGTATGCGACCCACAACACGGCAGTTGCGGAAAAACCCGCGACGTTTTCCTGCGCTCCCAAACCCAGTCCCAGCACGACCACGATCAGTAGCCCGAGGATGACCACCAGCCCCAGCGTCTGCCGGCTCCGCGCCTCGATGCGCAGGTCCTTGGCGACCAGCAGCAGGACTTGCCGAACGACCCGGCTCACGATGCGCCCCCACCTTCGGACAAGGCCGCCAGGACCAGCGATTCAGATACTTCGCTCGCTGCCCGGTCCAGGGCCACGCGACCAGCGAACAGCACGATCACCCGATCGGCCAGACGGAGGCTCTGGCCGACGTCGTGGTTCACCAGCAGGATCGTCTTGCCAGAGGCATGGAGTTCGTGCAGCAGCGTTTCGATCGCCCCGGTAGACGGGACGTCGAGCCCGGCAAACGGCTCATCGGCCAGGATCAACTGAGGGTTATGCACCAGCGCCCGGGCGATCGACACCCGCTGGGTCATTCCCCGGCTGAAATCGCGGATCGGGTCATCGGCGCGATCGGACAGGCCGACGGCGTCGAGCAAGTCGACCGCCCGGCGAGCCGGGTCAGCGCAGTCGTATAGCCTGGCAAAGAAAACGAGGTTCTCACGAGCCGACAGGTCGCGATAGAGCATCGGCTGATGGCCCAGCAGGCCTATGTGCCGGCGCAGGGCCGGGCCGCCTTGGCGGAGAGTCTGTCCGAAGAGCCGAAGCTCGCCGTCAGATGGCGCCAGCAGGCCGGAGATAACCTTGAGGAGTGTGCTTTTCCCGGCCCCGTTAGCGCCTAGGAGGGCGACGAACTGCCCGGCGGGGATGGACAGATCGAGTTGCTCGAGGATCGGCCGGTCGTCGATCGTCTTGCCCAATCCCGAACACTCCACGGCGGCGGGGGCGATGGACGTGGCGGGGGAAAGAGGTTGTGCCAATTGGATCGGCATTGCTACGTTTTCTTCGCGGCCGGCCGGGCGAAGATGGCGATGGTCCCGCCGACCAGCAGGACGGCGCTGCCGACGCCGATGATTACCGGCATCGAGGAGCGCGAGCGGACCGGCTCGGTCGGCGCCTGCCCTGAATCCGCCTGCGGTGAGCCTGTCGAATCCGCCTGCGCCGTTCCCGGCTCCCCGCCGTCATCGGCGGCGGCCTTGGTGGTCGGGCCGGCGAGATGGGTGAAGTCAACTTTCAACTCCTTTCCGGCTGGGACCGAAGGGACCATGAAGAACCGTGAGGTCCCGCCCGGGGCGTTGCCGGAGCCGGCGGGGATCAGCCCATCGCCGGTGACGGTCGAGCCGTCGTCGGGCACGAACATCATCAGGTGCCCGGTCGCCACCGGGGCGGCCAGGGTGATTTGCGCTTTGCCGTCTCCCACCGGCAGGGTGTAGCTGAACTGCAGTTGCGTGGTGCCGGGAATGAGCGGAGCGGTGTTGATCAGCCGGCCGTCCTTGACCGAGGCGTTGCCTGCTTTGAGCCCGTCACCAAACTGTACATTTTGCGCTGCGGCCGGCAGCGGGAGGTCAAGCGTGATGCGCGGCTCTTTGCCGTCGCCGGTGCCGAGCCAGACCCGGTCGCCGGGGCTGTCGAGCATGATCATTTCGATGACGTCCAGCCCGGCCGGGCTGCGGTGGATGATGACGTGCCGCATTTTCATGACCCATTGCGGCTGCTGTTCGGTGGTGTCGAAGACTTTGACTTCCACTTTCTCACCAGTGTGGGCGGCATCCATCACCTGCCCGATGCCCTGGTAGGGTACGCCGGCGTGCGTCACCTTGATGAGCGGCTGACAGGCGCCGGTGATGGTGATGTCGGGCAGGACCAGGGTGCCGCTGGCGTCGAGCTGCCCTTCGAAGTGCTGGGGCGTCGGAGCGGCGGAGTAGAGGTCGATCACCACCGGATCGCCCGCCGGCTTGGTCCCGCCGGCCGTGCCCTGGGTGGCGTGCAGGCTCAGCGAGCCGTGCGCGACCGCCTTGCGGGCCGGGCCTATTTCCGGGTGTCCCTGGGGCAGATTGCCCGCCCCGTCGTTAGGCTGAAGCCTCGGCGGGAGGATCGAAGTGCCATCATCAGCGGGAATGGCCGGGTGCCCGGGGGGCAGTCCAAGCGGCGCGGGCTGGGACGCCGGGGGCCCTGCGACTTGCGCCGACGACGCAGCGGAAATGCCCAGTGCCAGCGCCATGCTCAACATTCGGCGAATCATGATCGACTCCTGGTTTTCTCCCGCCCCCGGTACTCCGGGGGAGGGCAGGGGAGGGGGATTGACAGCAAACGCGTCACCCCGAGCCCCGGAGCCCCCTCCCTAACCCTCCCCCGGAGTACCGGGGGCGGGAAAAGAGGCGGCAACGTCTCTTAGCCCTCAACAGCAACACCACTCGTACAATTTCGTCTCTGCTAACGACCGACACCGGCAAGTAAACCCTGGCCAACATCCCCGCGCGTGCTCGGTTTGGGCGCGGCTTTTTCCACAGCCCGCTTGGCCGGCTCAAGCTTGGGCAACAGGCAGACCACCGCGCCCGGCAGCATGACCAGACCGCCGATCCAGATCCAACTGACCAGCGGGTTGACCAAGGCCTGGAACGACACCACGTCGCCGCCGGCTTCCCAGCCGGCCAGCGTCACATACAGGTCCCGTGATAAATTGGAACGGATAGCAACTTCACTGCTGGATTCCTCACTTCGGCTGTAGAACCGCCTTTGCGGGCGGAGGGTCGTCTTGCGGCCCCCGGCGTCGGTGAAGGTCACGGTCGCCTCGATGGCCTGGTAGTTGTCGCGGGCGACCTGGTTGATCTGGTCGAACGTGAGCGACCCGCCGGCGAAGGCAACGGTCTGGCCCAGAACGAGCTGGAGGTCCTGCTTGACGCTAAGCAGGCTGGAGCCGGCGATGCCCGCGACGATCAGGGCGATGCCCATGTGGACGATTTGCCCGCCATAGCGGCGGTGGTTGGTGTCGAGGAGGCGCAGCAGCGCGATCAGCGGGTTTTCACCCAGGGTATGCAACCGCGCCCGCCAGGCTTTCACCAGCTCCAGCATAAAGCACGTAACGGCGGCGGAGCAGACGGCAGCCGCGACGATCAGCCAGAGGCTGGCGGAATGCCACAACAGCGCGGCAACGACCGAGGCTACGAGCGCCGCTACGGCCGGCCAGCGCAAACGCCGCAGCGCGGGGCCGGCCAGTTTGCCGGCATCGAGCGCGGGTCCGACGGCCATAACCAGGACAAGGCACAGGCCCAGTGGGAGCACAGCTTTGTTGTAAAAACCGGCGCTGACGCTGACCGGCCCGGAAGCCAGCGTGCCGCTGATGAGCGGGAAGACCGTGCCGAAGAGCGTGAGCAGGGTCATCGCCACCAGCAGGACGTTGGCGGCCAGGATTGCCGATTCGCGATTGAGCCAGCCTTCGATCCGCGCCGATGGGCGCAGCGATTTCCAGCGAGCCGCGATGACGGCGGCTGTCCCCATCACCGCCAGGCAGAGAAAGACCAGGAAAAACGTCCCGATCTGCGAGGCGCCGAAGGCATGGACCGACTGCACGACGCCGCTGCGCGTGAGATAGGTCCCGAAGATGCACAGCACGAATGTCGAGGCAACCAAGCCAGCCGTCCAGCCGCGGAACATCCCGCGGCGTTGCTGGGAGATGATCGAGTGCAGCAACCCGGTCGCGGTCAGCCAGGGGAGCAGGGAGGCGTTCTCGACCGGGTCCCACGCCCAGTAGCCGCCCCATCCCAGTTCCACATAGGCCCATTGTGCGCCGAGCAGGATGCCGACGCCCAGGAACAGCCATGCCGCCAGCGACCAGCGGCGGATGTCGCTCAACCAGGCATCGGTCCTTCCCGCGACCAGCGCGCCGATCATGAACGCAAACGGCACCGTGGACGCGGCATAACCGAGGAACAGCACCGGCGGATGGGCGATCATGCTGATGTTCTGCAGCATCGGGTTCAGCCCCTGTCCGTCTTCCACCACCGGCCCGGCCTGGAAGGGGCTGGCGACGCAGAAGACCAGGGCTACGAAGAACCCGACCACCCCCGACAGCACGGCGGCGGCGATGGCGTTCTGCCGGAAGCGCCGCGGGTCGTGGTGAGCGGCCAGGCTGTTCTCCCTCTCCCGGTACTCCGGGAGAGGGTTGGGGTGAGGGGCATTTTGCTTCCGTGCGGGCTTCACTGGTGATGCTAACAGACCGTCACCCTGGCCCCCCTGGCCCTCTCCCGGAGTACCAGGAGAGGGAAAAAGGGCGCTGCGACAAAGACGCCGCGTGGAATCGGCGGTCAGCACCGCCAGAACGCTCATCACCGAGAGTAGCCACGCCCACAGGAGCAGGCTGCCTTCCTGTCCGGCCCAGAATGCCGCGATCTTATAGCCCAGGGGCAGCGCCCGCTCCGTATAGTGGGCGACGTATTCGACGGAAAAATCGCTTCCCGCCAGCAGCACTGCCAGCACCGTGGCCGAAACCGTCAACAGCAGCGCGACCAGCGCCAGCGCCGCCCGGGCGGCGTTGAGTAGGCGGGTCGAGCTGAATCGCGCAGCGGCAAGGGCCAGCAGCACTGCCATCGTCGCCGACAGCAGGGCCGAGCCGAGCAGCACATTGCCCAGGTCGATGGCGTTCATGAAGGCCTCTGTAGATTGGAATGTCCCGCCGGCAGGGCCGGATTCGCCTGCGGCGCGCCCTGCGCGTCATATTTGCTGGCGCACTTGGTCAGTAGGTTGTCGGCGACGAAGACGCCGGCGTCGTTCAACTTCCCCTCGACCACCACCTCTGCTCCCTGCCGGAACATGTCCGGGATCGCGCCATGGTAGACGACGGGAACGGCATGGCTTTGCCCGGCGATACGGAAGCTCGCCGTGAGCAAGCCGCGATGCACTTCGAAGTTGTCCGGCGAAACAGTTCCGCACAACTTCACCCGCTCATCGTGATAGCGGGCTTCGGTGCTGAACTGATCGACGGTCAGGTAATAGGCCCACCCCTTCTTCACCCCGGCCGACGCCAGGTATGCGACGGCGGCGAGGACAAATGCCGCGGCGACAACGATCTTTTTACGCATGGCGTTCATGGCCGGCTCCAAAAGGCGGACATGGAGGCGAATAACAACCCTGATGCCAGCGCCGCAGCGGAATCGCACCCGACCGGGCTGATCGATAAGTCGTGAATTACAAAAGTCTTGCGCCGATTTTGGCAATCGTGTGTTTTGCTGAGCGACCGCGGGTTTCTCAGGCGTGAGAGCAGGCGGATCGCGCCGCGTCTTGCCTCCGGGAAGTGCTATCGCCTGATTCTTCAACTCCAACATCCAAGATCGGGAGGCGCACAATCCGGTCGATTCCCGGTTCTGGGAGTCTGATCACAGCCCCAGGGCCAGCTATGCGGTTCCATGGGCTGAAAAACGCGATTTTTCAGCCCGCTGCGTCTGGTACGTGGGTTGTTTATGTGTTTGGCGAATGCAGGGCACAGGGCTATGCGGATGATCCTTGCATGAGAACCGTTCAAGAATCGAGGCACTTATGCCTCCATCACTCAGAAAGGAGCTTTTTATGAAGCTTTCTATTCCTAAACTGGCCGCCGCTTGTTTGACGGTCGGACTGCTCGCCGGGACCAGCGGGGCGGCCAATGCCCCCGGGCTCACCGGATCAGGCCACGACTTCGTGAAGAACGGCGGGACTTGGAACAAATCCGGTGAAATGTGCTTGCCGTGCCATATCCCCCACCTCAGCACCAGCACGGGCGCCTTCACAACATACAAGGCGGGGTTTGGGAATGTCGACTCGAACCAGAACCTGCTCGGCGCCCCGTTGTGGAACCACGCGTTATCGGCCTTGGACGCCGGCACATACACGTTGTTTACGTCCTGGGTGACCACCTCATCGATCGCCAACGGCGTGACCTCTTCGTCCACCGCCGCGGCCACTCCCATCAAAGGGAACGTGGACCAGAACACGAAGCTGTGTCTCGGATGCCACGACGGGACTGTGGCCTTGAGCTCCTTCAACGTCCCGTACGGGGAGACCAAAGGCGATGGCACCACCACGATGACTACCTTCGCCTCATTCGCCGTTAAGGGTGCCGGTAACGATTTGACGGCCACTCACCCGATCGGGGATGCGGCCACCTGGGTTTATCCAACCGACACCACCAAGTTTGTCGATCCGTCGTACCGCGACGCCGCCGGCATCATGCCGTTGCGTCCGATGGCCACCGGTGCGCTGGCCGTTGGTTGCTCGAGCTGCCACGACCCGCACAACACGGCCGGGAATAACGACTTCCTGTGGGTCGCGAACAATGTTCCCGGAACGACGGTCGATGGCCGTAGCGTTTCCGGTTCCGTCCTGTGCGAGAACTGCCACAAGAAGTAATCGCCCAAGAACGCCAAATCGATGCCGGGCCGGAATCTCTCCGGCCCGGTGCGCTTCAAGAAAAAACGAGTTGTCCCTGCCTCGCTCCGCATAACCGCCGCCCCGAGTCCGAAGGGCAAAGGTTCTTTGCAATGTCTTGGTTCGTAAACGGTCTTCGCCATGTTTTCCAACACACATATTCACCGGGCATTCTTACCCGCACCCGCGCTGGCGGCAATCGTGCTGCTGGGACTGGCTGCCGGCTGCACACAACAGCCCCCCCCGAGCAAGCCCGCCGCTTTCTGGCCCCCCTACCCGGATGAGCCGCGGATCCAATACCTGCGCTCAATCGAAAAGAGCGGCGACATCCAGCCCCCTAAGACCAGCCTGGAAGACCTCGTGCTCGGCAAAGAGCCGGAAACGGTCATGATGGTCAAATTGCCCTATGGCGTGAAGATGTGGCACGGACGGATCTACGTGTGCGACATTTCCAACAGCGCCGTGGAAATCTTCGATATCCAGAAGAAGCAGACCTTCATCCTGGGCAAGGGCGATTCCGATCACATGATGCGTCCGAGCGACATCGCCATTGCTCCGGACGGGACGAAATACGTCGCCGACAACGGCCGCGAGCAAATCCTCGTCTATGGGCCGGATGATCGCTTTACCAATGTCCTGGCCCACAAAGACGTGAAGCCGGTTGCGGTCGCAGTCTACCAGGACGAGCTGTTCGTATGCGATCAGCGCGGGCAGCGGGTGGTGGTGCTGGACCGCAGCACCGGGAATTTGCTTCGTACCATCGGCGCCCCCGGCATGAAACGGGGTCAGTTCGTCAGCCCCATTGGCATCACCGTGGATGGCCAGGGGTCCGTCTATGTCATGGACGTGATCAAGTGTCAGCTTCAGAAGTTCGACCGCGCGGGGAAACTGCTGCTGGCTTTCGGCGAGCGCGGCGACAACGTCGGCGCCATGGCCCGACCCAAGCAGATCGCCGTCGACAAGGACGGGTTCATCTATGTAGTGGATGCCGCCTTCCAGAACGTCCAGGTGTTCAACCAGGACGGCCGGCTGCTCACCTTCTTCGGCTCCCCCGGGGACCATCTGGGCGCCATGGACCTGCCTGCCGGGATCTCGGTATGCGACACCGACATCGAGCTGTTCAAGGATTGGGTCCATCCCGCGTTCGAGCCGGAGCGCCTGATCCTGGTCACCAATCAGTACGGCCCGAGCAAGGTGGCCGTATACGCCCTGGGGCATCTCAAGGCGGGCAAGACGGTGGCCGACATCAGCAACACCCAGGGCCTGGTCCCCAGCGGCCTGGCCAAGGGCAACGAATCCAAATTCGCGGGCATTCCAACGACGATGCCCTCCGCAGGGCCTATGTCCGGGGCGCGCCCGGCGGTGCCGGTCTTCGGCCCCGCACTCCCCCAGCCCGCGGCGGCAAAGTAGTTGTCGGAGTGGCACGTGAAAACCGGCCGTCACAATCTGTTGTTGCGATCGGGAAGGTTGTGGCGAAAGGCATCGAGTGGATGCGCCGTCGCTTTGTTGATCTCCTGCCTCTGCGCCTTCTGGGTCGGTTGCACGCCCCAAAAAAGATACCAGACCCTCAGCTTCTTCTTCGACGGTGTCCCCGACCCCAGCAAACCAGTCGATCTCAACGCCTCCAGCGCGGCTCAGCTCAATCCCGGTCGTGCACCCCTGGCCCACCAGCACAAGCCGTTCGCCCAGGGCAACTGCACCGCCTGCCATGGGCCGGACAAGAAGAAGATCGACATCGCCCGCGTGACCGAGGCATGCTCTTCCTGCCACCAGGACGTGGCTCATCAATACCCGGTCATGCATGGCCCGGTTGCCACGGGCGAGTGCCTGTGGTGCCACCTGCCGCACGAATCCGCCGAGCCCAACCTGCTGATCACGTCGTCGCAAAAGCTCTGCATCCAGTGCCACGACAGCAAGGCGCTGCCCCCCAATCCGCCCGAGCACCTCGATACCGAGCGGAACTGCCTGGACTGCCACTTCGGGCACGGCGGGCCCACGGATAAGTACCTCAAGCCCAATGACCTTTCCACAACGCTTCCTTCGCATGGAGGGGCGTCATGAAAGGACAACGAATAAACTCGAGAACGGCGCCGGTCGAATGTCGCAACGCGGCATTTATTCCCTCTCCCGGTACTCCGGGAGAGGGTAAGGGTGAGGGTCTTCTGTTGCCGTCGCGAGGGGCCTGTCGAAAGCTAAATGCCCCTCACCCCTGCCCTCTCCCGGAGTACCGGGAGAGGGGGAAAGAGCGCGTCGCGTCAAGACCCGCCCCCAGGCCCGCGGCATCCCGGCTGATCGCACTGGCGGCCTTCGGAGTGGCGGGCCTGCCCTGCGCCGGCCACGCCAAGGCTGACCAGGGGCCGCTTCTGGTCGCCGAACCCACCAAACTCGACGTCTTGTATCTGGAGCCCCCGCAGGCGTGGCTGGACCTGAAATACTTCCGCGATGACGAGACCCAGAAGAGCAACGCCGTCACCAATCATTTCACCGAAGACCAGTTCCAGGAGATCCTCACCCTCAAGACCACCGGCTACATCGAGCATCCCAACCTCGTGGACCTCAAGCTCCAGGGCTCCTTCGGGCTGGAGCAGGACCTGCTCGACGAGGACGGAAAGAAAGGCACCGAGAATGGGACCTTCTACGGTTGGGACCTTAACGCCACTATCTTGCGCAAGGAGGAGCTGCCCATCACCGTCTTCAGCCGCCGCACCGAGGATTATTTCAATCAGCCTTTCGGCCCTTCGCTGCAAAGCACCTTCGAGACCGACGGGATCATCTTCGACTGGCAAAACAAGACCGTCCCCACCCGCATCGAATACGACCATCTGACCGAGGACCAGAAGGCCCTTGACGGTCTGCAGAACTTCCAGGAAACGGAGGATGTTGTGACCTGGCACAGCAGCTACCAGCCGACAAAGCAGGACCGTTCAAGTTTCGATTACACGCTCAATACCGGCACCACCAGCAACAACGGGGCAAACTTTGGCGGCCAGACCGGGACCGACTTCACCGACCATACCATCTCGCTGACCAACGAACTGGACTTCGGGCCCAATGCCGCGGACTACCTGCAATCGTCGCTGAACTACCTGAACCAGAGCGGGACCTACGAATTCAGCGACCTGCGCTACAACGAAAACCTCTACCTGCAACATTCAGACAATTTCTCAACCAGCTTCAGCTACCTTCTGGATAAGGAGAACGTCGGCGGCAGCTTCGGCGCGATCACCGACCAACTCCTCCAACGCGGCGACGCCCAGGCCACCTACCACTTGTTCAAGAGCCTCGTCGCTGTTGCCGACCTCTCCATCCAGAGAGCGGACATCGAACCCAGCGGCGGCGACACCGACTATTCCGGGGCGCTCAGTTTCGACTACACGAAGCTCGTCCCGCTCGGGAAGTTCTCCGCAAACCTGGGGCTGAGCTACGACCAGACCGACAACGACGCGTCCGGCCAGGAGACCCACATCATCAACCAGCAGCAGGTTTTCCACGGCACGACGCCCTTGATCATCACCGCCAACAACATCATCGCCGGCTCCCTCATGATCTCCGATTCCACGGGCATCCGCGTCTACCGCCCCGGACTGGACTATGTCGTACGGTCCTTCCCCAACTACCTGGAAATCGAGCGGATCCTCGGCGGGAACATCCAGGACGGGCAGACGGTGCTCATCAGCTACAACGTGGCGGCCCAACCGGCCAACACGGTCCGAACCAACTCGCTTTCACTGGGAGGACGATACCAATTCGACGTCGGCCCCTTGCGCGGCCTGGGTCTTTATGCCCAATACATTGACCAGAGCCAGTCGGTCCCCAACAACTTCGACGAATCGTTCACTCCCAATTCGCTGGTCGACAAACTCATCGGGGCCGATTACCAGGTCGGGGAACTGAGGTTCCTGGCCGAGCAGGACTGGCACCACAGCAGCATCGCCCCTTACAACCAGTTCCGCGCCGACGCGCGCTGGACGCACCCGATTTCAGACCGCGCCGGCTTCACGTTGGAGACCGGCTACCTCATGGCCAAATACCTCCAGACCAACGATATGCTCACCGATTTCACCGTCGCGGCATCGGCCAATTACCAGTTTTCCAGCGAGCTCTCGGTCAACGGATCGGTCCAATACCAGGACCAGGACGACAGGCTTTTCGGCCCGACCCGCGGCATGCAGGAGGAACTCGAAGTGCAATGGTCCCATCGGAACACCACGGCCTACATCCAGTTTCGCAACTCCAACATCCGCTATAACATCCTGACCAACCAGGTCCAGACCATCCAGATCGGGATCAGGAGGACTTTCTGATGGTACACAAGGTGCGCAATCTCTCGAAACCTGAGAACGCCCACGGTGCTTGTACCGTGGGTTTCCTCGATTCCGCGCTTCCACCAGCACAATCCCACGGTGCAAACACCGTGGGCGTTCTGGGTCTACTTCGGCACGTTCTTCCGAAGGTACGGCTACCAGGGGGAAGGGAAATGGCGCCCGTCTTTTTCTCGACACTCTACCGACTCACGGCAGCCGTCCTGGCCTTGGCGGCGGCCGGCTGCGGGACGCCGGCGGGCGTCGTCTTCCCGCCGCCGGCCGCCCCGGTCGTCTTCCCCGCGCCGCCGGACCGGGCGCGCGTCCGCTTTGTCGGCCAGATCGAAAGCGATGCCGACCTGAAACCCGCCGTGTCATTCGCCCGGCAACTGTCCGAACGCATGTTCGGGGCACGCGAGATCTTGTCCCTCAAGACGCCGCTGGCGGTCTGCACTGACGGCGCCGACCGCCTTTTCGTCGCCGACACGACAGCCCGCGTCGTTCACGTCTTTGACCTGAAGACGCGGGAGTATGCCCGGGTCACTCGGGCAAATGGACAACCGTTCGACCAGCCTGTCGGCCTGGCCTGCGACCCTTCGGGCCGGCTCTACGTCGCCGATTCGTCGGCGGGCGTCATCTATGTTTTCGACTCCGCTCAGAAGCAGATCGCCGAGATCGGCCGGGGCCAGCTCGGCAGGCCGTGCGGGCTGGCGTTCGACGCCCGGCAGTCGCGGCTTTTCGTCGCCGACGCCGGCCGTCACGACGTCGCCGTCTTTTCGTCGGCGGGACAGTTCCAAGCCGTCATCGGAAGCCGCGGCACACAGCTTGGGCAATTCAACTTTCCCACCAACGTCGCCCTTGACAGCAAGGGCCGGCTCTACGTCAGCGATTCCCTCAACTTCCGAATCCAGCAGTTCGACCCCGACTTCCATCCCATCCGCCAGATCGGCCAAAACGGGGATACTCCCGGTTCCTTCGGCCAGCCCAAGGGCATCGCCATCGATTCTCAGGACCACCTTTACGTGGTTGACGCCAATTTCGAAGTCGTCCAGATCTTCGACTCCGACGGCACGTTCCTGCTCGATTTCGGAGGCGAAGGACCCGCGCCGGGGCAGTTCTGGCTGCCCGCCGGAATCTTCATCGACCCCCGCAACCGCATCTGGATCGCTGATTCCTACAACCATCGCGTCCAGGTGCTGGACTACCTGCCGGAGTGACCAATGAAGGCATTAGCTTACATCATCGCCTCGCTCCTTCTTGCCGGCATCATCACCCCTGCCGCGCCAGCCTATGGACAGTTCAACGGCATACAGAGCAGTCCCCACAACCTGTCGGCAACCGGCCGAGGAACAATCCGCGCCACCGGAGAGCAGGAGGTCTGCGTCTTCTGCCACAACTCGCACGGCACAGCGGCCAGCAAAGGTGTCTGGAACCATTCCAGCTCGGGCGGGGCATACAAAGTCTACGCCAGCACCTCACTCAAGGCCAAGCCGGGCCAACCGACCGGGTCTTCCAAGCTCTGTTTGAGCTGTCACGACGGCACCATCGCCGTCGGGAACGTACTATCCAAGAGCCAGATCCAGATGGCCGGCGGCGTCTCTGCTATCCCCCAGGGCAAAGACCGCCTCGGCACCGACCTGTCCGGCGACCACCCCATTTCCTTCCCCTACGACGATGCCCTGGCCACGCAGCAGCCCACGTTGAAGAGCCCGCGGCTTTTGCCTAAGAACGTCCCGCTCGATGCCAACCGCGAGTTGCAATGCACCACCTGCCACGACGCGCACGACAACAAAATCGGGAAGTTCCTGGTGATGGACAATTCCCATTCCCAGTTATGCAACACCTGCCACAACCCCGGCACGACCACGGTGCTCGGCCACCTGGACTGTTCAAGCTGCCATCAATCCCATTCGGCCCCTTCGGGCTCGCATCTGCTCAAGGCGGCCAAGGAGACCGACACCTGCCTGGCATGCCATAACGGCCACACCGGCCCGGGCCGGGGCCCGAACATCGCCGCCGACATCGCCAAGACGTACCATCACGACACGGCCAGCCCCAGCGACCAGGCGGACCACATTCCCAATAATTCCACCTGCTCCGATTGCCACGGCGTCCATTCGATCAAGTCCGGTAGGGCATTGGCCCCCAGCATTTCGCCGGTCCTGGGCGACGTCGCCGGCGTCAACACCTCCGGCGCTCCTGTCGCCAAGGCCAAGTTCGAATATGAGGTCTGCTTCAAGTGCCACGGCGACACCAGCGCCCATACTCAGCCCATCGGCCGGCAGGTCGAGCTGGCCAGCAAGCTGCAGCAATTCAGCCCCTCGGCCATTTCCTCCCACCCGGTCGAAGCCGCCGGCCGAGGCGACGATGTCCCCAGCCTGGCGCCCGGCTACAGCGTGGCCAGCGTCATCTACTGCAGCGACTGCCACAATTCCGACACCGGCCCCAAGGCCGGCGGGACGGGTCCGCCCGGCATCCACGGCTCGGCCAACCGCGGCCTGCTCGCCCTGGAATACGACACCGCCGACGGCACTGCCGAGTCCGCGACGTCTTATGCGCTTTGCTACAAATGCCATCAACGCAGCACGCTGCTCGCCAACCCCGCCATGACTTCCAACCAGCCCTTCCCGCTGCACCGCAGCCACGTCGTGAACGACAAGGCATCCTGCTCGATCTGCCACGATTCTCACGGCATCTCCTCCGGGCAGGGGACGGCGCGCAACAACCAGCACCTGGTCAATTTCGACACATCGATTGTCCGGCCCGATACGGCCACCGGCAGGCTCGAATACGACGCCACCGCGCCACGTTCTGGCACCTGCTACCTGACCTGCCACGGCGTGGCCCATTCGCCGCTGAGTTACGGTCTAGCCGCCGTCGCACCGTTGCGTGCAGCGCCCAGGCGGCCGGCGCCAGGCTCCGCTTTACCGTCGGTCCCAGGCCCGGCGGGGGGACGACGGTAAGAAGCGGTTTCAGAACGTCAGGACCCCTTTGGGTGCCATGGGTAAGCGTACTCGCTTGCCTGTGGAACCGGCTGCTCCAGAGCGAGAAAACACGGGCAAGCGCGTACGCTTGCCCATGGCACCCGTTCAGCGAGTTCCGGCAATTGTCCGGGTCTGGAATCGCTTCTACGGAGCGAGCGAATTTGAACCAACGATGAAGGCGGTCGGCCAGCTTCAATATTTCTGCAAGAGTTCCAGCAGTTGCCGGTCGAGTTGATGGCCCTCGAAACGTTCGTATGTGACGTCCTTGCGGCCGCTGTCGAGGATGCCGAAGGGGCCGCGGAAGTTCCACAGGGCCCAGCCCCATCCTGCCGCCTTCCAGTTCGACAGCGAGTCCTCGGCCCAGCGCAGCGTCAGGTCGTGCGGCGTATGGTTGAAGGCGCCCCACTCGCCCACAATCACGCCAACTCCGTCGTGCTCCACAGCCAGCCACGGGGCCATGCCATGATCGTGCAGCCACTGTTGATCGTGCCGTTCGGCACCGATGAAAGGCCCGGCGGGGTCGGTCGGCGCGTACCGGAAAGACGCCGGCGGTTCTTCGAACGCCCCTTTTGCCCGGATCATATCTTCTGCCGCAGCGCCGTGTGGGCGCAGGGCCAACTGCGATAACTCAAGCCAGTCTCCCTTGCCGACGTAGACGCGTACTTGTTTGGTGCCGGCTGGTATCTCGGTGGAATAATCCCGGTCGTAGATGTTCTGGTAGATGTTGTATTTCTCGCTGAAAACCGACTTCTGCCACTCGCCTTCCCCCGGCCCGCATTGAAATGATTTGGTGAGGATCGGCTGGCCGTCGGCCTCGACCATCAGATCGGCCGACGCCGACACCACGTGCACACGCAGGCGCAAAGCCGTGTCGGCGGCAAACGGCCCGTCAATGACCAACGCCCTTTCTTTCTGCGGTTTCTGCTCGCCTTTCAGGGTGCCGGCGATCGGTCCCCAGCTTGGCCACGCCGGCGTGGGAAAGTCGTCGCTGTGGGCCCATGACGCCTTGAAATGCGTCAGCTCAAACGGCTCGTACCCCCGGGTGGCTTGGGCGATTCCCAGGTCCGCCAGTTCCGGCACCGGCTGCATGCCCCACTCCAGGCCGTCGCAGATAATCAGCCGATCGGGGTCCTCGGCACGAATGGCGGCCACCAGCTTGCGAATGACGCCGATGAACGTCTTCCGATCGATCTTCCCCGGCTCATTGAGGAGATTGAAACTCAGGCGGGCGCCGGGAATGCCCTTGTACCGCCGGGCGAAGAAGGCCCAGTGTTTGGCGCAGACGCGCTGGGCGTCGGCGTCGGTCCAAAGGTCTGCTTTCTCTTCGGGCTTAGCGACCGTATATCCGGGCGCGCGGTGGAAATTGATGCAGACATGGATGAGGTACTGCTGACCCCAGGCGAGCGCCTGGTCGATGTCGGCCAGCGCTTTGTCGTCGATCTGCTCCCAATCGCCGTTGTCGATCCAACAGCGATAGTCCAGGGGCAGTCGCACGAAGTTGAAGCCAAGCCGGGAGATCAAGCGGAAGTCTTCTTCATGGTACGGCTGCTGATGGTCCAGATTGAATTTTTCGAGGAGATTGAACCCCCGCCAGCGCGGCAGACGCTTGCCGGTGTCCGCCGGCCACTCGGCGCCCGCGCCGGCCGGCCCGGGATCGGCTCGCGCAATGCTGGTCTGTATGCTCGACATGGCGAAGGACAAAAACCAAGCCAGCGATAAGCGGGCAACGCAGGCGGTTACTGGTTCGGCGGGTATCGTTTGACTCATGCTAGGCGTCCATCTCACAAACGGCGATGCTATCGTCAACCATTCTTCCCTGCCAGCGCGGTTCCCGGCATAATACCCTATCCAAGCCGCGCGGGAGGCGAACCGTGCTTCACCGGCTTCTCCCGTTTTCCGCGCGTCCCCCGTTTTTGTGCGCGTGCGGAGCGATGAGAATGGCTCGAAGAATCGCCCCCGGACCTCTTGCCCTTGCCTCTCCGCGGGTTAATTGCAGGTGAAACGATTTGTTCGTAAAATAAACCGTAACAGGGGTATTCGATTATGCCCTCACTGCCGATCGCATTCCTCAACTGCCAGAACCTTCGGGCCGGCACGAATGGCGCCGCGCCCCAGCAGAAGGTCTTCGATCTCGCTAACATGCTCGCTGGGCTCGGCGCTGGGCCGCCTGCCTTCATTTGCCTTTGTGAAGTCGCTCGTCAAAGCCTTGGGCAAGCTGTTGCAACCGCCGCCTTTCCAAACGTCAGCTACGGGCCAGTTTGGAGCCATTCCGGCAAGTTGGCTGCTACTGAGAGGGGCCTCCTGATCCTTTACGACACGAGCGTCATCGACGATCCGTTACAGAAAGTGCGAGACCGGCATCTGCGTAATGAACGGCAGGGTTCGCGATGGCTCGCAGCGAAATTCAGGGTTAAATCGTTGCCCCAAGACCCCGTCTGGATCATTGTGAACCACTGGCACTCGGGTTTCCAGAACGCCTACGACGGGGAATACAATCGGCGACGTTCGTCAGACGAGATAAGCGACCTTTTTCGCGGCATGCGGTCTTTGAGGCGGCGTCGAGCATTGCCTGTCCTCGATCAACGATCTGACAAGATCGTTATCCTGGGGGATTTCAACTGCGAGCCTGCCGATCGCGTGTTCCGGCTGACCGAATGGGGCTCGTGGAAGGTCAGTTCAGATGTGAATGCGGTACTTAACGGGACCGCCAAGTGGCCCAGCTTTTACAATCCGATGGTGAAAGCACCAAACATCTTTGGCACCTTCAAGTCGGGCAGCCATGCGCTTTCATCGCCCATGGTGGATCACATTTTAGTGTCCGGCAAGCTATGTGAGCCGCCCGGCTTGCAGTACCAAACGGGTTCGATTGTCGCGTCCCCTTTCCAACCGCGCGCGTCCGACCACGCGGCGATTGGTGCGGTGCTTCAATACTAATACTGAGGAGTCGAATATGTCTAAGAAAAACGAGTTCCTCGAAGCACTCAAAGCGAGCAAAAAAGCTTCCGAGGAGCTTCCGGGACTGGACGTGCTGCGGACCTTTTGCAAAGGCATCAAGGAATATGTCGGCGACACCGTTGAATGTGATGCACTTCCGGCGCAGCCAGTCGATTATGGGCAAGAATATAGGGTTATGATCACATATTTCCCGTCATCCTACTCCCACACGCTGCTGCGGGCGTATTTGAACAGGCAGGGCAGGCCATACCTGGATGTGTATGACAAGAAAGGTCCTCAGCAGTGCAAGGATGTGGAGGATTTTCGGAAGAAATTGGTCGGATTCCTGAGCGTGCCTGGCATCGCCGACATGCTGGAAGAGTTCAAGCGCGACACTGACACGACGCGATGACGCGATCCTCCTGGTTTCATGGGTTATAGCGGGCGTCCGTATCAGTCGCTCGTCCCCTTCTCCACCACCGGCAGCCGCACGGTGAACGTCGTCCCCTGGCCGACGGTGCTTTTGACCTGGATGTCGCCGCGGTGTTTGCGGACAAGGCTGTAGCTGATCGACAGCCCCAGCCCCGTGCCTTTGCCCACCGGCTTGGTCGTGAAGAACGGCTCGAACAATCGCGTGAGGTTTTCCGCCTGGATGCCGTGGCCGTTGTCGCTTACGTCGACCCAACACCAGCGCTCGGACCGACCAGTGCGGATTATCAAAACCGGCTCGGGGACCTCGGCGGTGGCATCGAGTGCGTTGAGCAGCAGGTTCACCAGGACCTGCTCTAGTGCCTGCGGCAGCAGATTCAGCCCGCCGGCGTCGGGGGCGAGTTCTTCGCGAATGGAGGCCCGCTTGGCCCGGCCGTCCATGCGCACCAGGCGCAGCGCCTCGGCGATCACCTGGTTGAGCGGCATCGTCCGCCACTGGTCGTCCACCGGATGGGCGAAAGCCGTCATCTGCCGAACCGTGCGATGGATGCGGGCCACCTGCTCGCGGAGCGTCTCGATGCACTGCGGCTTGACCTTCTCCGGCTTGCGCTGCATGAGCTGCAATACACTGTCCATGCTGGCCAGCGGATTGGCGATCTCGTGGGCCACGCCCGCCGCCATCTGGCCCAGGCCGGCCATCTTCTCCTGCTGGACCAGTGCGAGCTGATGCCGCTGGAGTTGGTTCTTGATTCGCCGGATGCGATGGTTCTTGCGAATCAGCCGGCGGCGGTGGCGGCGCTGGTCCAGGGTGATGACATTGGCGATGTAGACGGTCAGCAGGAGCGTGGTGGCCCAGCCGATGAGGATGAGCCAGGTATGAGTGTCGGCCGGGAGTTGATGGACCAGTGCCAGGCCGTCGCCGAGCATGGCCACTGCGACGATCGCACCGCCGAAGGCCATGGCGCGGGGGAGCAGGAGGCTGGCGAAGACCATGTGGAAAACGAAGAAGCCGAGCAGCGGGCTTTGGCAGCCGCCGGTATCGATGGTGAGAATGGTGATGCAGGTCAGGTCCAGCACGATCTGCGTCCAGGCCAGGAAAACCAGGGGCGGCGTCCTTCCGGCCCAAAGGGACGAAGAGCGAAAGATCGCCCAGTAGACAATGTTGTACGTGAGGATGGCGGCGCCGACGGCGAACATCTGCGGCGCATGCCGGAAATGCCCGCTGACCGCCCAATCGAACCCGCTGAAGAGCAACACCGCAGCCGCCGCGATCCAGCGCAACTGGATGAACCAGCGCATCTGCGCCGTCAGCGACCAGTAGCGCTGAAATCGTTCCAGCCGGGCGGTGGTGACGCCGGCGTGCGGCGCGTCCATGCGCGCGGCGATGGTCAGCTCGCCCGGGCGTTGCTCCGGGGCTTGATGGGGGGAGACAGCATCGGATACCGCGTCAGCGTGGGGCACAGCAACAGCCTCGGCAGGCGCTTCGGGGGCGCCGTCGGTGGCGTTTGCGCCCAGGGCCGTCGGTTCGGCTTCAATTTGTAGATGGGTTTCGTGCGGCAACAGGCGGGCCTTCCTGCACCGATTGTTCCAAGTCCACCATTTTGACGCCGGTGACATAGTCCGTCAAAACGATTCTCCGAACGCGCTTCAGGGACGCAACGGTCTGGGCCATCCGGCCCAGGTTCTCGCGGATCTGCTTGAGGCTCTGTTCCATGGCGGCGTTGCCGCTCGCCTGCCTCGCCAGCGGCCGCAGCTTGAGTTCGATGATCGTCATCGCGTTGTTCAACTCGTGGTTCAAGGTGCATCCGATCTGACCGATCGTCTCCACCTTCCTGTGTTCGTTTTCTTCCAGCCGCGATGCCAGGGAGTTGAATGCCCGAGCCAGATCGTTGAACTCGCTTTCTCCTTCAATGCGGACGCGGTAGTCGAATTGCTCCTGCGCCCAGTGCCGGCTCCCCTCCAGGAGCCGGTCGATGGGCCGGAAGATCAGCGTGGCGGCCCGCAGCATGACCGCGGCCGCGATGTTGATCACCAGCAGGAAGCCAATCCCCAGTCCCAGCACCAGCCAGCGGAATCTTTCGACGATCTGCTCGAGATCGGCCGTGCAGGCGTTGATGTTGATGGCCCGGAGGTATTTCAGTACGTCCTCCAGGAGCCATAGCGACGCGCCTGCGGTCGTGACGCCAAGCACCATCAGGACCGTCAGGAAGAGCATGAGTTTTCGCCGAAGCATTCCGCACCTCAGGACTCACCACGGAGACACAGAGAACACGGAGAAGAAATGAACAACTGTTGTTGGCATTGCACCGTTTCCCACGGACACAACCAGGTAATCACTTCTCAAAGGCTCAAGGCCCTGGAACTAACATAACAAACCGCGGGCCACGCCGTCTGCGGCACGAATTATGCTCTTGTTTGGGCGAACATCATCGAGGGAACTATGCAGGCAACACCGCAAAGAGAGCTTCAAAAGGACTTGCGTACACTGGCATTATTCGTCCTGGTGTATTGCCGGCACCACCACGGCGAGGCCCCCAAAGAGCCATTGACGCTGAAGACGCACGATGTGGAGGCCATCGCCGGGCGGTCCTTGCCCCTGTGCGACGGTTGCCGTAAACTCCTTGCCCACGCGATGGTTAAGCGCACCCGCTGTCCGATGTCGCCCAAGCCCGCCTGCAAGCATTGCCCAGTCCATTGCTACCACCCCAGCTACCGACAGCAGATCCGCGAAGTGATGAAGTTCTCGGGGAAGAAGATGCTGCTCTCAGGCCGGCTGGATTACCTCTTCCACCTGCTGTTCTGAGGTTCAGGCCGCGGGACTGTGCGGCAAACGGTTCTCAGGTTTGAGAAAACCCGGCCGCCGAAGTCTCGCAAGGATGCAGATGGGGCGTCGCGTCGGTCATGACAATGGCGCAGCGGTCAACAACGTCGCTGAAGCGGCCTTGCCGGGTTGCATTCCGTAAACCGCACATATTCCCGTTTCTCGCTCCCCAAAAACCTCACGCCCCTGGCTTCTTCGGCTCCGGCGACGCTGGGATTTGCAGCTCTTCGAGCTTGCGGTAGAGGCTTGATACGCCAATGCCGAGGTATTGGGCGGTTTCGGACTTGTCGTAGTTGTGCTGGCGGAGGCTGAACAGGATGTGCTGGCGCTCGAATTGACGCATGGCCTCCTTGAGGTCTTCGCTGACGTCGTCGGCAATGCCCTCGGTGGTGAAGGGGAGGTCCTCGACGCCGATCTGGCGATTCTCGGAGAAGATGACGGCACGCTCGATGACGTTCTCCAGCTCGCGGACGTTGCCGCGCCAATTGTGATTGAGCAGGGCGCGCATGGCGCCGTTGGTGATGCCGGTGACGCGCTTGTTCATCTCGCGGATGTACTTTTCGAGGAAGTGGTGGACCAGCAGCGGGATGTCTTCGCGGCGCTGCCGTAGCGGCGGGAGCAGGAGGGTGACCACGTTGAGCCGGTAGTGCAGGTCTTCGCGGAACTTGCCGTCGTCAACCATCTTCTGGAGGTCCTGGTTGGTGGCGGCGATGAAGCGCACGTCGATGGGGCGGGGACGGGTGTCGCCGACGGGGACGACTGCCCTTTCTTCCAGGACGCGGAGGAGCGAGCTCTGAACGCCCAGCGGGAGGGTGGAGATTTCGTCGAGGAAGAGGGTGCCGCCGTTGGCCGCCTCGAAGTAGCCGACCTTGTCGCGGTTGGCGCCGGTGAAAGCGCCGCGGCGGTAGCCGAACAGCTCGGACTCAATCAGGTTGACGGGGATAGCGCCGCAGTTGACGGCGACGAAGGGCTTTTCGCGGGTGAGACCGTTGTAGTGGACGGCCTTGGCGAAAAGTTCTTTTCCGGTGCCGGACTCGCCGGTGATGATGACGTTGCTCTTGACGGTGGCGAGTTTGCGGACGGTTTCGAAGAGACGGGTCATGGGGCGGGAATTGCCCACCAGATCGTGGAAGGTGGTGCCGGCGGCGAGCTGCTCGGTGATGACCTGGTGGCTGCGCGCCATTTCGCCGAACTCCAGGGCGCGCTGCACCTTGAGCAGGACGTCGTCGAACTGGACAGGCTTGAGCAGGTAATCGAAAGCGCCGCCGCGCATGGCGGCAACGGCGCTTTCCACGGTTCCGTAGGCGGTGAGCATGATGACCGGCATCTGCGGCGCGATCTGCCGGGCGTGCCCGAGCAGCGTGATGCCGTCCATTTCCGGCATGCGGACGTCAGACAGGAGCAGGTCCACCGAGCGGTCAAGCAGGACGGCGTGGGCGGCTTTGCCGTCGCTGGCCTGCAGGACCTCGTAACCTTCTTCTGACAGAAGCTCAGCGAGGGACTCGCGGAGCACCTTTTCGTCTTCGGCGATGAGGAGGGTCTTTGCCATGGGTTAGAGCGGGGCCGTTTTTCATTCAGGGAAAACATTGTAGCCTGACGCGTGAAGACGTGAAAACGTGAAACGTGAGAAAACCCCAATCGAGCATGTTCTGCGTCGTCGGTGTTTGAGCGTCATGTCGTCACGTTTTCACGTTTTCACGTTTTCACGTTTTCACGTCTTCACGTTTTCACGTCTTCACGTTTTCACTCTTCACGTCTTTAGAGCGATTTCCTCGTCGGTCAGGTAGCAGCCCGGGTCGGAGGCCCATGGCTCGCCGGTGGTCTGCTCGGCGCGGGCCCGCAGGCTTCCGCCGCAGATTTCCTTGAAGCGGCAGGTGCCGCAACGGCCTTGCAACAAGGGGAGGCGTTCCTTGAGGCCGGCCATGATCGGGTCGGAGAGGTCCTGCCAGATGTCCGAGAATTTTCGATCTTTCACGTTGCCAAAGGTGCGGTACATGGAGAACTGGTCGGCGTGGACGTTGCCGTGGAAGTCGATATTGCCGATCCCGACGCCGCTGGAGTAGCGCCCGCCGCCGTTCCAGGTGACCATGTCCAGCACCTGCTGGGCGCGGGGGTGGTTCTCGCGCAACATGCGGAGGTACAGGTACGGCCCGTCGCAATGGTTATCGACGGTGAGGATCTCGATGCGTTTGCCGCGGCGGGCGAGGTCGCCGGTCCGGTCGATGACGGTGTCAACTGCCTTGCGAGTCTCGGCGGGGGTGAGTGCCAAGAGGCTCTTGCCGCGGCCCGAGGGGCACAGGTGGTAGAAGCAGGCGCGGTCGATGCCTTCCGATTCCAGAAAATCGAAAATTCGGTCGAGGTCCTGGGCGGTATGGCGGGTGAGCGTGAGGCGGAGGCCCACTTTCTGCCCGACGGCGACGCAGTGGCGGAAGCCGCGCATGGTGCGCTCGAATGCGCCGGCGCAGCCGCGGAACTGGTCGTGCACCGCGGGGATCGCGCTGTCGAGGCTGATGCCCACGTAGGAGAACTCCAGCGACTTGAGCTTCTCAGCAATCGCGCGGTCGATCAGCGTCCCGTTGGTCGAAAGCACCACGTGCAGGCCCAGCGAACGGGCGTGGGCGGACAACTCGAAAACGTCCTTGCGGACCAGCGGCTCGCCGCCGGAAAACAGCACCGCCGGCACCTTGAAGGCGGCCAGGTCGTCGAGCACCGCCTTACACTGCTCAGTCGTCAGTTCGTCGGGGTATTTCTTGGCTTCGGAATCGGTGTAGCAGTGGACGCACTTGAGGTTGCAGGTGCGGGTGAGGTTCCACACCACGATCGGCCGGCGCTCCTTGGCGCTGCGGGCGACCGCCATACGCTGATGGGCGGGCGGGTCGATCTGGGTGATCTTCCGCCCGTAGCGGTGGGGCGTGCTGGGCGTTTCCAATCCACCATATAAGACGCTCACATCGATCATGGGGTGTCTCCTGGGTGGGACATTAACAAAGCGTATGCCGTGCCGGGAATTGCACGGTGCTACTCCCTCTCCCGGTACTCCGGGGGCGTGGTGAGGGTGTATTTTTCGCGACCGCGACCGAAGACCCTCACCCTAACCCTCTGCCGGATTACCGGGAGAGGGAACCAGGAAGACCATGGCAGCTCCCTGGTGAGGACTCCTTGGAATATCGCGAGCGGAAAAGAGGTCCCAGTGCGCTCCACATCTGGAAGGCGTCCGCACCGCCGCTTTCTCAGTGTTGAGAACTTCCCGCCCAAGTCGCCGTGTCAACCGCCTTTATAGCGAGTTGGGGCACTTGGCGGGGGCGGTATCGCTCTTGCTTTGAGCTATGAGGATATTCCGCCGGCGCGGGGTATGCGCGCGGTTCAACTATGAGAGCAGGCACCACGCATTCTCGACATGGATGGAAGCTGGCAATCGGGCTGGCGATTGCCCTGTGCGCTGCCGGATGGTTCGTGCCGCGGCCGGCGCGCAGCGTGGCCGATCCGGTTGCCGACAGCACCACGCCCAATCCCCACTGGCAGGTCGATGCCTGCCAGAGTTGCCACAAGATGGCCGGGAACAAGCCGCAGGCGATTGCCGTCGGCGATGTCGATCACCTTTGTCTGAAGTGCCACGACGGGCAGCACGCGTCGGCTGAAGTCCACCCGATCGCCCGCCGATTAGAGCCCGGGGGGGTTGCGCCGCCGACGACATGGCCGTTGGTTGAAGGCCGGCTCAGTTGCATCACCTGCCATGACGTTCGCGCGGCGTGCAAGGTGACGCCTGACATGACCCCGGACGATTCGATGTTCCTCCGCGGACACGAAGACGCCGGTCCAAACGCCGCCGGGCGGGACTTCTGCCAGAACTGCCACAAGTACGACGGGGCGAAGCGGTTCAACCCGCACCTGATGCTCGATTCGCACAAGCAGGTCATTGAGGACCGATGCCTGTTCTGTCACGAGAAGATCCCCGACCGCAACACCATGAGCCGGACCGGCAACTCCCAGCTCCGTTTTCCACAAGTGGTGCTGTGCAAGAGTTGTCACCCCAATCACAAGGAGATCCTCAAGGGCGGGCATCTGAACCTTAAGGCGACGGCGGAAATCGCCGCCTACATGCGGGCCCGGGAGATCATCGGACTGGTCGGCCCGCCCAGCGAAGACCTGGTCAATCAGTTGAAAGCGCAGAAGGCCCGGCCGACGCGCATGTATCTGGAGCCGGACGGCGGGGTGACGTGCGCCACCTGCCACAACCCGCACCCGGAAGGGTTGTTCCCGGTCGGCAGCGTTCTTTATTACCGGACGATGCACGTGATGGACGGGCACCCGGTCTCGCCGGTGCATTCGCAGGAATTCTGCCGGAATTGCCACAAACTGTGAGAGGACTATGTTACCCACAAGGCAATTTATCGACCCCGAACACGCCGCGACGAGCGATCGGCGGCGGCGGTTTGTACTTCGCCTGGTCGCTTGCGCCATCACAGTTGCGTTGCTTGCATCCACTGTTCGCGCCGCCGATCCCGAAGGCTGTCTCACCTGCCATCAATATCGCGGGCTGACCCGCATCGGAGACGACAGCAAGAGCGTGGCGATTTTTTACGTCAACCCCAATTACTGGGACAAGGCGCTCGGCCCACATGCTCACCTCAAGTGCACGGACTGCCATCAGCGCGGGGAGGTTGAGGTCTTTCCGCACAATCCCACGACGGCGGTCGATTGCAGCCGGGTGTGCCATCTCGATGGGCCGGGCGGCGTTGAATTGCGTTTTTCGCATGACCGGATCGACCACTTTTTGAGCCAGTCGATCCACGGCAAGGACGCCCTGACGGAAGCAAACCACTTGCTGGGCGATCCACTCAGGGCAGGGCAGTCGCAGTGCCTGTTGTGCCACGATGAGCCGGTCTTCCGCAGGGCCGGCGAGAACCGGCTGCAGGCCCAGGCGTCGCTGGGGCGCTGCGATTCCTGCCATGACGAGCAACTGCCCAAGGACACGCGCTACGCCTACTGGCATGTGCACGCGCGCAGCGAGCCGGCCCGCACCAACCTGGATATGGCCCGCCTCTGCGCCACCTGTCACAGCAATGCCGCGGTCCGCGCAAAGTTCGACCTGCACGACACCACCGCCAGCTACCTGGTGAGCTTCCACGGCAAGGCGGCGCTGCTGGGCAGCCAGGAAACCGCAAGCTGTCTCGACTGCCACGTCGCCCAGACGCAGAACGTACATCTTATGCTCTCCCACAAATCCGCCGGTGCTCCCACCAACGAGCTGCAACTGGGGGACACCTGCCGCAGCCCCGCCTGCCACCGCGCCGCCGGTGAGAAGATCAGCACGGCCGCCATTCACCTGGACCTGGCCACCAGCCGCGGCGCCGAGTTTTTCATCGCCTGCCTCTTCGTCGTGATGATCGTATTTACGTTCGGCCCGTCCCTGCTGATCACGGCGTTGAAGATGCTGCATGAAGTCATCGGGCGCCACGACCCCGCCGCCCACGGCAACCTGCTCCGGGCGCAGAAACTGCTGGCTCTGCCCGGGCCCCGGCATCAGCTTCAGCGCTTCACGATGCACCAGCGTTTCCAGCACTGGTATCTGGTGCTCTGCTTCGTCACCCTGGTAGTCACCGGCTTCCCGATCAAGTTCGCCGGCTCGGATTGGGCCGCATGGGTCATCGGGGAGCTGGGCGGCTTGCCCATGGCCCGGCTCATGCACCGCGTCGCGGGCGCGATGCTCATCGCCGGGCTGTTCTATCACCTCGGGTATGTGCTGCTGACCGTCCGCCGCGACCGCAAGACAAAGGGAATCGTCAAGGCGGTCCTGGGCTTGCCGATGATGATCAACCCGCTGGACCTGAAACAGATGGGCCAGCTCCTGGCTTATCTGATTGGATTGCGGCGCGGGCACCCGGAGATGGGCCGATTCAATCCCGAGGAAAAGTTCGAATACATCGGCGTCTTCTGGGGCACGATCGTCCTGGGCACGACCGGCGTGCTGATGTGGTTCAACGGGGAGACCACCCGCTATCTCTCCGGCCGGATCCTCACCATCGCCGTCCTCATTCACACCTTCGAGGCTTTCCTGGCACTGCTGCACGTGGGCGTGGTGCACATGGCCGGCGTCGTGCTGGACCCGGGCGTGTTCCCGGCATCCAAGGCCATGTTTAGCGGCCAGACCCCGGCCGGCGAATTGGCCGAAGCCCACTCCGCGATGCTCGCCCAAGTGGAGCAGCAACAAGGCGGCGACGGAGGGGAGGGTCATCATGGCTAGAAAATGGTTCCAGAACCGGATCGTCACCCGAATTTGCCGAATGGGTGCCCATGCCACCCAGCGTTCTCCTGAAACAGCTTCTAAACAGGTACCAGTAGCCGCCTCCCGGCGTCTGCCGACGCCCCGCCAGGTCCTGGCGTTTTTCAAGAACGCATTCGTGCGGGCCTACTCGCTGGCGATCCTGGTCCTGCTCTGCTGGGCGGGATGGCTGGCGGCAACCTATCTGCGCCATTCCGTTTTCCTCCCCACGCAGGTCCCGGTGAAACTGCTGCAGTGGCAGGGGCGCGTCGATGTCGCAGCGCTGCGCCAGCAGAACGTGCCGGGCGTCACCGGGACCGCTGGCCGTGCGCCGCTGGGTCATTACCACGGCGTGGACCGCTGGTTCCAGGAAGACCTGACCAACACCTGCACCACCATCGGCTGCCACGAGCCATTGCCGCACGGACAGAAGATGAAGGTGCCGGCATTCGCCAACTTCCACACCACCTTCCTCGACTGCCGGATGTGCCACACCGACGTACACAACGCGGTCGGACAGAAGGCCGCCGGCCAGAAAGCACGGGTGATCTGGATCAGCGCGACGACAGGGCAGGCCCAGGACCTGCCGGCCATCATGGCGTTGCTGCGCTTCCTGGATACGCAGCGCGATTTGATCGGTCAAAATCCGGAGGCCGCCCACCGGACGATCGCCGGTCTGCTGCAGGACACGCTAAATGGGGTTGGCCAGGACCCGGCCCTGGAAGGGCTGCTGGCGCAATTGCAAACCTCCGCCCCCGGCGGCCCGGTGTGGCGCCAGGCGGTGGACGAACTGGGCCACGAGCTGCCGTTGCACGTGCGCGGCGAATACGCCGCCAAGCTCGCACCCCTGGGCGCCCGCGATCCGTTGACCGATGCCGCCAAGACAACGGCCACCCAGACCGCGGCCTACCTGGCCGCACCCGTCGGCGATCGGCGCGCCGGCTTCAAGGACGCCATTCATACTCCATTACTCAAGGAGGCCGTCTCCTGCGTCGCCTGCCACGATGAAAAGGACTCGATGTTGGATTTTGAGGCACTGGGATATTCGACGCAGCGTGCCACCGCTTTGCGCACCTTGCCGCTGGCCCGAATGATGCAGCGGATCCGGCAGGGGGAGCGTTTCTACATTCCACAGATCCTGGAGGGAGAATGATGGACGTGAATCCCAGCACCCAAAAATATGCCGGAGGTGCTCTCTGGTCTCCTCTCCCGGTACTCCGGGAGAGGGTTAGGGTGAGGGTCTTTCGCCTCGATCGCGAAAGACTCCGACTTTTTCCGCTCATCTTGCTGGCTCTGACGCTTATCGCCGCGCCGCACGCACTGGCCGTGCCCCCCCTTCCGCAGGACAAGCGAATCCCCGCACAGGTCACGGCACATCTGGCGGCACCCACGACCCAACCGATGCGCATGCCCAACGCCGTGGCCGTCGACTCCAAAGGCAACGTGTGGGTCGCCGACGGCGGGCAGGACCGCATCGTGCGCTTCGGCCCCGATGGACACTTTGACCGGGCCTTCACCAGCATCGGCAGTGAAAAGCTGAACCGGCCGGTCGGCATGAAGGTGGATGCGGCAGACCGCCTATGGATCGCCGACACGGGCAACCATCGCCTTCTGATCGCTGGCGCCGACGGGCAACTGGCGGAGCAGATCACGCTGCCCGCCGCCCCGTCGGGCCGTGCCTGCGACCCGACCGACGTCGCCCTGACACCCGACGGCAAACGCTGTTACATCATCGACATGGACAACCAGCGCGCCCTGATCCGCGACAACGCCAGCGGCCAATTCAAGTCCATGGGCGAAGGCGGCAAGGCGCTGGGCCAATTCGAGTGGCCGTTCATGATCTGCGTCGGCGATCAGGACTATGTTTACATCACTGAGGCCATTGGGGCGCGGGTGCAGATGATCAGCCCCGCCGACCGCTGGGCCGGGGCAATCGGCTCATGGGGAGTCGAGCTCGGCAAGCTGTACCGGCCCAAGGGGATCGCCATCGACCGGAACGGGAAAGTTTATGTCAGCGACTCGACGCTCAACGTAGTGCAGGTATTCAGCTCGCGCGGCGCTATCGAGGGCGCCCTGACCGACGCCGCCGGCAACCTGCTCCGTTTCCAGCATCCCATGGGGCTGTGCTTCGACAAAGCGGGCCGGTTGTACGTCGTAGAGCTCAGCGCCGATCGCGTAGCCATCGTCACCATCGGCGGCGCAGCGGCCGCGCCGGCGCCGCCGGCCCCGCCCGCGGGCGGCGCGCGGAGGACGCTGTGATGCATCGGCTCTGCACAGTTTCGCTGCTCCTGGTGCTGGCCTGGGCTGCGCCCGTCCTGGCGCAGCCCGCGCCGGCGCAATCTGGCCCGGGGCATCCGGGCCTTCCCTTCGGCAGCAACAGCCGCGACTGTGCCACGTGCCATCTCGATTGGGCCGACGGGTTCAACAAGCCCGGTGCGATCCTGCTGATTGACAAGCCTCTCAAGCCGGCGGTCGCGGAAGAGGAAACGTGCCTGGGATGTCACGACGGGGCGATTGCCGACGACCGTAAGGCTGTCTGGCTCGGGCAGGGCCATAAGACCAACGTAAAGCCCCCCGACACCATGAAGGTCCCCGAGCGGCTCCCGCTGCAGGACGGCAAGGTCTCCTGCCGGACCTGCCACACCGCGCACGCCAATCCTGACCACGAGGTGCTGTCGAACATCATCTTCCTGCGCATGCCCAACGACGCCGGCCAGTTGTGCCAGCAATGCCACACCGACAAGAACCGCGGCCCGGACCATGGGACGCACCCGCTGGGTCCGATGAAGCTGCCGCTGCCGGACGTGCTGGCCGCCGCCGGCGCGCGGGCCGGCGCCGACAACAAGACGCTGTCCTGCCAGAGCTGCCATCGCCCGCACGGGTCCAGCCAGGAACATTTGCTGGTGATGGGAACGCACAGCAGCGAGTTGTGCCTGAGCTGCCACGGCCGGATCCGTCCGGAGATGTGGCAGAAGGACGTGGCCCATGCCCACCCGCTCAATCCGCCGCTGGTCACCGACGCACGAAGAAAGGCGATCCACGACATGGGGACGCAGGTCGGCCCCAACGACACGATGATATGCCTGTCGTGCCACAAGCTGCACACCGGCGAGCCTGGCCAGCACCTGTTGGCCGACACGCTGACCGACAGCCAGCTTTGTTTGCGCTGCCACGAGGACCGCAAGACGGTAGCCGGCTCCAAGCACGACTTGCGTCTGACTGCGCCGTTGGAAAAGAACTCGCGCGGGCAGACGGCGGCGCAGTCCGGCCAGTGCGGCGCATGCCATTCGTTCCATACCTACCAGCGCCAGCCGCTGGCTACCGCCGCCGACCCCGACGGTCTGTGCATGACATGCCACGCCGACGGAAAAGTCGCCGCCAAGGCCGGCGGCACATCGTTCGCCCATCCGATCACCTTGAGCGCCAAAAACCTGCCGGCCAACCTGCCGCTGAAGCTCAACCCCGGCCCGGGCCATGCGGACGACAAGACGTTGGAATGCCTGACCTGCCATAACCCGCACGAGACCAAGCAGCCCAAGTTCCTGCGCGCCAGCCGGGACGACCTGTGCGGCACGTGTCACGTCACCCAGAAACAAAACCTCGCCAGCGGGCACGATTTCAGCCAGCATCCCCAGGCCCGCAACGGCCGGAGTCTGACGGAGGCCGACACCGGCAAGTGCGGCTTCTGCCACGACGTCCACCACGCCACCGGCCCGGCGGCGCTGTGGACGGCCACCAACACCGCCCCGACCAGCGCCGATGATCTGTGCCTGCAATGTCACCGCGCCGGCGGGCTGGGCGAAAAGATGCCGGCGTTCGCCTTCAGCCATCTCACCGGTCCGAAAGCAACGCCGACGACGCGGCCTTCGACGGGTTCGACAGGCTCACCGCAGGCAAGCTCACCGCAGTCAGGCTCAGGCCAAGGCCCTGCCACCGCTGCATTGCCGCTGTTCGACGAGTCGGCCCACCGCTCGGCCACCGGGTTCGTGGCCTGCGCGACCTGTCACGATCCGCACGGTAACAAGCAGGCCTCCAAGGCCCTGCTCCGCGTGACCACCACCGCCTCGGACCTGTGCCTGCAATGCCATGCCGACAAGCGGCCGCTGGTCTCCGGCCCACATGATTCCAAGGCCAACGCAACGGCATGGACGGCGCTGCCGGTCCCCCAGCGGGGAAAAGAGATCAAAGTGAACGATCCCTGCCTGGCGTGCCATCGCCCGCACAGCAACGACCCGGCCAGCAAGCTGTGGGCGGTGACGCCGGTGGCGTCGAACGTCGGCAACGATGGCGTTTGCATCGCCTGTCACCAGGAACGGCATTGGTCCGAGACCGGCGATCTGTCGCCCGGCAACATGATCCACCCCCGCTTGCTGACCCCCGGCAGCGCCCCGGCCATCGCGGCCGCGGCAAGCGGGTTGCCGCTGGTCTATGCCCCGACGATCGCGGCGCCGACAACGGCACCTACTACCGCGGCAACAACGGCGCCTGCCACCGCGCCAGCAACGGTATCTACCACTGCGCCGGCAACGGCGCCCGCGCAATCGCTGCCGCCGCTGACCCTTGGCCCGCCAGCGCCCCGGCCACCCGCTACGGAGCCGGCGGCGTCGCCGCACGGCGCGGTGAATAACGCGATCGCCTGTAAGACCTGCCACGATCCCCATCGCGACCCGCAATCGTTGCACCTGCTGCGGGTCAGTCCCGGCCAGTCGCCCCAGGAACTGTGCCTCACCTGTCACAAGGACGTGGCGCCCCTGGCCCACGGCATGCACCGGCTGGACAACCCGGCCATGGACGCCCTGGTCCCCACGCCCGGACGCAAAGACCCTTCGACGGGCTCAGGACGGGGCCCGGCTCCCGGCGATGCCGACGCGCCGGCTGTTCCGCTGGTTGCAGGGCCACCGGCGCCGCGGGCGCTGTCCGGGCCCACGTGCAGCCCATGTCATGCCGTTCACGCCATCGAAGGGAGCGACCGGCAACTGCTCTGGGCGGCACGGAAAAGCAACTACGGCAACACAGAGGCCGACCAGCGCTGCCTCGGCTGCCACGGACCGGGCGGCGCTGCCAAGCAGCCGAAACTCTTCCAGCACCCCGATGCCGCTTTCGCCAGCCTCAAATACGCCACCACGCAGCCTATTGCCAAAGACGCCGCCACGCTCTTTTCCTGCACCACCTGCCACCTCCAGCACGGCAGCGAAGTTGAAGGCCTGGCGAAGCTGGCCGCCGGCGCCGACGGCGACCAGTTCATTCGCGCCGCCCGGCCCATGGTGCGTGACGACGTGACCCAGAATGTCTGTTCGATCTGTCACGGCGCCGATGCGCGGCGCGTCTTCCTCTACTACCACCAGCCCGAAAAACGCGCCGTCGTGAAGACCATCACTGCCGCGCCGTCAGGCAATGAATGAAGTCCGCCATGGAACATGAGGCACGCATGAAGACCAATCCTCCCAACGACGACAAGGCTGCCGAAGCCCCCGCTGCCAAGAAACTCCACGCCCCAAGCTGGACCAACCCGCTCACGCTGCTCGGCCTGTTGCTGGTCGGCTCGTCGCTGGTGCTGCTGCTGACCTTTTGGCTCTTCCAGACCATCTCCCCGCAGGCCGGCAACAACCAGTACCTCAACATCGTAGGCCTTCTGATCCTTCCCGGCGTGCTGGTCAACGGTCTGATCCTGTGCCCGGTGGGGATTGCGCTGCGTCGCTGGCGGCAACGCCGCGGGCTGGTGGGGCGCATTTCGTCGAAGCAGGCGATCATCTTCCTGGCCGTGACTTTCTTCCTCATCCTGCCGGTGCTGGGCGTCGGCGGGTACCAGGGTTATGAATTCAGCGATTCCGCCGAGTTTTGCGGCACGGTCTGCCATAACATGGCCCCGCAGTATGCTGGATACCAGCGTTCCCCCCACGCTCGCGTGACCTGCGCCGGTTGCCACATCGGCTCAGGCGCTGCCCCGTTCGTCAAGGCAAAGCTCAACGGCTCGATCCAGATGTTCCATACCTTCCTCAACACCTACCCCAAGCCGGTGCCTCCGGCCATCACCGAGCTGCGCCCGGCTCGCGAGACCTGCGAGCAATGCCACTGGCCATCGCAGTTCTTCGGCTCGGACCTGCGCAAGATCGCCCACTATTCCCCCGACGAGCACAACACGCGCCATAACTATGAAATACTGGTGAAGGTCGGCGGAGCGAATCTCGCCACGGGCCAGTCTGAGGGAATCCACATGCACATGCTCGATCACGTCACCTATGTAAGTGACGACGCCAAGCTCGAGCACATCCCCTGGGTAAGCTACAAGAATCAAGACGGCACCACCACGATCTATCGTTCCGACGGCAAGCCCGCCAGCGACCCGGCCCCGCAAGGCAAGCCCCGGCTGCTCGATTGCATCGATTGCCACAACCTTGCCGGCCACGAGTTCGCCTCGCCCGAGCGCGCGGTGAATCATGGCCTGCTGATAGGTCGTCTCGATCCATCCCTGCCCTACATCAAGCGCGAGGCCGTGCGGGCCCTGGCGGGGGACTACAAGACGCGAGATGAGGGCGTGGCCGCCGTCCGGGCCAGCCTGGAGAACTTCTACACCAAAACGTATCCCGAGGTCTGGTCAAAACGGCACGAAGACGTGCTCAAGGCGATCGACGCCACCTGCGAGATGTACCGCGCCAATTTCTTCCCCGAGTTCAAAGTGGACTGGCGCACGTACCCCAACCACCTCGGCCACATGGAATCAGCCGGGTGCTTCCGCTGCCACGACGGCCTGCACGTGGCCGACAACGGCCGGCGGATTACCTCCGACTGCAACACCTGCCACACCTTCCTGTACCGCCAGAGCGATGACCCCAGCATGATCCACGAGCAGAAGTTCGAGCACCCGCTGAAGATCCACGACTGGTGGGTCGGCCTGGGCCCGCACGAGAAAATGCTGTGCACCGACTGCCACGACGGCGGCGTGGGCGCGCTGGGCTGGGAAAAGACCACCACCGGCTACACCTGCGGCACCTGCCACCCCAGCGGCCGCTGGCTGCAAATGCGCGAGACCGTCCACCAGCGCGCCGCCGCGGCCAGCCAGCCGAGCACCCCCGGCGCCGCTGAGCCGACGCCGAGCGGTCGTTAGCCCGCCTGAACGTTACAGCGTTTCGCTGGAAGATGTCATCTGCCCGGCGTTGTCAGCTTCCAGTGCCGCCGGTGCCCACACCGGAGAAGTCGCCTCATTTCGTCGCACTTCCCATTGGAACGGCCCCACATTCCGGGCATCTGTCGGGGGTTGCGCATAGGTCATATCCACAAAAGGCGCAGCGGCCAGACCGCCCTCTCAGTCGCCGGCGAATGAACCGAACGATGGACCGGAGCGGTAAAATAGAAGTGAGCAGGAACAAGAACGCAACGGGTACTGTAGCGAAGCGACAAAAACCGTCGGGCGGGCGCCAGAGATGTCCGTCGCGGCTTCCGTACATGCCTGACCAGGGATACGTCCTGGTGCCGTAGCCGAAGCCCGCAAAGGTCGACGGGGCTACTCGGAACCCTACCCCTCCGCGATTCTGTAGTTCAAACACATCCTCAAGAATGCCCATTCTCTCTCGATCCCCGAGCCGTATGCTGCCCCAGTCCCACGGACCGCTACGCCCACTCGTCCATCCGGGGGCTTCGATAAAGTATTGGTGCGGTCCGCCGTCAGTAAAGTTGTCGATCTGAATTATTCCCCGCCTCGTAACAAGACCGTACGTCTCAGGGTGCTCCCTCTTCTCCACGGTGTAATACAGGTAGTCAGCGTTGACGTAGCTTCGCACCCACAGCATTGCCATTGCCAGGAACAGCAGCGCCGACACCACCGCCGCGCCGCTGAACGCCCGCCGGAGAAAACGCCTCATGAGCGGGATGATACCACAGGTCACGCTACGGAACGTGACGCCAGTGGCCCGGCGCGAAGCGATCGTCAGGCATCCCAATGAACGAGCCTGAAAATGGCCTGAAAATGAGGACACAGCTCGAAATCAGGTGCTGAGTCCGCTGCTTTCCATGGTCACGAGTCGTGTCCTCTTTCCATCCAGCGCGCCGCGTGGAGGCGCCAGCAACTGGACGACCTTGTTGGGGAGAGCGCTCGGTCGCGTTTTGCCGCCGGTTCGTTGAAATGGTCGCTCTCGGCTGGAAATTCCGACGGGCGGACTTCGGCTTCCTGAAATCGAGAGGCGTCTACGGCGGGCATTCCCGGCAGAGAGAACCTGTGGGGCAGTATTCGGCCTCCGTGCCGCCGCAGGGGGATTTAACGACCCGGCACGCCCGTTGCGATGATGGTCGATCGTGAAACCGACCAATCCAGAGGGCGCTTCGGCGACTGTCGGCGCCAGGCGTGAAACCGCCGGCGGTTACGAGGCAGATGGGCTGCGTCCGATCTACCTCGATCGACTCCCTCCCTGCAATGCCGCATGCCCTGCCGGCGAGAACATCC
>Ga0182024_10001519_pt1 | contig 59702 bp, 59 predicted proteins | sample P32metaG_FD_120480 | JGI IMG/M metagenome (GOLD analysis project Ga0182024, IMG submission 120480) | Permafrost microbial communities from Stordalen Mire, Sweden - P3-2 metaG (Illumina Assembly) | ecosystem: Environmental > Terrestrial > Soil > Wetlands > Permafrost | place: Sweden: Stordalen...
GTACGTGCCGCCGTAGAACGGCAGCTGCTCGGGGGTGAGGAACACGTTCAGCGGCCAGCCGCCACGGCCGGTCATGCTCTGCACCGCCTCCATGTACAGCGCGTCGACGTCGGGGCGCTCCTCGCGGTCGACCTTCACGCATACGAAGCTCTCGTTCATCAGCGTGGCCGTGCGCTCGTCCTCGAAGGACTCGCGCTCCATCACGTGGCACCAATGGCAGGAGGAGTAGCCGATCGACACCAGCAGCGGCTTGTCCTCCTCGCGAGCGCGCGCGAGCGCTGCCGGTCCCCAGGGCTGCCAGTCGACAGGATTCTCGGCGTGCTGGCGCAGGTAGGGAGAGGTCTCGGCGGCGAGCGCGTTGGCCATGCTCAGCCCAGCGTAGTACCGCCGTGCGCCGCGCCGGTCGGCTCGACCTCGCCCGCCCGGCGCATTCTCAGCGCGGGCCCGCTGGGCCCGCGTCGATCAGCCCGGGCAGCGGGAAGGCGAGCGCGTGCGCCGGCCATTCGCCGGTCCCCGTCGCGCGTGACAGCTTGACGCTCGCGAGGCTTACGTTGAAATGCTTTCCGCCGAGGGTGCCGGTGACGTGTTTGCCTGCGGCGAACTTCACCTTTCCTGGCGCGGCGCCGGCGCCGGCGATGCTTATGGTCGCGGGCTGCAGTTCGCCGTTCTTCACCGGGAACGTCCCGCTGAGCTGGACGCCGGCAACGAACGAGAAACGCTTCAGGATCGCCGTGGAGGACGTCAGCCTGGCATAGCCGCCGCGCAGGCCGCCGAAGCTCGAGCCGCTGGGAAGTTCCCGCTGGGCTTGGAGCGTCGCCGCGATGACCTGGCGGTCGAGATCCAAGATCGCGTCGAGAACCGCCGTGAGGGTGCGCCCCGGCTTGCCGCCGAGGCCTGGGGGCGAGTGCACGTAGGCGAGCGCCGTCGGCGCGATCGGCGTCGGTGCGAACGGGTCGGCGCCCGCGCTGCACGGCTGGATGGCGCCGCCGGTGAAGAACGTGCTCACGGCGCTCGCCGCGCAGCCGCTGAAGTCGGCGCCGAGGACGGAGTGCCCGGTGTAGGGAACGACCAGGAGCTGGGCGCCGGGTATCTGTGCGGCGAGGCTCCTGGCGTTCGAGGTAGGCGTCCTCAGGTCCTGGGCGCCGGACAAGAGCAGCGTCGGCACGTCGGGCAACGGGCTCGGCGCGGGTGGCGCGGCCGACGCGTCCGGCCAGTTCTCGCATGAGGGGATCAACCCGGCATGCAGCGCAGAGCTCGCGTCGAAGGGGTAGAAGTCCGAGCTGGGAATGGCGCCCAGGGCGGCGAGGGCTTCTTCATAGCGGGTCGCTGCTGGGGCCGTGCGCCGCCAGGGAAACGGCGTCTCCTCGCATGACGTCGCGAAGAACAGCGCGTTGTTCGCTTCTTCCTTGGCTGCCCGTTCCGCTTCGGCGTTGGGCACGCTTGCGGGCACATTGGGGATCAGCCCTTCGGCGAGCAGGCTCAGGCGCAGCAGCGGGCCGGGGTCGTGCCGCAGAGCCGACCGCACCGCGGCCGGCAGCAACGCGCGCAGCGCGGGATTGAGGTCGCCGGCCTCCAGGATCAGCAGCAGGTTGAACTCTCCGAGGGACACCACGTGGCGGTGGCCGCTGCCGTCATAGGCCGAGCCTTTGAGTTCGTGCTTGCGAAGCTGGGCAGTCAGTCGCGCGAGGTCCCCAAGCGGACTGGACGTGATGCCGGCACAGGCGCGGTTCGAGCACAGCTCTTCGAGAGCAGGACCGATCGCCTGGAATTTGGCGATATCGAACGGTTCCGGCCCACTGCTGGGCACGACCGAGTCGAGCACCAGCGCTTCGACGTACTGGGGATAGCGTTCGGCGTACTCGAGCGCTACCTTCGTGCCGTAGGAGGTGCCGTAGAGAACGAGCTTCTTGTAGCCGGCGGCGTGACGGATCGCCTCGATGTCTTCGACCGATTCCTCGGTCGTGAACGCGCCGCGCGCCGGCCCGATCTGAAGTGCGCACAGTTCGACGAGTGCGCCGAACGTGCTTTCCGTCGCCTCTTCCAGCGCCCTGGAGTCGTTGAAGATCGGGCAGCTCAGCGGTCCCGAGGTTCCGGTTCCACGCTGGTCGAATACGAGCAGGTCGCGAGTCGTGAGCGCCGGTGCGATCGCCTTCGCGAGCTGGCTCGCATAAGGCAGCGCGGCCTGTCCGGGACCGCCGGCCAGCGCGAGCACCGCGCTCTGGCTTGGGGTGGCGCCCGCCAGTTTCTGCTCGACGCTGAGCGAGATCGTCCCCGGCACTCCTCCCGTGCGGTCCAGCGGGACGGCGACGGTTGCGCAGGAGAAGCCGGCGCTGCTGACGCAGGGGCTGAAGGCGAGTGTGGCGTCGGCTACGGGGACAGGCGCGGCGGCGAGCGCGGCGGTGAGGAGCGGTGCCGCGAGCACCAGTGTCAGCGTCCGCCGTGGCATCAACGGACACGTTAGCGCCCGCCCCCCCAGAATCGTCGCGCTTGCCGGGCGAGCGACGCTTGCGTATGCTCGTCGATGCCGCGAGAGGGCCCCGCGGGCGCGGGGCCCTTGCGGCAGATGGGCCGGTTTGGGAGACGGCCTCACGACACCCCACGAGATGGCCCGCGGGGTCGTTGCCACAACGACCCCACGAGATGGCCCGCGGGGTCGTTGTGGCGCTTCGCGGTAGGCTCGTCTCCGATGGCGATCGAGCGCGAGACGGTGCAGGCCCCCGGCGCGCCGCCGGCGGTCGGCCCATACAGCCACGCCGTGCGCGCCGGCGAGCTCTTGTTCTGCTCAGGCCAGGTCCCGCTCGACCCCAGCACCGGCGAGATTGTGGGCGCCACGGCGGCCGAGCAGGCGCGGCGGTGCCTGGAAAACCTGCGCGCGGTATGCGACGCGGCGGACGCCTCGCTGGCGCGGGCGGTGCGGATGACCGTCTACATGACGGACCTCGCCGCGTTCAACGAGGTCAACGAGGTCTATGCGAGCTTCTTCGCAGAGCAACCGCCGGCGAGGGTGGCGGTGGGGGTTGCCCAGCTGCCGCGGGGCGCCTACGTCGAGATCGACGCGGTCGTAGCGCTGTAGGTCTCGTCCCGAGCCGGCTCAGCGCCGTGGAGCGCGCGGGTCAGCAGCTGCCAGAGGGTGGCACGTTCGCTCGAGTCGAGCGCCTGCAGCACCTCGTCCTCGATCGTTTCCTGCGCCTGCTCGGCGCCCGCCAGTGCGCGGCGCCCCTTGCTCGTCAGCGCGACGAGATGACGGCGGCGATCGTCGGGGTCGCGGCGGCGGGTGACGTGCCCGAGGTCCTCGAGCTCGTTGAGCAGCAGCACGACGTTGTTCGCGTCCATGCAGAGTGCCTCGGCCAGCTCCTGCTGGGGCGCCCCGTCATGGTCGCGCAGGAAGCTGAGCGCCATCACCAGCCGCATGTGTATTCCGAGCAGCTCCTCGTTGCTACGGCGGTAGACCTGCTTGGCCAGCCGCGTCAACAGGACCATCGAACCTGGATCGCACGACCGAGTCTCATCGCTCATAACACGCAGATTATACCACGATGTAACAATCATCACTGATAAAAAGATGATACCTGCTAGATGGATGATCCCTGCTATGGTGTGCCCTTGGCCTACGTGAGAAGGAGCAAGATGAGCACTGTCACAGCCCGCAGAGAAGACGTTCAGCAGCCGACCGGCACCAGCGAGGCCCGCGGCGAACCGGCCAGCAAGCGCGAGCGCCGCCGCTGGCTCGCGCTTGCCGTGCTCTGCCTCGGCCAGCTGATGATGGTCCTCGACGCTACGATCGTCAACGTCGCGCTGCCCTCGATCCAGCGCGACCTGCACTTCTCGCAGGGCAACCTCACGTGGGTGATGAACGGTTACCTGATCACCTTCGGCGGCTTCCTGCTGTTCGCCGGCCGCCTCGGCGACCTCGTCGGTCGCAAGCGCGTCTTCCTGACCGGCCTCGTCATGTTCACCGTCGCGTCGGTGCTGTGTGGGTTCGCCGGCAGTCAGACGCTGCTGATCATCGCCCGCCTGCTGCAGGGCGTCGGCGGGGCGGTCGCCTCGAGCGTGATCCTCGCGATCATCGTCACCGAGTTCCAGGACGCGTCCGAGCAGGCCAAGGCGATGGGCATGTACGCGTTCGTCTCCGCGGGTGGCGGCTCGATCGGACTGCTGGCGGGGGGCGCGCTCACGCAGTCGCTCGACTGGCATTGGATCTTCTTCGTCAACGTGCCGATCGGCGTGTTCGCGTTCCTGCTTGGGTCGGCGTTGATCGAGGAGAACGAGGGCATCGGCCTGGCCGGCGGCGTTGATGTGCTCGGATCGATTCTGATCACCCTTTCGACGATGCTCGGCGCCTTCGCGATCGTCAAGTCGACCGAATACGGTCTGCTCTCGGGGCGCACACTCGGCGTGGGCGGCGCCTCGCTGGTGCTGCTCGGGGCGTTCTTCGCGCTCGAGGCGCGGCTTGAGAACCCGATCATGCCGCTGCGGATCCTGCGGCTGCGCATGCTGATGGGCTCGAGCCTCGTCCGCGGCCTGCTCGTCACCGGGATGTTCTCCGCCTTCTTCCTGGGAGCGCTGTATCTGGAGCGCGTGCTCGGCTACAACGCAATCGACACCGGCCTTGCCTTCATGCCCCTGACCGTCTCGATCGCCGCGATGTCGATGGGAATCTCAGCCAGGGCGGTGGCCCGGTTCGGCCCGCTCAACACGCTTGCTGCGGGTCTTCTCGGCATCGTCGGCGGGCTCTTGCTGCTTGCCGGCGATGGCGTCCACGCGAGCTACTTCCCTGGCCTGTTCTTCGCGTTCCTGCTGCTCGGGCTCGGCGCCGGCGCTTCGTTCTTGCCGCTGCTGACGATGGGGATGTCCGACGCGCCCGCGCGCGACGCCGGACTTGCGTCGGGGATCATCAACGTGTCGGTCCAGCTGTTCGGCGCCATCGGCCTGGCCACGCTCGGGACCATCGCGACCGATCACACCAAGGCGCTGAGCGCGAGCGGACACCAGCTGAGCAGCGCGCTCACCGGTGGCTATCACCTTTCCTATGCGGTCGCGGCGGCGTGCGTCGCGGGCGGGATCCTCGCGGCGTTCCTGGTGCTGCACCCGCCCGCTAGCTCAAGGACTCAGGAGGCTGACCCCGATCCCGAGCGTACGGCGGCTCAGCAGCCCTCAGCGCAACTCGCCTGATCTTTCCGCTCGCCGTCTTCGGCAGCTCCGGCGCGAAGTCGATGATGCGGGGGTACTTGTAGGGGGCCGTCTCGCGCTTGACGTGCTCCTGCAGCTGGAGCTTGAGCTCGTCGCTCGCGGCCTGACCCTCGCGCAGCACGACGACCGCCCGCACGACTGAGCCGCGCTCCGCGTCGGGCGCCGCCACCGCCGCGGCCTCGGCGACGGCCGGGTGTCCGACGAGCGCGGACTCGACCTCGAACGGCCCGATCCGGTAGCCGGCCGAGACGATCACGTCGTCGTTGCGTCCCTCGAAGTAGAACCAGCCATCCTCGTCTTCGCGTACCAGGTCGCCCGTGCGCCACGGCGGTCCGGCGCGGCGGTCTTTCACGCTCCACGACCCGTCCTCGTCCCGCCACACGTGCTCGCCGAGGTAGCCGAGGAAGAAGGTGGGGATAGTCACTGGGTTCGCGGTGAGCTCGGCGTGTTTGACGAGCAGCCCGACGGCCGGCAGCGCTCGACCCATCGAGCCGGGCCTCGCCTTCTCACCGGGCGGGGTTCCCGTCATCTGCCCGGTCTCGGTCTGGCCGTAGCCGTCGCGGATCTCGAGCCCCGTCACCTCGTGCCAGGCGCTCAGCACGCCCGGATTCAGCGCCTCGCCGGCGGCGACCATCGCGCGCAGGTGGGGAAGCGCGCGGAGGGTGCCGCGCTTGGCGATCACGCGGTACTCGGTCGGCGCCATGCACAGCACGTTCACGCGCTCTTGCTCGATCAGCGCCAGGCGCTCCGCGTGGTCGAAGCGCGCGTCGTGCAGCAGCGCTGCGGCGCCCGACAGCCACGGCGCCATGAAGACGTTCCGCGCCGACTTCGACCAGCCGCTTGCGGCCGTGCACCACACGAGCTCACCCGGCCCCGCATCCAGCCAGTGCCTTGCCTGCAGGCGCTGGCCGAGCAGGTAGCGCTGCGCGTGCACGACGGCCTTTGGCTCACCCGCGGTGCCGCTCGTGAAGACGATCAGGCAGGGCTCCTCCTCTTCCAGCTCGGCGGCGGGGGCAGGCCCGGCTGCAAACAGCTCCTCGTCGGGGATGAGCGCCACTTCGCAGACCGGTCGGGCGTCCTGTAGCTCGGCGCGATTGCGCTCGTCGGCGACGATCAGCGACGGGCGGGCGAGCTCGATCCGCAGGCGCAGGTCTTTCGCCCGCAGCTGCTCGGTCGCGGGCAGCACCACGGCCCCGATCCGCATGCAGGCCAGCATCGTGAAGACCCACTCCGGCCTGTTGCCGATCAGGGTCATCACTACGTCGCCTGGGCCGATGCCGCGCCGCGCGAGCGATCCCGCCAGGCGGGCGCTGCGCTCGCTGACCTCGCCGTAGGACCACTCCCGTCGCGTGCCGTCGCGCGCCAGCTCGATCAGAGCGAGGCCCGACGGCGGCAGCCGCTCGAGCACGTCGCGGGCGAAGTTCATGCCGGTATTCTCCCTCGACCAGCGAAAAACAACCTTGGAGCGCTAACCGCATGGCCGTAGCAGCCTCCCCGCACACCGACAAGACCGACGAGCAGAAGGCGATCACCGAGATGGTGCGCCAGTTCGCCGACGAGCAGATCCTGCCCAACGCCGCGCACTACGACCACGAGGACTCCTTCCCGGAGCCGATCGTCGAGCAGATGAAGGAGCTCGGTCTCTTCGGCGTGACGATCCCGGAGGAGTACGGCGGGATGGGCCTCGATCTGACGACCTACGCGATGATCGTCGAGGAGCTCTCGCGCGGCTGGATCTCGATCTCGGGAATCGTCAACACGCACTTCATCGGCTCCTACCTGCTGATGAAGTTCGGCTCGGAGGAGCAGCGCCAGAAGTACCTGCCGCGGATGGCCACGGGCGAGATCAGGGCCGCCTTCTCGCTGTCGGAGCCCGAGCTCGGCTCGGATGTTCAGGCGATCAAAACCTCCGCGCGCAAGGGCGAGGATGGGAAGTATGAGATCAACGGCCAGAAGATGTGGGTCACCAACGGGCTGCTCTCGACGCTGGTCTTCGTGCTCGTCAAGACCGACCCCGACGCCGAGCCGCGCCACAAGGGCTTCACGTGCTTCATCGCCGAAAAGGAGCCCGGCGTCAGCGAGAACACGGGCGACTTCGCCGGACTGAACGTGCCGCCGAAGATCAAGAAGCTCGGCTATAAGGGCGTCGAGTCGACGGAGCTCGTGTTCGACGGCTACCGCTGCCCGGCGGAGAACGTCCTCGGGGGCGAGTCCGCCGGCCTCAACAAGGGCTTCTCGCAGATGATGGATGCCTTGGAGGTCGGCCGCGTCAACGTCGCCGCGCGCGGCGTGGGAATCGCCCAGCGCGCGCTCGAGCTCGGGCTGCGCTACTCCCAGGAGCGCAAAGCGTTCGGCAAGCCGATCTCACAGCACCAGGCGATCCAGTTCAAGCTCGCCGACATGGCCACCCAGGTCGAAGCCGCGCGTCTGCTGACGCTTCGCGCGGCCCGCCTGAAGGATGCCGGCGAGCGCTCGGACCTCGAGGCCGGCATGGCCAAGCTGTTCGCCTCCGAGGCCGGGCGCTTCTGTGTCGAGGAGTGCCTGCGGATCCATGGCGGCTATGGCTACTCCAAGGAGTATGAGATCGAGCGCCTCTACCGCGACGCGCCGCTCCTGTTGATCGGCGAGGGAACCTCGGAGATCCAGCGCATGGTGATCGGGCGCAAGCTGCTGCAGCGTCATAAGATCTGACAGACCGCGACGGACCGCAAGGGTCCCGGAAGGGGAGAAGCAGCGACATGGCCGAGGACGCCAAGGCTCTGATCGAGCTTGCGACACGTCGGTTCCTCGAGGAGGTTCCGGCGCTCGAGCCGATCAAGCTGGTCGTCGGCGTCGAACTGCGGGGCAGGGGCGACGTGCAGCACTTTCGCCTCGAGATGCCTGACATCAAGGTGACCAAGGGCCCCGCCGCGGACGCCCGCGTGCGCGTGGACATGCGCCGCGAGTTCTTCAACGTGATGGCCCGCGAAGGGAAGGTGCCCGACTGGATCGAGGCATTCACCTACGGACAGGCGAAGGCGACCGGACCCGAGCAGATCCTGAAGCTGATCGTCAACGTCGTCGAGCGCCAGCAGGAGCGCCAGCGGGCGCGGAAGGCGCGCAAGCCGACGTAGGCGCTCAGTGGTACGACGTGAGCTGCTGCGCCAGGAACGCCAGCGATCCGAGCAAGAACAGGCACATGACGATCAATGAGAAGTTTTCGTTCATGGGCTGCCGGCCACGATAGTGCAGATTGCGCTTGCCGTGAAATCAGGCGAGAACCGCGCCGTCATCGTAGAGCTTGACTATCTTCACCGCGTCCGCGGGGGCGGCATCCAGGCACAGGCGGCAGAGCACGCACTCGTCGAGGTTCTGCTCGACGATCTCAAGCGTGCCGTCGCTTCGCTGGGCGTAGATGTCGACGGGGCACGCCTCGGTCAGCGTCCGCGCGAGCTCTGCGTCCAGGGCCGCCTGATCGTCGACCTCGACGGCGATGAAGATGGCGTCCTTCCTCACGCGTGGCCCCCGTTTCTCACGCCGCGCTCCGCGCGGCGATCTGCTCGCCGATCAACCCCGGGATGTCCTCGATCCGCTCGGCCACGGTGATGCCGGCCTGGACGAGGCGCGCGATCTTCTCGCTCGCCGTGTCCTCCTTGCCTTCGACGATCGTGCCGGCGTGGCCGAAGCTCATGCCCGGCATCTCATCCATGAAGCGCCCGGCCATGAAAGCGACGATCGGCAGCCGGGAGCGATTGTCGCTGACCCAGCGCGCGAGCTCGGCCTCCATGCGCCCGCCGGGCTCGGTGTAGATCACGATCCCCTGCGTCTGCTCGTCGGCCTCGAACAGCGGCATCAGCTCGGCATAGCTCTGGCCGATGATCGCGTCGCCGCCGATCGACACCGCCGTGGACTGCCCCAGCCCGGCCGCGCTGAGCGTCGAGGACATCTCCGTGGTCATGCCCCCGGAGCGCGAGATCACGCCGATCGGTCCGGGCGTGTAAGCCTGCGCGGCGTTTTTCGCCGGCCCGCCGATCCCGCCCATCTTGATCACGTCCGGGACGATGATCCCGAGGCAGTTCGGGCCGATGATGCGCGCCCCGCGCAGACTCGCCAGCTCGACCATCTCGGCGACGTCGCGGCGGGGGATGCGCTCGGTCACGATCACGACCAGCCGCACCCCGTTCTCGATCGCCTCGAAGACCGCGTCCTTGGTGAACGCGGGGGGCACTGTGACGACCGAGCCGTAGATCGGCCCGCCGTGGTGCGCGACCGCCTGGGCGACCGTGTCGAACACGGGCACTCCGTGCACCTCCCGTCCCAGCCGGCCTGGGGTGACGCCGCCGACGATCTTCGCGCCGGCACCGTAGTCCAGGCACTCTCGCGTGAGATTCACGGCCTCGCGGCCGGTGATGCCTTGCACGATGAACGTCGTGTCCGCGTCGATCAGGATGGACATCAGGCGGCGACCCCCTGGATCTTCTCGACGGCCCGCCGCGCGGCCTCGTTCAGCGACACGCTGCGGTCGGCGTAGTCGACGCCGTACTTCTCGAGGATCTTGAAGCCCTCCTCCTCCCAGGCGCCGGGAATGCGGAAGATCGCGATCTTCTCGGCCGGGTCGTGGCCGAGCTCCAGGCAGGCTTTGATCACGCCGCGGGCCACGATGTCGACGCGGGTGTTCGACACGATCGACATCATCACCGCGATCTGCTCGACGCCCGGCTTCTGGAGCACGAGCTTGGCCAGCCCGCAGGCCTTCGCCACGGAGGGGTTGCCGCCGATCTCGCAGTAGTTGGCGGGCCTGCCGCCGTGGGCGCGAACGGCGTCGAACAGGGTCAGCGAGCCGCCGCCGGCTCCAATCACGAGACCCAGGTTGCCGTCGAACTCGGTGACGTTCCCGGCGACGCCGCGATGGTCGGTCGCGTCGACCTCCTCGCCGGCGAGCTCGAAGGGGGTCGCCTCCCGTGCCTGCCGGGTCTCCTCATCGCCGACGCCGAGCTCGGCGAGCAGCTTCCTGTGCCGGCCGCGGGCCTCGTTCTCGATGTCCATGTGCGCATCGAGCGCGACGAACGATCCGTCGGCGAGACGCCCGAGGGGGTTGATCTCGGCGAGGACCATGTCGTGCTCGACGAACAGCCTGGCCAGCCGACTGACGATCGGGACGAGCTTGTTCAGCGCCGATCCGGTGACGCCTGTCGCGGCGATCGCTTCCTTGGCCTCAAAGGCGCTCAGCGGCAGGATGTTCGAGAAATGCCGCCGGCCGACCGCGTCGGGCTGCTCCTCGGCGACCTGCTCGATGTCGATGCCGCCGACGGGCGAGAAGATCATGACCGGCTGCTTGCGGATTCCATCCCAGACGACGCCGGCGTAGTACTCCTGCTCGACCTCGGCCCTGGGATCGACCAGCACGCCTCGCGGCATGTGGCCGTTGATCTCGAGCGCGAGGATCTCGCGGGCGTGACCCTCGGCCTCATCGGGTGTGTCGGCGAACTTGACGCCGCCCGCCTTCATGCGCCCACCGGTGAGGACCTGGGACTTGATCACCGTCGGGCCGCCGATCCGCTCGGCGATCACGCGGGCCTCGCGGGCGTCGGTCGTAAAGCCGTAGTCGGTGACGGGAATGCCGGCGCGCTTGACGACCTCGCGCGCCTCGTACTCGAAGAATCTCATGCGGCGCGGAAGCCTATACGGCGGCGCTACGCGGCGGCCGGCACGAACCCGTAGGCCTCGGCCAGCTCGGGGTCCTTGCGGGCGAGCATCTCGGCGAGGTTGACCATCACCTTGCACTGCTTCCAAGTGGCGTCGTCCTGCATCTTGCCGTCGATCATGTGCACGCCGCGGCCGTCGGGGATCGCGGCGATCACCTTTTTGGCGAAGGCGACCTCGTCGGGATCGGGCGAGTAGACGCGCTTGGCGATCGCGATCTGGGCCGGGTGCAGCGACCAGGCGCCGACGCAGCCGAGCAGGAAGGAGGCGCGGAACTGGGTCTCGCAGCCCAACTCGTCGGCGATGTCGCCGTAGGGTCCGTAGAAGGGGAGGGCGCCGACCGACGTGCAGGCGTCGACCATGCGCGCGATCGAGTAGTGCCACGGATCCTGCTGGTAGCTCGGACGCGGCGCGTCGGGATCGTCGGGGTCGGGGTCGGCGATCGTGCGGTAGCCGGGATGGCCGCCGCCGACGCGCGTGGTCTTCATGCGCCGTGACGCGGCGAGGTCGGCGGGACCGAAGCTCATGCCCTGAATCCGCGGGCTGGCGCAGGCGATCTCCTCGAGGTTGGCCACGCCCTGGGCGGTCTCGAGGACGGCGTGCACGAGGATCGGGCGCTCAAGCCCCGCCTTGGCCTCGAGCTGGGCGAGCAGGCGGTCGACGTAGTGGATGTCCCACGGGCCCTCGATCTTGGGGACCATGATCACCTCGAGCTTGTGCCCGATCTCGGCGACTAGCTCGGTCAAGTCGTCGAGCACAAACGGCGAGCCGAGCTCGTTCACGCGCGTCCACAGCGCGGTGTCGCCGAGGTCCATTTCGCGGCCGACCTTGATCAGGCCGGCGCGTGCGGCGACCTTCTGATCGAGCGGCACCGCGTCCTCGAGGTTGCCGAGCAGGATGTCGACGGTCGGGGCGATATCGGGCACCTTCGCGACCATCTTCTCGTTGGCAAAGTTCAGGAAGTGGATCATCCGTGACGGCTTGAAGGGGATCTCGCGAGCCGGCTCGGGGGCGTCGATGGCGAGCGGCCGGAGGAAGTCGCGGGGGTTTCGCATGCACACGATCCTATTGACTTTTTGGCGGGCAACTTGGGCTCGCGCGGGTAGGACGGCGACCGCCGGCGGCCCCCAGGCGCCTCGATCGAGCCCGCGCCGGGCGCTCGCGAGTCAGAGCCCAAAGGGGGGCGAGCATCTAGAGTGGGTCCCCGAACGTCGTCCAAAGGAGACCCTGAGAGACCCATGATCGAGACCCAGTCCGTCGAGACCGATCAGGCCGCCCGCGAGGCGAGCGGCGCCCATCCGTATGGCCGCTATCTGGAGGAGTTCGAGGTCGGGGCCGTGTACAAGCACTGGCCGGCCAAGACCGTCACCGAGGCTGAGGACCATCTGTTCTGCCTTCTGACGATGAACCACCATCCACTGCACGTCAACGACGTCTACGCGGCGAAATCGCAGCAGGGACGCAACGTCGTCGCCGGCCCGCTGGTCTACTCGCTCGTCTTCGGCATGACGGTGTCCGACGTGTCGGGCAAGGCGATCGCGAACCTGGCGACCGAGGAGCTCAGACACCCGGCGCCCGTCTTCCACGGCGACACCCTGTACGTCGAGTCCGAGGTGCTCGAGAAGAAGGAATCGCAGTCCAAGCCCGACCGCGGCACGGTCAAGGTGCATACGCGTGCGTTCAATCAGGACGGCGTGCTCGTGGCCGAGTTCAAGCGTTTGGTGCTCGTACCACGCAGGCAGCCCGGTGGCGGCAGCGGCGCCGAGGGCAATGTCGACTAGATCCGGCGCGCGATAGGCTCCCTGAGGTTGTCAGACACCAAGGAGGCCGTCCGCAGATCATGAGCACCACAGCCCCTGCCCCCACCAAGAACGAGCGCCTGCTGGCCTGGGTCGAGGATGTGGCCACGTTGACCGAACCCGAGGAGATCCACTGGTGCGACGGGTCCGCCGAGGAGTACGACCGGCTCTGCGGGGAGCTCGTGGCGGCGGGCACGTTTGAGCGGCTGTCCGACGCCAAGCGCCCGAACTCCTATCTGGCCCTGTCGGATCCCGGAGACGTGGCGCGGGTCGAGGACCGCACGTTCATCTGCTCGGCCACCGAGGCGGAGGCCGGGCCGACGAACAACTGGCGCGAGCCGAGCGAGATGCGCGAAGCGCTGAACGAGCTGTTCGAAGGCTCGATGAAGGGCCGGACGCTGTACGTCGTGCCGTTCTCGATGGGACCGATCGGCTCGGACAAGAGCTATGTAGGCGTGCAGCTGACGGACTCCATGTACGTGGCGGTGAGCATGCGGATCATGACGCGCATGGGCCAGGGCGCGCTCGATGCGCTGGGTAGCGAAGGCGACTTCGTTCCCTGCCTGCACTCCGTCGGAATGCCACTGCTCGACGGCGCTGAAGACGTCGCCTGGCCGTGCAATGCGGAGAACAAGTACATCGTGCACTTCCCCGACACGCGCGAGATCTGGTCCTACGGCTCGGGCTATGGCGGCAACGCACTGCTCGGCAAGAAGTGCTTCGCGCTGCGCATCGCCTCGGTGATGGCGCGGGACGAGGGCTGGATGGCCGAGCACATGCTGATACTCAAGCTGACCTCGCCGGAGGGGGAGGTCAAGTACATAACGGGCGCGTTTCCGAGCGCATGCGGCAAGACGAACCTGGCGATGCTGATCCCGACGCTCGAGGGCTGGACCGTGGAGACGATCGGCGACGACATCGCCTGGATGAAGTTCGGCGAGGACGGGCGGCTTTATGCGATCAACCCCGAGGCCGGCTTCTTCGGCGTGGCGCCGGGCACGGGCGAGAAGACCAACCCCAACGCGGTCCGCACGATCGAGCGCAACTCGATCTTCACCAACTGCGCGCAGACCGACGACGGCGACGTCTGGTGGGAGGGCCTCACGAAGGACACGCCGGGGCACCTGATCGACTGGCACGGCAACGATTGGACGCCCGCGTCAGAGAAGCCAGCTGCGCATCCGAACGCGCGCTTCACGACACCCGCCGCCCAGGACCCGGCGATCGCGCCGGAGTGGGAGGACCCGAAGGGCGTGCCGATCGACGCGATGCTGTTCGGCGGCAGGCGCTCGACGGTGGTGCCGCTCGTGACCGAGGCTCTGGACTGGGAGCACGGGGTGTTCCTCGGCTCGATCATGAGCTCGGAGAAGACAGCCGCGGCGGCGGGGACGGTCGGCGAGTTGCGCTTCGACCCGTTCGCGATGCTGCCGTTCTGCGGCTACAACATGGCCGACTACTTCGCCCACTGGCTGCAGATCGGGCGCCGTGACGGCGCGAAGCTGCCGAAGATCTTCTACGTCAACTGGTTTCGCAAGGACGCGAGCGGGCGCTTCCTGTGGCCCGGTTTCGGCGAGAACTCGCGCGTTCTGTCGTGGGTGTTCGCGCGTTGCGCCGGCCACGGCGCGGCGACGGAGACGCCGATCGGGGTGGTTCCGCCGGTCGGCGAGGAGGGCATAGACACGCGTGGACTGGAGGTCTCCAAAGCGGACATGGCCGAGCTGCTGCGAGTCGACGCCGAGGAGTGGAAGGCGCAGCTGCCGCACTTCCAGGAGCACTACGCGAAGTTTGAGCACCTGCCGGCCGAGCTACACGCCCAGCTGCGGGCGCTCAACGAGAGGCTGGGGTAGCGGGAGGCTCGGGAGCTTGAATGAGCTGAGCACGGCGGGGGTACGCCCGTCCCCGTGCTTCGACTCTCCCCGCTCTAGCGCGGCCCGCCCGAGCTCCGCTGGTCAACCGCTCACTCGTGCGCGTGGGTCTCGCCGGCGGCGGCCGGCGGGCGCGACTCCTCGGCCAGGGAGGTGATCGTCAGGGCGCCGCGAGCGGAGGACTCGAGCACGTCGGTGGCCTCCTCCAGCGAGCGCGCATAAAGCTCCACGAGCAGGTGCACGATGATGCGCGAGTCGTCTTCGTGCTTGTGGAAGCGCACGTGGGTGAAGAACTCGCGCACGCCGTGATCGCCGAAGGCGGCGTAGGAGAGAGCGTCTCCGGCCTCGGGGCCCGAGCAGCTCTCGACCTCGTCGGCGTCCACGGACACGGTGCACGAGGCGACCCACGGGGTCCCGGCGATCATCCGCTCCCAGCGATCCTCGATCGGCTCGACGCGGCCATTGCTGAAGCCGAGGTGAGGCTGGTCGTGCATGCAGTCCAGGCACTGAACGACGGCCTCTTGGAGCTCGTCGATCACTTCAGCCCGCTCCCCCGTTTCGGGGTCGATCTTGTGGATGCCCTCGTAGTGGACCTGGACCTCCAGGTCCTGGGACCAGCAGCGGTAGCAGCGCAGCCAGCTGCGCGCACCGGTCTCGGATGTCGAGCCCTCCATGGCGCTCATTGTATGCACCCCAGCACTGTTACCAGTCGCGGTGAGTCGCGGCGGCTCGACGGCGCGCCTCCTCGGCTGATTGGCGTGCCTGTCCCCCGAACTGGTCGCTCGGGGGTCTGTTGTTCGAGCCCGGGCTGGGAGCAGGGCGGGACGACCGGACCAGGGGCTTTCTGGGCGTCTCCCGTCAACTCGCTAGGCATGCGACGGGGCGCCCGTGGGCGCCCCGTCGAGTGGCGTTGCTGTGCCAGTGGCGCTCTAGTGGTGTTTTTTCTTGCCCTTGACCGTGAAGTGGAAGGTCTCCACCGTCGGGGTTCCGCCGAGCTTGGATTTGTAGGTCAGCTTCGCCGTGAGGGCGACCTTCTTGCCCTTCTTGAGCGCGTTCTTGACCTTGCTCGAGGGGTTGACCGTCAGCTTCAACGCCACGCCGGCCAGGCCGGTGGCCGAGACCTTGCCCGACACCGTGTTCGTCGCGCGGCACTTGCCTTTGATCTTGGTCTGACCTTTCTTGCATTTCTTCTTCTTGGCCGCGATCGCCTCGTTGCGCGAGATCGTTGCGGTCGGGACCGTCACTTCCAGGGTCGCCGTACCACCCTGCGTTGGCACGAACGTGATCGTGATCGTGCCGTTGGAGTTGGCGTGGATGCTCTGGACTTTGTAGCCGCTGTTCGGCGTCGGCGTGGGCGCCGGCGCCGGTGGCAACGGCAGGAAGGTCACGAAAGCCGTGCCGGCGGGATCTCCCGCCGTCTGCACGCCGCTGCCGCCCAGATCGACGAACATCTGAATCGTGTCGACCCCGGGGTTGTGTCCGACGTAGGAGATCTGCGCCTGGCCCGCTCCGTTGAGAGTTGCAGCGCCCGACTGGGCGTTGGCCCCGCTGACGGTGTAGTGGACGGACTTGCCCGCATAGGGTGTGCCAGCGTTGTTGAGGGATGTCACGGTGATTGTCTCGGTCTGTCCCTGCGTCAGCGTCTGGTTGACCGGACTGAACTGCAGGCCGCTTGGGATCTGCGTGCGATTGACGATTGAGAATTGCTGTTCTTTCCCTGCTGGCAGACCGGTCGTCCGGAACTGGTCCCACTCGACGCCGGCGGCATTGTCGACTTCATTGGGTTCGAGCGTGTCGTTGAACCCCTGTGCCGCTTCGTCGGTGTTCTCGACGGTTTCCCATACGGTCGGATAAGGGAGCTCCTGGTAGGCGCTCCATTCGAGAGCGGGCGCCGGGGCTTCCTGGAAGCCGCCGAGGACGCCGGAGCTCGCGTTTTGTCCACCGATGAAGCGTGGCGGGCCGCCCAGGAAGACACCGGTGCCGAAATCGCTACCGGTGACGAACAGATCGCCGGCATACATCGCCCGGAAATAGATTGTGCTGGCGCTCGTGTTCTTGACGTTGAACGTCGAGGTGAACTGAGGCGCACCGTTGATGTATGTGGTCGTCTCGGTGACTACCGCATCTTCTTTGGCAGCCGTGTCGATGACCTTGAAGATCGTCGTCTGCGTGTACGGACTGGCTTCAGTTCCGGCCCCCGTGACCGCTGACTGTGAGACAGGTGTGTACAGGCTAAGGCCGAAGGGTCCAGCGTTGCCTTGGAAGCCGAAGGTCGTTCCCTTGAGGGTCGTCGGCTGACCGGCGCCCGCCGTGGGGAAGGCCAGAAAGAAACCGCAATCGGCGACAGGGCTGAATTCGTACGGTTCCCCTCCGGGAAAGAAGTTGCCCTCGGTCTTGCCCGTGACGGCATAGCTTGACTGGCACTGACCGCGCTCGCCGACGTATGCGGTGAGTGGGCTGCCGAGGATAGGCACATACGATTCTCCTACTGCCGCGCTCGCATTCGCCGCGAACACGCCCAGTCCCGCCACCGCGAGGGCGATGGCCATGAGGCTTATCGGGCGTCGCGCAAGGGCCAGGTGGCCGCCAGGTGCGCCTCGCCGTCCTGGAGCCACGCTGCTCTCTATCGACGAGCCTCGCCCGCCCCGGTATTTGCTGCGCATTTGCCCACCTCCTCTTGCCCAACTCTCGCTTAACGCCCTGGTCTCGTGCCGATGACGGCCTCGACGCGCACAGGCTATAGCGTCGAGCACGCCCGTCAACCCCTCCTGGCCGACATTTGTGCGGGACGCTTTCCGCAGTTTGCGAGGAAGGGGCGTGGCTAGCTCGGAGTCCTGGGACCTCCAGTCGATTCAGGCGGAGCGCGGCCGATATACTTTTCGATATCAACAATCCAGGCGACCTGATCCGCGACCGTCGTGTCCAGCTCGGCCTGAGCCAGCGCTCGCTGGCCCGTCGCGCGGGCACTACGCAGGCTGCCGTGAGCCGCATCGAGCGCGGCCTGACCTCGCCGACGTGGGAGACCTTGCGTTCGCTGCTTCTCGCCATGGGCTTCGAGCCGGATATGCACGCGCGCAGGCTGCGGGGCAGATGGGATCCCGTCCATCTGGTCGCGTCGCGGGGGCGTTCACCCGCCGCGCGCCTCGAGCTCGCGATCTCCGCGAACCGCCTCGCGGGGCGCCTGCGTCAGGCTGGACGGGAGGCGCGCGCTGGACGCTGATGCCCCACTCGATGCCGAGCGCATCCTGCGGGTGCTGGCCGAGCACGAGGTTGACTACGTGCTCGTCGGCGGTCTCGCCGTGCAGGTCCACGGGCACGTGCGTACGACGATCGACATCGACCTGTTTCCGGCGCCGGCGCGGTCCAACCTCGTGCGACTCGCTGGGGCATTGAAAGCGTTGGATGCGCGCGTCCTGAATCCCGGCAGCGAGCGACTGCGTATCGACGCCACGATGTTGCCGCGCGCGGCCCTATGGCAGTTCGCGACCCCAAATGGATCAATCGACGTGCTTCATGACGCGCCCGGCGCTCCGTCCTACGAGGAGCTTCGGCGACGGGCCCTCGAGATCCGCCTCGGAGAGCTGACCATTGCTGTGGCGAGCCGGGACGACCTGATAGGGATGAAGCGCGCGAGCGCTCGAACCGTCGACCTCGAAGACATCGCTGCGCTGACCGAGCCCGGATGACCGGGGTCTCCCGAACCTGAACGAATCGCCCGGGCGCTCCGGCAGTCCGGGCGCTCCGGCAGTCCGGGCGCTCCGGTAGTCCGGGCGCTCCGGCGCGGAGCGATATCAGGTGCCGCGCCGGCGCCACCGCCAGCGATCTGCTCAGCGCCTTGCGACCTTCAGCGTGGCTGCGTCGCTCACGGTCTGCCCGTCCGCGCTCCTGATCGTCAGTACGAGCCGGTACGTGGTGCCGGGGATGAGCTTGTTCAACGTGATCGTGTCGCGTCCCACGTGGAGCTTCTGGTGCACCGTTATGGCCTTGGGCTTGGCCCTCTTCTTCGACCGCGCGCGACTCGCCTTGTCGAGCTTGACGATCGGTGTGGCCTTGAGGGTGGCGGTGCCCGCGAGGCTGGTGAACACCGGCACGCGCGCCCTTGTGCTCGAGCTGGTCAATCTCGCGACGGCGATGCCCGCGACCAGCCGGGTTTGGACCACGGTTGTTGCAGACGGACCGGGTCCGCTCGGAAAGCCCGCAACACTCACGGCGATGCCAACCCCGGCGCTCGTAGCGGTGCTCGTTTCGACATTGTCGGTGGCGGTCACTACGCAGTCCAGCATGTCGCCGACCTCTTCAACTGACGGCACGTAGGCGGTGCCGGTGGCGCCTTCGATGGCGCCCGCGCCCACGATCGCCCACTCATAGCCGAAGGAGACCGGGCCGGTGGTCGTCCACGTACCCGGATTGCAGACCAGCGGGCTGCCCACCGCCCCGCTACCTTCGATGGACGGCGCGGTCGTGTTCGCCGGATGCGGGTTTTCCGTCTCCACGGCGAGACCCTCAGGGAGGTCTTCGCCCGTGCTGAACAGGGTTTGCGCCTGGCTGCCGTCCAGGTTCGAGATGCCGATGTCGTGGGCTTCGGTCTCACTCCAGTACAGCTTGCCTGTGACGGGATCGATCGCCAGGCCGCCTTCGAAGCCCGCGCCGGGGCGTTCGACGATCGTCTGGACTTCGCTGCCGTCGAGGTTGGCGCGGCGGATCACGTCCTGTTCGCACTTCTTCTTGCTTTTTTCCTGGAGGTCCAGCCAGTACACGTGGTCGCCGGATGGGTCGACGGCGATCCCGAAGGGGCAGAACTGCTTGGTGACCAGGTCGGTGACCGTCGGTTCTTTCGTCATCGCCGCGGTCTTGATATCACCGGACGGCCAGTCGGCCCAGTACATCTGCCGTGCGGACAGATCGAGCGCGATGAATCCGCGCGCAGGTTCCTTTGTCAGCAGTTCCTGTTCGGTGCCGTCCAGATTCGCCCGCTTCACACCTTCCCTGTCGGTCCAGTACATCTTCCCGCTGGCCACGTCGAGCGCGATGCCGAGCGGTTCCCCTGCGAAGTCGTCGAGCACGATCTGCGCATCCGTGCCGTTGAGGTTGGCGCTGGAGATCACGCTGGCGTCGGTGTCGGTCCAGTACATCTTTCCGTCGAGCGTGTCCAGGGCGAGGTCGTCCTCGAAGCCGGCCGGCTCAAATTGCAGGGTTTCCAGCCCGCTGCCGTCGAAGCCGGCTCGCTCGATGCCGGTACCTCCTTGCGCGAGAAAGGCGCTGAAGTAGACCTTGGCCTGAGCTCCCAGCGGCGCGAGCGCCATGGCCGCCAGCAACGCCAGGCACGCCAGCATAGTCACGCCGGCGTTCCTGCCCGAATACAGCGCCTTTAGCATTCTGACCCCCGGGAAGGCAGTGGCTTTCCCGACTCCGGTTGAACGTAGCAGGCGCCCGGGCGGAGCCGCCGGCGGATGGACGCGTATTCGAGCTACCCGAACGTGAACGCGTAGCCCGTCACGCCCGGCGCGAAGCGCAGGCTCAAGTGATGTCGCTGATCGCGGGGGAGCGAGACGAGCGTATACAGGCGCTGGCCGGTCACCGTGACGGCACCACGGTGCACGTCGGCGCCGGCGTCAGCGGCGGAGATCGGGTGACCGTCGAGCAACACCTGAACCGGGAGCGGGCGACCGCCGGCGGAGCTCAGCACGAGATAGACGTTCTTGGCCTGAAACTCGACGTCGATCCCGGCGTTCGAGACCGCGACCGCCGGCTGTTCGGAGATGTTCCAGGTGCCGCTGAATGCGAAGTCGTTGACGGACAGTTCGCCGGTGGGCGGCGAGCCGTAGTCGTGCGCCCCGGACATGGGGCCGTTTATCCATCCCTGCGCGCGCGCCGTGCCCAGGTAGGTCTCCGGCGTGGCCTCTTCGGAGGGGACGATCACGCCGGTCGGGTGGCTCTTGCCCCCGACGTCGGCCCCGGCTTCGGCGAGCAGCGCGCGAATCGCGGTTTCGGTCTGGGCATAGTCGCCCTCACCGGCGGTCTCATAGCGCACCTGGCCGGTCGAGTCGATCAGGTAGTCGGCGGGCCAGTCTTCGTTGCCGTAGGCGTTCCAGGTGCCCATGTTGTTGTCCTGGACGACGGGATAGTGCAGTCCGAACTGCCTGATCGCGTTGGCGACGTTTCCGGCGTCGTGCTCGAACGCGAACTCGGGCGTCTCGACGCCGACGATCGTGAGTCCGCGATTGCGATAGGTGGCGTCCCACGCCTTCAGGTAGGGGAGCGTGCGGATGCAGTTGATGCAGGTGTAGGTCCAGAAGTCGATCAGCACGACGCGCCCGCGCAGCGCGGCGAGCGAGAGCGGCATGTTCTGTGGCGTGTTGAACCAGTCCTGCGTTTCGGTGAATTCCGGCGCTGGCCCGATGTCCTGCAGGCCGTGCGCGGTGGCGAGCAGGCTCGCCTGGCTCGCGTTCGCGGGGGCCGCGTGCACCTTCGTCGCCGAGCCGCCGCAGGCAGAGGATCCGTTGGCTGGGGCGAACTTCGGCTGGCGGCCGCTGATTTCGTGCAGGTGGCCGGTCACGGTGCTCGAGCACTCGAGCGACGCCGTCAGGTTGACGTCGGGGATGTGCTGGGCGACGAACTGGTCGAAGTTGACGTCGAGGTTGGTGAGGATCGCGACGGCCGTGAGGATCATGATCGTGCCCAGCGCACGCTGCAAGAGCGGTCCGCGGCCGGCCGCTCGGACGCGGTCGAACAGGCGCCGGCCCCCGAGGGTGAGCGCGAGCAGCACGAGCGCGGAGCCGAGTGCATAGGCGAGGGCGATCGCGATCGTTTTGCCCGTGGCGGCGCTGACGGAGATCACCGCCGCGAGGATCGGGCTGGCGCAGGGCGTGTACACGAAGCCGAGCGCGCCGCCGACGAGCAGGCCCGAGCGGAAGCCCTCGCCGCGCGAACGTGGACCGAGGCGCGCGAGGCGCGACAGGGGCGCCTCGATGCGAGCGGCCAGACTCGGCATCAGGAGCGCAACGCCGAAGGCGAGCAGCACGACGATCGCGACGTCGCGCAGCGGGTCGCTGCCCAGGCCGACGCCGTCGACGACGTTCGCCACGCCCACGATCGTCACCGTGAACGTGATCGATAGCCCGAGCACGATGCCCAGCGGCCGGCGCCTGCCCCCAACGCCGCCGGCGGACAGCAGCGCGGGCAGGACGGGCAGCACGCACGGCGAGAGCGCAGTGCCGGCGCCCGCGAGAACGGCGAAGCCGAGGAGGACGATCATGGCACTGAAAGGCTACGTGCCGCGATCTAGCTAGGGGCCGATTCCCGCGCGCAGAGTGGCCTCGAAGTCCGTTTTCGGGATTGGGCCGATGCACGGAGAGCGGGCGCCGGCCTCCCGGTAGCGCTCAAGGCCAGCGCGGACAGCCGTCTCGTCACCAACCGCCGTCAGCTGCTCGAGGAATTCCTCCGAGATGGCCGCCTGCATCGCCTCGAGGTCGCCCGCGGCGCCATCGTAGCCCTCGATGTCCGCGCCGAACCCCGAGCGCTCGATCATCGCCCGGTAGAAGGGCAGGCCGAAGTAGGGGATCGCCTCTAGCCGCATCGCCTCATAGGCGCCGGCGCGAGCCTCGGTCAGCGCTGCGGGCACGGCGGCGACCACGTCGAAGCCCTCGAGTGACAGTCCGGCGCGCTCGCGGCCCGCCGCGATCTCCGGGATGACCACGTCGCGGATGTAGCGCGGGCTGCACAGCCACAGCACGACGCCGTCGGCGATCTCGCCGGCGAGGCGCAGCATCGCGGGGGACAGCGCGGCGATGTAGATCGGCAGCTGGGGCCGCGGGTCGAGACCGACGAGGTGAAAGCCGGTCTGCCACTTCTCTCCGTCGGGGGGATCCTCGCCGCGCAGGATCGCCCGCACGATGCGCGCGTACTCGCGCATCTCGGCCGCGGGACGATCGATCCGCTGTCCGTGCCAGCCCTCGACGACGGGCCGGTGCGAGACGCCCAGCCCGAGCGTGAATCGCCCCCCCGAGAGCTCGTCGATCGTGGCGGCCGTCTGGGCCATCGTCGCCGGCGTGCGCGTGTAGATCGGCACCACCCCGGTGCCGATGCGAATGCGGCTGCTCGCCAGGGCGTAGGCGGTCAGCACCGTCAGCGACTCCCGCCCGGCGACGTGTGTCAGGTAGACGGCCTCGTATCCGAGAGACTCGGCGAGCTTGACCCGCTCGATCGCCTGCTCAAGCGAGCGTCCCGTCGAGATGAAGCAGCCGGTCGCCATCGGCCGCAGCATATGCGAGCTATCGACGGTGGCGCCTCAGCGCTTGAGCAGCACGTAGACCACGGCGATCGCGAAGGCGATCTGGCCGAACGCCAGCGCCGTTCCGAGGTTGGACGCTCCAAGGGCCCCTGCCAGGGCGCTCGCCAGCACGAACGCGCCCACCATCGTGAGCAGATCGCGCGTCATCCTCCGGCGTCCGCGCCGCGCTCGAGGACCGCGACCAGGGCGGCGGTGTCGAGTGCGGGCTCCTGCGCCTCCAGCAGCCGCTCGGCCGCTCGGCGGCCGCCGAGCGTGCGCAGCCCTCGCTCGCCGTGCTCGTGGGTGTAGTCGGCCAGCGCGTTTGCCCGGCGCGCGCGGGTGCGCCGGGGGGTCAGATCGCCGCTTGAACGGTGCGCCCGCAGGGCGGCGATCAACTCCTCGATGCCCTGCGCAGGCGGCAGGGAGGAAACCGCGACGACACGCGTCGCGGAGGATCCCAGCGAGCGCAGCGCCGCACTCACGTCGCGCGTCGTGCGCGTCGCGATCTGTCCGAGATCGGCCTTGGTGACAACCAATACGTCCGGGATCTCCATGATGCCCGACTTCAGGAACTGCAGCACATCTCCGCTGCCCGGCTGCACGACGACGACGACCGTGTCGGCCACGTCGGCCACGTCGGTCTCCGCCTGGCCGACTCCCACGGTCTCGATCACGACGATGTCAAACGCCGCCGCCAAGGCGTGGGCGGCCGCGCGTGTGGCCCAGGCCAGGCCACCAAGGCGCTCCCCGGCGGAGGTCGAGCGGATGAAGACTCCCCGGTCGGCCGGGTCGAACTCGATGCGCGCGCGATCGCCGAGCAGCGACCCGCCCGAGCGACGCGAGCTCGGGTCCACGGCGAGCATCGCCACCGTGGCGCCGTCCTTGCGCCAGCTCTTGAGCAGCGCGGAGAGAAGCGTCGACTTGCCGGCGCCGGGGGGGCCCGTCACTCCCACCACGTGGCCCGGAGCCTCGCCCCCGAGCGTTGCCGGGGAGAGCTCCTTCAAGAGCATCGCCGACTGCTCGCGGTCGGCCGGAGCGGTGCTCTCGAGCAGGTTCAGCGTCGCGGGCGCCGCGCTCAGATCGCGCTCGCGAAGTCGCGCGCCGAGCGCGGCTCCGTCGGCGCTCACGCCGAGCCGTTGGCGGAGGAGCCGTTGCCGGCGACCGCCGAGCCCTCTGTGCCCACGAGCTCCACGATGTCGCGCATGATGCGCGTGATGTCGAAGTCCTTGGGCGTGTACACGGCCGCCACGCCGGCCCGCTCGAGCTCGGCGACGTCCTGCTCGGGGATGATCCCGCCGACCACCACCGGCGCCGTCACGCCCGCCTCGCGCAGGGCGTCGATGACGGCGGGGATCAGCTCGCGATGTGAGCCGGAGAGAATCGACAGGCCGATCACGTGCACGCCCTCCTGCAGGGCGGAGGCGGCGATCTGGGCGGGCGTCAGGCGGATTCCCTCATAGACGACGTCCATGCCCGAGTCCCGGGCACGCACAGCGATCTGCTCGGCGCCGTTTGAATGGCCGTCCAGGCCGGGCTTGCCGACGAGGATCTTCGGCCGCCGCCCGAGCTTCTCCTGCAGGCGGGAGACCTCCTCGCGCAACTCGCTGAGCTCGCCGTCGGCCGGCACGGCGGCGGCTTCGCCGACCCCGGTGGGCGCGCGGTAGCTGCCGAACACCTTGCGCAGCGTCCCGGCCCACTCTCCCGTCGTCGCGCCCGCGCGCGCGGCGGCGATCGTCGCGAGCATCAGGTTCTGCCGGGCGTCCTCGGCGCCGGCGTCCTCGGCGAGCGCCGCGAGCGCGGCGTCCACGGCCGCCTGATCGCGCTCGGAGCGCCAGCGGCGCACGGCGTCGACCTGCTGCGCTTCGACGGCCGGGTCGACCACGAGGATGCCGCCCGCCGCATCGGCGGTGAGCGGCGCGTCCTCGGACTCGGTGAAGCGATTTTGGCCGACGACGACGAGCTCCCCGGACTCGATCCGGCGGATGCGCTCGCGGTGGGAATCGACCAGCGCCGCCTTCATGTAGGGGACGGCCTCGACGGCTCCGCCGTGCTCGGCGACCACAGCCATCTCCGCACGTGCTCCCGCCAGCAGCTCGGCGACCAGGCCGTCCATCACGATCGAGCCCTCGAAGATGTCCGGATACTCGAGCACGTCGGTCTCGTAGGCGAGCACCTGCTGGATGCGCAGCGACCACTGCTGATCCCAGGGTCGCGGTAGCCCCAGCGCCTCGTTCCAGGCGGGCAGCTGGATCGCGCGCGCGCGCACGTCGCGCCCAAGCGTGACGGCGAGGGCCTCGAGCACGATCCGCTGCACGTTGTTCTCCGGCTGGGCCTCGGTGAGGCCCAGCGAGTTGACCTGCACGCCGTAGCGGAAGCGCAGATGGCGCTCATCCTGCACGCCGTAGCGCTCGCGCCCGAGCTCCTCCCACAGCATCGACATCGCGCGCAGCTTCGCGTGCTCCTCGATGAAGCGCACGCCGGCGTTGACGAAGAACGAGATGCGCCCGAACACCTCGCCCATCCGCTCCTCGTCCTGGCCCTCGCCACTGCTCTCAAGCCGCTCGCGCACGGCGTCGAGCACGGCGATCGCGTTGCTCATCGAATAGGCGATCTCCTGTAGCGGCGTCGCACCCGCCTCCTGCAGGTGATAGGAGCAGATGTTGATCGGGTTCCACTTCGGGACGTGCTCGACGGTGTAGACGATCATGTCCGCGATCAGGCGCATCGAGGCGGCGGGGGGAAAGGCGTAGGTGCCGCGTGCGAGGAACTCCTTGATGATGTCGTTTTGGGTGGTTCCCTGAAGCGCCCGCTCGGAGACGCCCTGCTCCTCGGCGGCGACGATGTACAGCGCGAGCAGCCAGGCGGCGGTTGCGTTGATCGTCATCGAGGTGTTCATCTCGGCGAGCGGTATCCCGTCCATCAGCGCTTCCATGTCGCCGCGGTGGGCGATCGGGACGCCGACCTTGCCCACCTCGCCCTTCGCGAGCTCCTCGTCCGGGTCATAGCCGGTCTGCGTGGGGAGGTCGAAGGCGACCGAGAGTCCGGTCTGTCCCTTTTGCAGGTTGCGCCGGTAGAGCTCGTTGGAGGCCTTGGCCGTGGAGTGGCCCGCGTAGGTGCGCATCATCCAGGGCCTATCGCGCTCGGGCAACCGGGGGGACAGATCGCCGCTCATGTCATCAATTGTAGGGTCGCGCGGCGGGCATTATCCTTGGCCGGGTGAGCGAGACCGTCGAGGTGCCGCGAATCGGGGACCCGCGCAGCGGCGTGGGGGGCTCGTGGAAGGTGATCGTCCGCAACGACGACCACAACACCTTTGACCACGTCGCCCGCACGCTCGCGCGCTTCATCCCCGGCGTGACGCTCGCGCGCGGCCACGAGATCGCCAACGTCATCCATAGCTCCGGCAAGGCGGTCGTCTACTGCGGCCATCAGGAGGCGGCCGAGCATTACTGGGAGCAGCTCAAAGGCGCCGGCCTGACGATGGCGCCGCTCGAGCAGGGCTGAGCCGGGCGCTCCCTCAGGCGCTCTCGCCGCCGGCGACGTGGGCCCCATTGCCCGAGCCGTGGCCGTTGCCGCTCGCGGCCGCGCTCCTCACCACGGCGCCGTCGGCCGTGAGGTCCCACCAGCCGTAGACGATCGGCACCTGAAACCAGCCGGAGTGGCGCACCCTGAAGTCGGTCATCTCCGGGCCTTCCCAGTAGCGTTCCCAGTCGAGGTGCTCGGAGAAGGCGGCGAGCTGCTGGAACTTGTAGCGGTCGTCGCGGGCTCGGTAGACGGCGTAGGAGCTCGCGCCGTAGCGCAGCACCGTCGCCGCGATCTCGTTCAGCGCATGCTCGAACGGGTCCGGGCGAAAGCCGGTGGCGTACCAGGGGACGATCACCGTTCCGGCCACTAGGCGCCCACCTCCGCGTGGATCGCGCCCGGGCCATCGGCCGTCTTGCCCTGGCCATCGGAGTCGGCGCCAACGAGGATCGAGATCTTGCCGAGATGCTTGTTTTCGAGCATCAGCTGATGCGCTTCGGCGACGCCGTCGAACCCAAGCGTGCGCCACAGCACCGGACGGATTTGGCCGCTCTCGATCAGCTCGTTTGCCTTCGTGCACTCGTACGCGTTGGCGAAGTGGGAGCCGAGGATCTCCTTCTGGCGCATCCACAGGTAGGCGACGTTGAAGTCGAGGTCGATCCCCGTCGTACCCGCGCAGATCACGATTTTCCCGAACGTCTTGGCGGTGAACACCGACGTCGGGAACGTCGCTTTGCCGACGTGCTCGAAGACGATGTCCGGCGCGTCGCCGAGAATCTCCTTGACCCGCTTGGCGAAGCCGAGCGAGACCTTGAAGCGGGCCTTCTCCTCATCGGGGCTCTCGCCGCCCTTGCGCATCATGCCCGCGAACTCGTTGCGGTCGATGTAGTCGACGGCGCCGAGGCGCTTTACGAGCTCACCCTTCTCGGCCGAGGACACGACGCCGACGCAATGCGCACCCGCGACGGCGCATATCTGCGTGGCGAACACTCCGAGGCCGCCGGCGGCGCCCCAGATCAGGACGTTCGCGCCGGGTTGCAATTTGCAGCGGGTGATCAGCATGCGGTAGGCCGTGAAGTAGACGAGCCCGTAGGAGGCCGCCTCCTCCCAGGTCAGTGCATGCGGCTTGGGCAGCAGCTGCTGCGCCTGGACCTTCGTGAACTGCGCAAACGAGCCCCACGTGGTCTCATAGCCCCAGATCTTCTGCGACGGCGCCGCCATCGGATCGAGGCCGTGGACCTCGGGGTCCTCATAGGAGGCCTGGTTGCAGTGGACGACCACCTCATCTCCCGGCTTCCACCGCGTGACGCCCGCGCCGACCTTCCACACGACGCCGGAGGCGTCCGAGCCGCCGATGTGGTGGCCGAACTCGGGGTGGTCGCCGTACTTCATCACCGACACGGGCTTGCCGAGCGCGGCCCACACGTTGTTGTAGTTCACGCCCGCCGCCATCACGCGCACGATCACCTCGAACGCCCCGGGCTCCGGGACCTCGATCTCCTCGACCTGAAAGGCATCCTTCGGTTCGCCGAAGCGCTCCTCGCGGATGACCCATGCCGCCATCGTCTTTGGCAGCTCGCCGGGCTCGGTGCTGACGTCGGATACTTGTTGCAGGTCGATTGCCACGTGCTCTGGAACCTCGCGTCTCGGGGATGGGGACCGCGAGCAATCCTACCCCGGGGTAGCTTGCGAGGCGTGGCGGCGCTCCACTCGCCAGTGTGGAGTTGCCTTACCTGCTCGCAGCAGCAGCGCTCGCATCGCGCGGTGGTATCGCACGCGTCTGCTCGCGACCGATCTCGAGCAAATCGAGCCCCAAGCAGATTCCTAGCGCCTGGCTGGGCGAGCCTGCGTGCCCTCGGCAGAGGTGAACGGCAGCTCGGTGACCTCCGCGCGGGTGCCGTGCTCGCCTACGCTGACGATCGCGCCGGGCTCGGCCTCGCGGCGCACGATCGCGAGCGCGATCGGGCCGAGCTCGGGTGAGATCACGGCGCTTCCGACACGTCCCACGGGACGCTCGGCGAGATGCAGCTCCTCGCCGGTGGCAGCCGGCGCGGACAGGCGCAGGCCGCGCAGGTGCCGGTTGGGCTTGCCCCTGTAGTGCAGCCGCGCGACCGTCTCCTGGCCGACGTAGCAGCCCTTGGTGAAGCTCACCGCACGGTCGTTGAGTCCGGCCTCCTGGGGGATCGTGGTCTCGTCCAGCTCGATCCCGTAGCGCGGTCGCCCGAGCTCCACTCGCAGGCACTCCGCCGCGTCCGCCGCGACCGGCGCGGCGCCGCGCGCGAGCAACGCGGCGGTCAGCGTCTCGGTCACGGCGGCGCCGCAGATGAGATCGATGCCCACGTCCGTGCGCACCGCGAGCGCAGCGATCCCGTCGATCTCCACAGGTGCGCTTGAATGCTCGATCTCTGCCAGCCGGCCGATCTCCGATCCCTCTCCGCCGGCGACCGTTGCCGACTCTGGACCGATCAGTGACAGCAGGCCGCGCTCGACTGTGCGCTTGTGCAGCTCGACCTGGAAGCCGACCTTGAAGCGACGGATCATGTCGAACAGGGCCTGAAGCGCCACGCGCTCGGTGTCGAGTAGCAGCTCCACCGGAGCTTGCGGCGCGTCGCCAGCGACGGCGAGGATGCGCAGGTCGCCCAGCATCTTGCCCTTGTGCGTGAGGAACGCCGCGTAGCGCCCCTCGCCGGGATGCAGGTCGTCCAGCTCGTTGGTCACCTGGCCGTTGAGGAACTCGACCGCTCCGGACCCGCTCAGCGCGAGCTTGCCTCGCTCGGAGCGGTTCACGAGCCCGCAGGCTTCCTTGAGCGTCCGGTAGTCGGCGCCGAGGACGTCGGTGTCAGCTGCTGCCATCGATTCGAGGATAGCCGCGCTAGGCTTGCGGGGATGGGCCTGGCCGACACCTTCCAGCGGATCGCGGACTCGCTTCCAGACGACTGGACCGACCTCGAGCTCGACCTGCGGATCGCCGACGAGTCCCGCTATGTCGACGCCGCCGTCTACCTGGTGACGTGCAACGCGCGGCCGTACTCCCACCACGACTGGCACTGGCGCCTGCTCGTCGCCCACCGCTTCGGACACGCCGCGTCGGCGCCCACCGTGCATGGCACGCTGGGGCTGCTGGACGATGCCGGCATCGAGGGCGAGCTCGTCGTGCGAGAGACGCGCAGCGGGCGGGTCGAGGTGACCGAGGGGTGGGGTCGTCCGCAGTCGGTTCGCGAGGAGTTTCGCCGCCTGCGGGCGCAGTAGGGATGGCCCGCGCGCTGGCGCTGGTCCCCGACCTGCTGTTCGGATCGCGTGTTCAGGGCGCGCTGACGGCGGCGGGCCACGAGGTCGAGCTGATCGGCGACGCGCGCCGGCTTCGAGAGCGGCTGTCCGACCCCTCCGCGCCCGGCGCGAAGGTGCTCGTCGTCGATCTGACCAACGAGGATCTCGACGGGGCGGCGCTGTTGGAATCGCTGTCCGGCGGACGGGATCTGGCCGGCATGCGAACGCTCGCGTTCTACTCGCACGTCGACGTGCGCGCTCGCGAGCGCGCGGAGCAGGCCGGCTTCGACCTCGTCGTGCCCCGCTCGCGCATGGCTCGCGAAGCCCCGGAGCTGATCGAGCGCCTGGCCGCGACAGCCTGAGCGCAGGCAAAGCGGGCGAGGAGCTCAGCTCGCCGGCGTGACCGCTCCGCCACCCGTATCGGTGCGCTGAGCCTCGACCGGGTCGAGAGGGACGAGGGCGCCGTTGGCGACCCGCTCGGCGCGGGTGATCGAGCGCCCAGCGCTCCGCGAGAGCGCGGCCCGAATCACCATGCCGTGACAGACGACCAGCGCGGGCAGCTCTCCCGCTTCTACGTCCGTCAGTGCGGCCGCGACGCGCTCGTCCTGCTGAGCCAGGGACTCGCCTCCGGGAAATGCGAAGCTGGGGTCGCCGGCGAGGAACGCGGCGAAGAGCTCGGGAGCTTCCGCGTGGACCTCGGCGAAGCTTCGGTCCGTCCAATTGCCCGCGTCGGTCTCGACCAGCCGCACGTCCTCGCGCGGTTGCAGGCCGATTCTCCGCGCCACGACGTCCGCCGTCTCGCGGGCGCGCAGAAGGGGGCTGCACCACAGCGCGGCGAAGTCGTAGGCGGCAGCGCGCTCGGCGAGTTCGGCAGCCTGCTCGCGCCCGGTGTCATCGAGTGGAACGGGCAGGTGGCCCTGGAAGCGGCCCTCGAGGTTGTAGGCGGTCTGGCCGTGGCGCGCCAGATACACGCCGCTCGCCACGGACGCGCCTAGCCCGGTTCGCTGGCGCGCGGCTCCAGCACGCCGCTGTCGGCCGAGCCCACCGGCACGAGTTTGGCGGGGCGCAGGTAGAGCAGCTCGTACACGACCGCGGCCACCGTAGCGCCGAGCACGGGCCCGGCGTACCACACCCAGCCGTTGGCCCAGTGGTTACCGACGAGCTGCGGGCCGAATGCCCGCGCCGGGTTCACCGCCGCGCCCGTGAACGGGCCGCCGAAGAGGATGTCGATCGTGATCGTCAGGCCGATCGCAAGCCCGGCGATCGACTTGAACGTGCCGCGCTCATCGACCGCGCTCGCGAACACGACCCACGCGAGGAAGAACGTCATTATCGCCTCCAGGCCGAAGGCGGCCCCCGCGTTCACGCCGCCGCCGATCGCCGGCACCCCAAGGTGAACGGCTTCGGTCGTCGCCCGGGGCAGAAGGTCGCGCACGAGCAGCGCCGCGAGCGCCGCTCCGGCGAGCTGGGCGACCCAGTAGAGCAGGCCCAGCGCCGGCTTGATCCGGCGCGTGACGAGGAAGCCGAACGTGATCGCCGGGTTGAAATGGGCGCCCGAGATGTGACCGAGCGCCGAGACCATGACGCCGATCGCCAGGCCGTGCGCGATCGCGACGCCGATCAGCGAGGGGTCGTGAATGTCGTTGGCGGCGACGATTGAGCCGATCCCGATGAACAGCAGCGTGAACGTGCCGATGAACTCGGCGACGGCGCGGCGCAGGGCATCCTCGAACACGGCGCGAAAGCTACGATCCTGCCCGGACGGACCCGGTCGGGCCGGTCCTCAGAAGCCGCGGCGGACCGCCTACACTCCTGGAGATGCGCCGCAGGGTCACGTTCAGCCGCAACCTGACGCTGTCGCTGTCGCGGACGTGCCGGTGCCACTGCAAGTACTGCTCGTTTGCGACGCACGCGGCCCACCTGTACGCGCCCGAGGCGGTTCTCGAGATCCTCGACGGGGCCGCGCGCCGGCAGGTCAAGGAGCTGCTCGTGCTGACCGGCGAGCGTCCCGAGGTCAACCCCGAGGTGCTCGAGCGGCTGCGCGGATACGGGCACGAGGACTTCACCGGGTATGTCGTGTGGGTGTGCGAGCGCGCGCTCGAGCGAGGGCTGTTGCCGCACACCAACCTCGGCGTGCTGGGGCGCGAGGACTTGGCGCGGCTGCGCGAGGTGACCGCGTCGCAGGGGCTGATGCTCGAGTCGATCTCAGAGCGGCTGATGGCGACCGTTCACGCGGGCTCGCCGACCAAGCACCCGGCGCGACGCCTGGAGACGATCCGGGCGGCCGGCGAGCTGAAGATCCCGTTCACTAGCGGCATCCTCGTCGGTATCGGCGAGAGCGAGCGCGAGCGCGTGGAATCGCTGGAGGCGCTGGCGGCGGTCCACGCCGAGTTCGGCCACCTGCAGGAGGTGATCCTGCAGAACTTCGTCCCCCACCAGCGCTATTACGGACAGGAGCCGGCGCAGATCGCCGACGCGGCCGCGCGCGAGTACTGGCGGACGGGCGTGGCGGACGCCCGTCCGCAGCTGCCGCTGCCGGAGTGGGCGTGTCCGGTGAGCATCGAGGACATGAAGCTGCTGATCTCAGAGACGCGCCGGCTGATGCCGGGCGTGGGGATCCAGATCCCACCGAACCTCGCCGACTGGTGGGGAGAGCTGGTCGCGGCCGGCGCCAGCGACCTCGGCGGGCTGAGCGCGAACGGCGACCACATCTCCCCCGAGCATCCATTCCCGTCACCGCATCAGGTGCGCAAGGAGCTGCAGCGGGCCGGATACGCGTTGACCGAGCGGTTGTGCGTGTATCCGCAGTACATCGACCCCGAGTTCCTCGCCCACGGCGTGATGGACACGATCAAGGCCTCCTACTGGAGCTTCATCCCGCGGCGCGGGTCCGGTCGCACGGACCCGCCCGCCCCGATCCGCCCCGATCTGGTGGCCGGCGCGGTCGAGAAGGGCCGCGACGGCCTCGTGCTGAGCGCGGATGAGCTGACGGCGCTGTTCGCCGAGACGCGCGCGGAGGCGATCGAGGAGATCCGCCAGGCCGCCGATGGGCTGCGCGAGGAGCTCGCCGGGGAGACGGTGACGTTTGTCGTCAACCGCAACATCAACGTCTCAAACGTGTGCGTCGTCGGATGCGCGTTCTGCGGGTTCGGCCAGGGCAAGCGCTCGCCGGACGCCTACGAGCACGACCGTGATGAGTTCATCCGGCGCATCCACGAGGCGGTGCAGTACGGCGCGAGCGAGCTGTGCATCCAGTCGGGCATCCACCCGGACTGGACGCTGGATGACTATCTCGGCTGGTTGAAGCTGGCCAAGGAGACCGCCCCGCAGCTGCACCTCCACGCCTACAGCCCGATGGAGATCGCGCACATGTGCGACATCTCCGGCTTGGCGCCCGGCGAGGTGTTTGCGCGGCTGCGGGCCGCGGGCCTGGGATCGACGCCGGGCACCGCCGCCGAGGTGCTGCACGACGGCGTGCGCGAGCGGATCTCGCCGAACAAGCTGCCGGTGGCGCGGTGGGTGCAGATCATCGAGGCCTCCCACGAGGCGGGTCTGCGCTCGACGGCTACGGTGATGTTCGGCCATATCGAGGAGCCGTGGGAGCTCGCCGAGCACATGCGCGTGGTGCGCGAGCTGCAGGAGCGCACCGGCGGGATCACGGAGTTCGTGCCCCTCTCGTTCATCCCTTTCCAGACGCTGCTCGGTCGCACCCACGGCGTCGAGGAGATCGGCCGCGAGGAGAACCTCAAGCACACGGCCGTCTTCCGCCTGGCGCTCGGGCGCACCGTCGCGAGCCTGCAGGCGAGCTGGGTGAAGATGGGGATCGACGCCGCCGGCGAGGCGTTGCGCTGGGGCGTGAACGACCTCGGAGGCACGCTGATGGAGGAGTCGATCAGCCGCCTGGCGGGCAGCTACCACGGCACCAAGCTGGACCCCGACCAGCTCGTGGCGGCCGCCCACGGCGCCGGGCGCCCGGCCGCAGAGCGCACGACGCTGTACGACATCAGGCGCCGATACCCGCTGCGCCTCCCCGGCGCGCTGCCTCTCGCCGCCGTCGCCGTCTCCTGACGGCACGGCGGGGAGGCGGCGGGCGCCTGCGCGAGGTGGTCCTCAGGCGCGCGCGAACTGCCCGTGGAAGCCGAACGGGATGTGGTGGGGGACCTTGGCGCGGGCGACCTCGGCGAGGTCCGCAGCGTCGAGCACGAGCAGGAACGACGTGCCGGTGCCGCCGTCGAGCACGACCGACAGGAGGACGCCGTCATCCTCGTCCTCGGCATCGGGGTTCGCGACGAAGACCGGCTCTCCCGGGTAGCAGCCCGGCGCCGACCACGACAGGGTTGCGCCGTCGGAAGTGTCGATCTTCAGGACCTGCTCCAGCCACCCGCCAGGCCCGTCGCCGACGCCCCAGACGAAGCGGTAGGGGCGCTCGTTGCAGCGCCCGTAGTTGATGCGCGGCAACTCGATGCTCGCCTCGGCGAGACGCTCGCGGCCGACGGATCGATCGGACGCCCGCAGGCGAAAGCGGGTAAGAGCGGCGGCGGCGAAAGGCTTTCCGGCGCGCAGCCGATCGAGGTAGAGGTCCTCGATCACGCCGGCGTCGGAAAAGGCGCACAGGTCGACGACGACCTCGTCGCCGTCCTCGTAGGCGTTGACGTGGTGGAAGGCGAAGCAGGCGTCGGTCTGAAATCCGCCTGTGGCCTTTCCGGTGAGGCGATCGACGAGCGTGAAGCGTGTGCCGAGCTCGGGCTTCCAGCGGTAGTTCTCGATGTACGGGCGCCCGGACAGCGCGAGTGCGAGGGGGTTGACCACGAATGGGAACTCGGCGAGGACGAGCCAGCGCTCGGTCAGCCCGAAGGAGTGCATGTAGGCGGGCTCCTTCACCGGCAGCGAGGAGATCACACGAGCCTTGCTCTGATCCGGTCCGACCGCGAAGAACCTGTAGCTGCTGCGTGGACCCAGCTTGGCTGCGTAGTTGAGCATCCCGCCGCTCGCGCGATCCATGTGCGGGTGGGCGGTGGAGAGCTGTCCCGGGGCCTCGTAGGGACGAACGCCGGCCGCCTTGAGGGTGTCGGGGTCGAACTGGACCGGGAGGGGGGTCTCGGTCATCGCGATGAAGCGCTCGCCGAGCCGCGCGATGTTCACGTTCGCGTTGTCAGGCAGAACGCTCCCCGGCGAGAACAAGCTCTGCACGCGCTTGAACAGCGAGCGGCAGGGATCGGTGGCGAACTCTCCGTAGACCATTCGGCCCTGCTCGCGCGCGGCGCGGTAGGAGCGGCTCTCCAGGAAGCGGTTGCCATAGGAGACCCGCCCGTCTGCGATCGTGAACCGGTGGAGCATCGCCAGTCCGTCAAACCAGTGGCGCATAGGCTGCCCGCCGATCTCGAACTTCGCGGGGCCGTTGCGCAGCAGCGAGCCTCCCAGCCAGCGGGGCAGCTCACCGGTCATCTCCAGCTCATCGACGACGGTCTCCTGCTCGAGGGTCGAGAAGCCGAGCGTCGGCTTTGTGGCGGAAGCGGTGGCGAGTGACATAACGGTTCCTCCTGAATGGTTCGGTACGGACGATGCGTACCGTACGCTAGTCTGGCGGCGATGTCAAGCCCTCGCCTCACCGAGACCTCCTACATCGTGCTCGGCCTGATCGAGCAGATTGGACCCGCCACTCCCTACGACCTCAAGCGGGTGGCGCAGCTCAGCACTGTCAACTTCTGGAGCGTGCCGCACACCCAGCTCTACACGGAGTGCGCGCGCCTGGCCAACGAGGGGCTGCTGAGCGAGCGGCGCGAGCAGTCCGGCCGGCGCCGGCGGATCTACCGCCTCGCCGATCGAGGGCGCACAGCGCTCGAGAGCTGGCGCTCAGAGCCCACCGGTGCGCTCAATCAGCTTCGCGACCCGGCCACGCTCAAGCTGTTCCTCGGAGGCGACCCGGCTACGCTCGCAGGGGCTCAGCTGGCGGCGCATCGCAATCAGCTCAAGGGCTACGAGGAGCTGCGCGCCAACGCTCCGCAGGCGCCGGAGGGCTGGCGCCTTGCGCTCGAGGCCGGCATCGGCCACGAGCGCGAGTTCATCCGCTTCTGGTCGCGGCTGAGCAAGGCTGGATCGGCCTGAGCAGGGCGGCGCGCGTCGTCTGCCCGGCGCTCGTCAGCAGCTGCGCCATCTCACGCCGCGGTCAGCGAAACAGGTCATCCTCCAGTGGGCGCAGCAGCGCCGCGGCGCCAGGGCCGTCCTCGGACGTGATGTAGCGCTCCAGGCCGTCGAGGATCACGACGGGCTCGCGTGAGTCCTTCGCACGCGCCAGGTCGGCCGTGGCGGCGGCGGCGTCGGCCACGGCCAGCCAGGTGGCCTGCAGCTCGCGCCCGCGCGCGTCGGTCCGCCCGCGCCAGTCGTCCAGCGGCTGCAAGCCGGCGAGGCCGATCGCGACGTCGAGCTGCCCGTGACGCCAGGCACGGCCGAAGCTGTCGCTGATCAGCACCGCCGGCGCCGCGCCGGTCAGATCGCGCAGGCGCGCGCGGATCCGCCGGGCGGAGGCGTCGGGATCGCGCGGCAGCAGCACGAGCTTCTCAGCGTCGGGTGCGTTGGAGGCGTCGACGCCGGCGTTGGCGCAGACGAATCCGTGGCGAGTGCGGCTGACGAGGACGTCGCGCTCGGCGCGCACCACCTCCGCGGACTCCGCCAGCACTACCTGCACGACGCGCGCGTCCTTGCCCTGGTCCTCGGCGAGCTCGCGCGCGCGCGCCCCCGGCTGGACGCCTGCGAGCGCCACGACCGCGCCCTCGGACTTGGACACGATCTTGTGGGCGATCGCCACGAGCTGCCCGTCGCGTAGCTGCTCGCCGGCGGACGCCGCGGCGATCAGCGCGGCGAGGTCGTCCCCTGCGCGCACCTCGGGAAGGCCTCCGAGGGCGCGTGCGGAGAGGCCTGCCACGATGCGCTCCGCGTCAGCCCGTGCTCGTGATGGCGAGGATGTCCGGGCGCTCGGGCTGGCCGAGCACGGCGCGCGTGCGCACGGCGGATATCCCCGCTCCCGCCAGGCGCTCTCGCAGCGCGAGGAGGTCCGCGCCGGTGTCGACGTCCAGCAGCAGCGACGGTGGGCGCTCCAGGCGGCAGGCCGCGCCGGCGGCGAGCGCGAGCGCGCGGTGGCGCTCGCAGCTGTCGGGCCCAAAGCTCGGTTCGATCGCGTCCGGGGGCGTCAGCAGAAGGCCATTCGTGCCCGTGCCATGGCGGTCGGGAACGATCACGACCTCGCCTCCGACCGCGGCGCCGTCGCTCGCGCTGCGATCGTCGCGACCGGCGTCCAGAAGGCGCTCGAGCTCCGCCGGGTCAAGCGCGGGACAGTCGCCGGGGATGCACAGCACGCGCTCGATCCCCTCCGCGAGCGCACGCCGCACGCCGACTCTCACCGCCGCCGACTGGCCGGCCTCGGACGCATCCTCGAGCACGAGCGCCCCCCGCTCGCGCGCGGCCGCGGCAAGCGAGTCCTCGCCGGTGACGACGATCGTGCGCTCGATCGACGCCGTCTGCGCGAGCGCGTACAGGACGTCGGCGACCATCGCCCGCGCGAGCTCGAGGCGCATCGGATCGGCCATGCTCGCGCCGAGGCGCTGCTTGGCCTCGGCGAAGCGCTTGACGGGGAGGATCGCGGCGGTGCGCATCTGCTCCGCAGACGATAGTGGGCGCTCTTGTTGCAGCCGGCGTCTCACAGGCGCGCGGCTGGCGCCGGCGGCGGGCCTAGGAGCCGAGGGCGGCGGCGAACTCGAGCGTCTGGCGGGCCACCGAGGCGCGGCTGGCGGCGTCGTCCATGCGGGTGTCCGTCTGCAACGTCGGCAGTCGCGCGACGTTCTCGTCGGCGATCATCCCGTCGAGCAGCTCGCCGTAGAAGTCCGCGACGCCGTCCGCGTTGCACTCGAGCGAGGCGAACGCCATGAACGAGGCCGTCGGACCCTTGAGCACCTCGCCGCCGACGATGGGGCTGACGGCGAGGACGGGGGCATCGGAGGCGATCATCGCCTCGCGGATCCCGGGCACAGCGAGAATCGGGGCGATCGACGCGAGCGGGTTCGAGGGGCCGATCACGATCGCGCTGGCGCTCGCCACCGCCGCCAGCGCCTGCTCGCTGGCGGCCGCCTGCTCGGCGCCGCGGAACTCGAGTCCCTCCACGAGCCCCTCCACGGGGCGGGCCGCGCGCTCGCGGATCATGAACTGCTGGAAGGGGAACCAGCCGTCTCCGGTGCGCACCCACGTGCGCACCGGGTCATCGCTCATCGGCAGCACCCGCGCGCGCACGCCGATCGTCGCGTTCAGGTGCGCGAGGGCGGCGGTGGGCGAGAGCCCCTCGGCCAGCATCCGCGCGCGCTCCAGGCACCACGCGAGGTCGCGGTCGCCGAGGTTGAACCACACCTCGGCGCCGAGCGCCCTGAGCGCGTCCATCACGGCGAAGGTATCGCCCCGCAGCCCCCAGCCGCGCTCGTCGATCTGATCGGCCAGCCGGAACGACACGAGATCGGGATCAGGCGAGACGTGCGCGCCGTAGATCTCGATGTCATCGCCCGTGTTGACGATCGCGCTGACGAGCTCCGGCTCGAGGACATCCGTCATCCCCCTCACGAGCTTGGCTCCGCCGGTGCCTCCGGCGAGGACGACAATGTTTTTATTTATATTAATATTAATATCAGTCACTCCGACCGGAGATCACTTCCACAGGTGCTCGGGCAGCCCCGTGAGGCGGATTCCCGCGTGGGCCTTGTAGCGGGCGTTGACGGCGATCAGCAGGGCCGTCAACGACTCGGTGATGCGCGACATCTCCAGTGCTCCGCAGTCGACGCAGCGCAGGCCGTCGATCCGCTCGAACAGCCCCGCCGCCTCGCGCTTGTCCTCGCGCAAGTCGCCGCATAGGAGCACGTCCTGGTGGAGGGGGTGATCGAGATCGCTCACCGACGCGGCGCTCACGGTGTGCAGCGCGGAGACGACGCGGACGCCGTCCGGCGCCATCTCGAGAGCCTGCTCGGCGGCCGAGCCCTGCCACACGCCGAGCATCCGCGTCGCCTTCCCGCTCACGGCCGCCGCGAGGGGAACGCTCGCGTCGATCAGCAGCTGACCGGGCGTGAGCGCATCCTTGAGGTTGGCGAGGGTCTCGGACTGGTTGCGGAAGGGCACGCTCAGGATGACCGTGTGCGCGGCACGGGCCGCGCCGGCGTTGTCGTGAGCGGAGAAGGCGCCGTCGGGGATCGCGGCGACGGCGCGCCGCTCCGTCTCCTGCGCGCGCGCTGCGTCGCGCGAGCCGATCGCGATCGGCACGCCGGCGCGCGCGAGCCTGATCGCGATGCCGAAGCCGAGCGAGCCTGAGGCGCCGATCACTGCGACCGGGTCGGGAGGGGAGGGCGGCACGGCGGCCGAGTATAGGCTTCAGCGAATGAGGCTCGAAGGCAAGACCGCGCTCGTCACCGGTGGCGCATCGGGTATCGGCGCCGCGACGGCACGCCGTCTGGCCGCGGAAGGCGCGCGGGTGGCGATCGGCGATCTCAACGAGGAGGGCGCGCGCTCGGTCGCGGGCGAGCTCGACGGGTTTGGGTGCTCGCTCGACGTCACCGACGTCGCCTCGGTGCGCGCCGGTGTTGGCGCCGCGGTGCAGGCGCTCGGCGAGATCGACGTGCTCGTCAACAATGCCGGCAGCGACCGGTTCTCGTTCTTCGTCAACACCGACGAGGAGCTGTGGGACTTCGTGCTCGGCGTCAACCTGCGCGGCGTGATCGCAGTCACGCATGCAGTTCTGCCCACGATGCAGGAGCGCCGCACGGGCGCGATCGTGAACGTCGCCAGCGAGGCCGGCCGCGTGGGCTCACAGGGCTCGGTCGTCTACTCGGCCGCCAAGGCCGGCGTGATCGGCTTCACGAAGGCGATCGCCCGCGAGGCCGCGCGCTATCGCGTGCGCTCCAACGCCGTTGCGCCGGGGCCGATCGAGACGCCGCTGCTGAACGCCGCGCCGCTGATGCTCGGCGAGATTGGCGAGCGGCTGAAGCGGGGCATGGTCAATGCGACGGCGCTCGCCCGCTCCGGCGAGCCCGAGGAGGTCGCTGCTGCGATCGCGTTCCTGGCGAGCGAGGACGCCTCGTATGTCACCGGCCAGACGCTGAACGTCAGCGGCGGCCTGTCGATGTGGTGAGCGTCAGCTCGCTGGGGTCGCTGGGCGACGTCTCGCGCCCGTCGCAGGAGACGCTCGCACCGGGGCTCGAGCACGCGTTCGAGTTCGTCGCTGAGGGCCACCTCCTGACCGACGTCGGCGGCACGCTCGCTGTGCGCGTCCTATCGACGCCCGGCATGGTGGCCGTCATGGAGCGCACCTGTGCGCTGCTCGCGCTCGAGAACCTGCCGGCCGGAAAGGCGTCGGTCGGCTTTGAAATCTGCGTCAAGCACGTCGCCGGTGCGCTCGAGGGCGCCCATTGCCGCTCCCATGCCCGACTACGGGAGATCGTCGACGGCCGCAAGCTGCGCTTCGAGGTGGAAGTCCGCGAAGCGGAGCGGACGATCGGCGTGGGCACACACGAGCGGCGCGTGATCGACGTCACCGAGCACGCCGCGAGCCACCGATGACAGACGCTGTCAAGATCCGCGAGGTCGGTCCGCGCGACGGCTTCCAGAACGAGCCCGAGACGATCCCCACGGACAGCAAGGTCGAGTTGATCGATGCGCTCGCGCGTACGGGGTTGACTCGGCTGGAGGTGACGAGCTTCGTGCGCGCCGACGTGATTTCCCAGCTTGCCGACGCCGGGGAGGTGCTGGAGCGGATCGACGTGCCCGACGACGTCGCCGTCGGCGTCCTGATTCCCAACGAGCGTGGACTGGACGCCGCGCTCGAGCACCGCGCGAAGATCGACGAGATCAACGTCTTCCTGTCGGCGTCGGAGACGCACAACCGCAAGAACGTCAACCGCTCGATCGCGGAGTCGCTGACGGGTCTCCAGCGCGTCCTCGGCCGGGCGCGCGAGGCGGGGTTGCGCTGCGAGGGGGTGATCTCGACTTCCTTCGGCTGTCCCTACGAGGGCCGTGTCCCGCCCGCACGGGTGCTCGACATCGCGGCCCGCCTGCGCGACGCCGGCGCCGAGGAGATCGGCTTCGGCGACACCACCGGAATGGCCAACCCGCGGCAGGTGCGGGAGTTCTTCGCCGCCGCGCCGGAGTCGCTGGGGGCGGGCGTGGAGCTGACGGCGCACTTCCACAACACGCGCGGAGCGGGGCTTGCCAACGTGCTCGCCGCGATCGAGGTCGGCGTGCAGAGCTTCGAGTCGAGCTTCGGCGAGCTCGGCGGCTGCCCGGTGCCGCCGGGCGCGACCGGCAACATCGCGACCGAGGACCTCGTCTCTATGCTGCACGAGATGGGCATCCGGACTGGGATCGACCTGCCCGCGCTGATCGCGTGCGCGCGCCGCGTCCAGGAGATCCTCGGCCGCCCGCTGGGCAGCCACACGCTGATCGCCGGGCCCATCGCCTGGCGCTGAGCGCTCGAGCGCGTCACCGCGTGGTGACGCTCGGCGCCCGTCTCTAGCCGGCGACCGCTGCAGCCTGCTCGGCCTCGCGTGCGCTCTCGCGGGCCGCCGCCACGCAATACTCCTGGACGGCGATCTCCATCTCCAGCGTCTGCGCGAGCGCGGGTCGGGCCGAGGCGTCGATCACTCGCTTCGAGCGGCCGACGGCCACGTGTGAGTTCGCGAGCAGTTCGTCTACGAGCGCCTGCGTGGCCTCTTCGAGCTCATCGGGCGCGACGACGCGGTTGAGGAGACCGATGCGCTCGGCCTCCTCGGCGCCGATCAGCCGTGCGGTCATGATCAGCTCCTTCGCCCGCCCTAGCCCGACGACCGCCGGTAGGCGGGTCGAGCCGCCGACGTCGGGGATGATCCCGAACTTGACCTCGGGCAGCCCGAGCTGCGCGTCGCTTGACGCGATCCGCAGGTCGCAGCCGAGCGCCACCTCGAGCGCGCCCCCGACGCACGTGCGGTGGATCTGGCAGACGACGGGCTTGGCCATCTCTTCGCATGCGTTTGCGCAATCCAGGAACACCTTGCGAAACGGACGCAGCGATCCCGTCTGACCGGTGGATTCGGCGAGCTCGCCCAAATCGACGCCCGCGGAGAAGACCGGTCCCTCGCCACGCAGGATGACGCAGTGAACCGCGCTGTCGGCAGTGGCCTCGCGCAGGGCCTCCCCGAGCTCCCGGAGCAGCTCTTGATTCATCGCGTTGCGCTTCTCCGGACGGTTCAGGACGACGTGGCGGACGGGGCCGCGGTCCTCGGTGACGACCATGCTCATGATGTGCTCCGATCGGGGTTGTCTGCGGGGTCTGTGGGGGACGTCGGGTCTCTACGACGGTGGCTCCTGGGCATCACCCCGACGTGCGCGCTCAGCTGAGGTCGAGCACGGTCTGGGGAGCTGGGATCACGTGATCCTCGATCCCCTCGGAGGGAATGATCGCGGTGCCGATTGCAAAGAACTCAATCACGTGGCTGCCCCAACCGTGGGACTTCTCGTCGATGTGCACTCCCACGATGCCCTCGGCCTTGGCCTGCAGCGCCTCCGCCTGCATCCGCTCCATCGCCAGCTCGCGCGCGTCGTAGAGAGCCTGGGTGAAGTTGGGCAGCTCGACGTTGCGTCCGGTGTTGCCGAGCGACTGGCGCCAGCCCTGGTGGGCGACGTGATAGACGCAGGAGCCCATCACCATCGCGACCGGCCGGTGGCCCGTCTGCAGCAGCGTCCAGAACTCCTGTCCCGACAGGTCGCTGGTGAACGGGCGACCGGAGGGGGCACGGTGGAGCTCGCCGCCCCGGTGCTTGACGGCGGTGCCCATCGCGATGAACTCGGCCATGCTCTCGCCCCAGTCGTAGCGGCCGATGGTCAGGCGCACGCCGACGATTCCGTCGGCCCCCAGCTGGTCGGCCTCCTCCTCCATTCGCGTCATCGCAAGCTCGCGAGCCTCGTACATCGCCTGGGAGAGGACGTTCATCTCCTGGTTCTGCTTCCACTGGGCCTGCTGGTAGCCGATGTGGTAGATCGAGCTGCCGATGACGAGCCCCAGCGGCTGGAAGCCGGCCTGGCGGACGAGCAGGAACTCGTTGACGGAGAGGTCGCTCGTGAACAGGCCCGAGCGGTTCTGCTGCAGGCGGGCGGTGCCCGCCTCGGGTACGCCCTCCGTGCTGGTGGGGTCATATGCCACGGTGTCGGTCCTTTGTCGCTTGGAGGTTGATGTGAAAGCGTTGCAAGGGAGGGGGAGCGGTCGTGGAGGAGGCTCAGCGCAGCGAGAGGACCTTGAGCGGTGGGGGTACGGCCGGCCCGGAGGCGAGCGTCGGGTCCTCGCGTATGACGGTGCCCATCACGTGGAAGGTCACCTCGAGGTCTCTTGACTCGTACATGCCCCTTCGCACCGCGTGGGTGCGGCTGTGCTCGTTCAGCTCGACGCCGATCACCCCGTCCCCGCCGAGCTCCTGCACCTGGGCCGTGATGAAGCCCATCGCCTTCTCGCGCGCTTCATAGACGCCCTGGCTGAAGTCCACGAGCTCCTGGTTGGCCCATGACGCTCCCCAGGAGCCCTGCGCCATCTGCGTCTGGCCCGAGGCCGGGACATAGTGGACGCTGGTGTGGGCCGCGATCCCCACGGGGCGGGTTCCGGCTTCGCAGCACTGCGTGAACTCCTGTCCTGAGAGGTCACTGAGAACCGTCCGTGCGCCCGGCTCTCGCATCCGATCGGGCAGGCGTACGGCGGTGCCGAGTGCGATGAACTCGATCGCGCCGGGCGCCCAGTCGTGGGCGCCCTGGTCGATCTTCACGCCCACCACGGCATCTGCACGGCACGTCTGCGCCTCCTCGAGCAGCCGGCCCAGCGCCAGGCGCCGGCATTCGTTGTAGGCATCGGACAGCACGCGCACCTCGGTCGGGACGTTGTAGTAGGTCGGCTGCCAGCCGACGTGGTAGATCGAGGAGCCCATCACCTGGGTGATCGGCGCGAGCCCGAGCCGCGCGAGCGCGCTCCACTCGCTGACTTCCAAGTCGCTTGAGAACACCGTGGCAGGCGCCGTCGGATCCGTTCCGGTGTGCGTGAACTGCTCAAGGCGCTCGGACGCGACGAGGGGAATGCGTCCCTGCTCGATCAGCGCCAACGACGCCGCGGCGCGCTCGGCGTCCCGCTTGGCGGACTCGCGCCGCTCCAGCGCCGCGGCCTTCTCATCCTCGCTCGCACGGCGAAACAGCGGGCTCATCGCAGGAGCCCTTCAAGCGCCGTCCGGTCGCGCTCGCTGACCTCGGCCCTGCGGCCGACCCCGGCGATCAACTCGGCGATCCAGCTCGCCATCGGGAGCTCCTGCCGGCTGAGGGTGATCCCGCGCACGACCTTGTGGCGCGTGCACTGGATGCCTTGCGCGTCGGTGCGGAGCTCGAATTGCTCCTCGCCCAGCGCCACGGCGATTCGCTGCACCTCCCGGCGCTTGGATCGGAATCCGCCCACCTTGCGGCGCTCGACCGAGGCGATCTGGGGCAGCGCCTGCTCGAGCGTGCCGGCGAGCACCTCGACGGACATCGCCAGCTCGGTCTCGTCCGCGCGCAGGGCAGCCGCAGGGAGATCGAAGGTCTCGTCGCTGGCCACTCACAACAGGCTACCCCTCCTCGAGGAGCCAGGCCAGCCATTGCGGGAAGGCGGTCGTGCTCGCGGGCGCCCTCCACGTCCAGAACGTCAGCGCGAGGCCGCCCCCGCTGACCCCACCCGGATCGGGGGCAGGATCAGCGGGGGCGACCCGCCGGGATCCCGGCGGCGCCCCCGCCGGGATCCGAGGGCGAGGCCGCCAGGATTCGCGCCCTCAGTGCAGGAGGCCGAGGGTGTTTTCGGTGTCGTTGACGAAGTACACGCCCTTGAAGCTCGGCGCGACCGTGAGCCCGAACAGCCCGCCGGCTTCGGCGCCGGTGTTCACGGGCTGGAACTCCGCGCCCGCTGGCGTCGTCTCGACGATGTTGCCGTCGTTGGCGTTGGCCGTGAGTACGTCGCCGTTGGGCGCGAGCGTCATCCCGAGAGGGTTGTTCAGGTATCCGCCCACGGCGACGGTCGTCCCACCGCCGAGCGGCGTCTGGCGGCCGAGCGCGTTGGGGATCGCCGCGATGCGGTTGCCCTGCGTGTCGGCGACATACAGCGTCCCTCCCTGGCCCAGCGCGACGCCGGTCGGCCCGACCACGAGGGCCGCCGGGTCGGTGCGCTCGGGGAATTCGTTCGCGATCACGGTCGGCGTGCCGATCTTCGGCGGTTGGTTGTTGCGGATGTGCACGTGTATGCGCACGACCGTGCCTTCGTCGATCGGCGTTTCGCCCGATTTGACGGTTCCGTTGAGGACATTCGTGACGAACAGCGTCGCGTTTTGCCCCTGCGAGACCGACGTCATGTCCCACGGCCCGTTGATCGGCGCTCCGGAGATCGTCTCCACCGCGTGTCCGGTCGAATCGAGCACGATCAGGCACCCGGCTTCCGCCGTGGCTGCGATGCCGTTGCTCGTCGGCAGGCTGCCGACGACGACGTAGCCCTGCGGCAGGATCGCCAGCGCGGTCGTGAGGCCCACGCCACCGGGGCAGCTGCCGGGGGAGAGCTCTGCCGGGGTGATCTGGGCGAACAGCGAGAGGTGCCCGGACGGGGTCAGCTCGACGATCGTCGAGCCCGTTCCCTGGAGGTTGCCCGTGGGGGCGCTCCCCGCATTGTTGAAGTTGCTGATGAGGATGTCGCCGGCGATGAGCTTGCCGGCGCTGGTTGAGACATTGACGATCCCGTAGGGGTTCTGGTCCCCGTTTGACGGCACCGTGCTGCCAACCGTGCTGACCTTGGTGAAGGATCCGATGAACGGGTGTTCGAACGCCGCGGCGGCGCCCGGCGAGAACAGGGCGCAGGCGAGCAGCGCGGCGAACGCGGCGAGTACTCCGATCGAGCGCGCTCGCGCGCCGGGGCGCGGCGTTAACGTCGGATTGTCACGATTGGACATGAGGGTCCTCCACTTGTCGTTGGCTTTCGCGGGGAACAGACTCCGAACGCCGGCGAACCTTCCCGGCGCTGTGGCAATTTGTGGCCGCGTAATAGGCTCCGTGCCCAAATCGGAGAATTCACGCGGAGGTCTCATGGCGCAGCGGATCAAGAAGGTGGGAGTGCTGGGAGCCGGGCTGATGGGTCACGGGATCGCGCAGGTGGCCGCGCAGTCGGGCTATGAGGTGGTGCTGCGCGAGGTGGACGAGGCGACGCTGGCAAAGGGAGTCGGCAAAGTGGAGAAGCAGCTGGCGCGGGCCGTCGAGAAGGAGAAGATGAGCCAGCCGCAGGCCGACGAGGTGCGCGCGCGCATCGAGGGCACGGTGCACTACCGCGATCTGCGGGAGTGCGACCTGGTGATCGAGGCGATCACGGAGAGCCTGCCGATGAAGCTCGAGATGTGGCAGGAGGTCGACGAGATCGTCAAGCCCGAGGCGGTGTTCGCCACGAACACCTCATCGCTGGCGGTCATCGACCAGGCGGCCGTAACGGGCCGTCCGTCTCAGTTCGTCGGCCTGCACTACTTCAACCCCGCACAAGTAATGCGGCTCGTCGAGGTCGTGCGCTGCGTGACGAGCACCGATGAGGCTTTCGAGACGGCGCTGGAGTTCGCGCGCTCGGAGGGAAAGCTGGCGATCCCGACGCGGGACAAGGCGGGGTTCATCGTCAACCGGCTGCTCGTCCCGTACATGCTCGATGCGATTCGCGCCCTTGAAGAGGGAGTGGGCTCGGCCGAGGAGATCGACGACGCGATGAAGGCGGGCGCCGGCCACCCGATGGGGCCGCTCACGCTCGCGGACTTCGTCGGCCTGGACACGCTCGGCGCGATCTGCGACGTGCTCTTCGACGAGTTTCGCGAGCGGCGCTTCGCGCGTCCGCCGACGCTGCGCAAGATGCTCTCGGCGGGCTGGTTCGGGCGCAAGTCGGGGATCGGCTTCTACGACTACTCCGGCGAGGCGCCACGGCCGAACACGGCGCTCTGAACTGGAATTGCCGGCGTGAGCGACCCCTCCAGCCTGCGTGTCGCCGACGCCGATCGCGAGCAGCTCGTGGATGATCTGCGCGAACACATGCTCGCGGGAAGGCTGTCCTCGGGGGAGTTCGAGGAGCGACTGGAAAAGGCGTACCGGGCCTCGACTCGCGGCGAGGTGGATGCGCTCAAGGCCGATCTGCCGATGAGCCCGGCGACGCTCAACCGGGCACTGGTCAAACGCAAGGCGGACCTGCGCCGTCGCCTGCTGCAGGAGACGGGCGGCGCGCTTGGCGTCTCGATCATCTGCGTCTCGATCTGGGCGGCCGCCGGGGCACAGAGCAACTTCTGGCCCGCGTGGGTGATCGCCGTGACGCTGCTTCCGCTCGTGCGCAACGCCTGGCGCGTGTTTGGACCGGCGCCCGACCTCGAGTCGGTCGAAGCCCATCTCAGGGGTCGCCACGAGCGGCGGCTGGAGCGCCAGCATCGCCGCTCCCGTCACCGGAGACTGCCGCGATGAGCTCTCTGCGCGGGGCCGCCGAGCGAGCCCTCGCCGGTGGTCCGGAGCGCCACCGGGAGAAGGCGCGCGAGCAGGGCAAGCTGCCGGTGCGCGATCGGATCGCGTTGCTCCTCGACGAGGCGAGCTTCGCCGAGGAGGCGCTGCTGGCGAGCTGGGCGGAGGATGGCCTGGGCGCGGACGGCGTCGTGACGGGAGTGGGGGCGATCGACGGCCGGCCGGTCGCGCTGATGGCCAACGACCCGACCGTGAAGGCCGGCTCGTGGGGGCCGAAGACCGTCGAGAAGATCCTGCGCATCCAGGAGCGCGCGCTGAGCCTGAACGTGCCGATGGTCTATCTGGTCGACTCGGCGGGCGCGCGCATCACCGAGCAGGTGCAGATGTTCCCAGGCCGGCGGGGGGCGGGGAGGATCTTCCACAACCAGGTGAAGCTGTCCGGGGTGGTGCCGCAGGTGTGCGTGCTGTTCGGGCCGAGCGCGGCGGGCGGCGCGTACATACCAGCGTTCTGCGACGTGGTGATCATGCGCGAGGGCAACGCGTCGATGTACCTGGGCTCGCCGCGGATGGCCGAGATGGTGATCGGCGAGAAGGTCAGCCTGGAGGAGATGGGCGGGGCGCGGATGCACACGGGCGTCTCCGGCTGCGGGCACCAGCTCGTCGACAGCGACGAGGAGGGGATCGCGGTTGCGCGGCGCTACCTGTCCTACCTGCCGAGCAGCTGGGAGCTCCAGGCGCCCGCCGCGCCGCCGGCGCCTGCGCGTGCGCCGGGCGATGGGCAGGCCATCGGCCAGCTGATCCCAGCGGATGAGAACAAGCCGTTTGACATGAAGGCGCTGATCGACGCGCTCATCGACGCGGAGTCGCTGCTCGAGATCCATGCCCGCTGGGCGAAGGAGCTGATCGTCGGCTTCGCCCGGCTGGAGGGGCGGGCGATCGGGGTCGTGGCCAACCAGCCCAAGCACAAGGGCGGAGTCCTGTTCTCGGACTCGGCCGACAAGGCCGCCCGCTTCATATGGACGTGCAACGCCTTCAGCGTGCCGCTGCTGTTCCTGGCGGACGTGCCGGGCTTCATGATCGGGACGATGGTCGAGCGCGAGGGCATCATCCGCCACGGCGCGAAGATGATCAGCGCGGTCAGCGAGGCGACTGTGCCAAAGATCTCCGTGATCGTGCGCAAGGCCTATGGCGCGGGGCTGTATGCGATGGCGGGCCCGGCCTTCGATCCCGACTGCTGCCTGGCGCTGCCGAGCGCGTCGATCGCGGTGATGGGCCCCCAGGCGGCGATCAACGCCGTCTACTACAACCAGCTGCAGTCGATCGAGGATCCAGACGAGCGCGCCCGCCGCATCGAGGAGCTGCGCCGGGAGTACGCCGAGGACATCGACATCCTGCACCTCGCCTCCGAGCTCGTGGTCGATGCGGTGATCGAGCCCGAGGAGCTGCGCTCAGAGCTCGTCCGTCGCTTCGCCCACGCGGCCTCCAAGCGGCGCCCGTGGCCGGCCAAGCGCAACCCGGTCACGCCGGTCTAAGAGCCTTTTTTTTGGGAGACGCATTGGCGCCTCCCTCCAACAGCGCTTTCGGCGCCGGTCACCACAGCGGCCGGCGCCGCATCGGGTATCGCTCTATGCGGGCGACGGCGCCTCGGGGAAGGACGGGCCCGACGTGCCGGCCGCGCGCGTCTGCTCGTCCTGGAAGGGCGGGTAGGTCTCGGTCAGAAGGAACAGGTAGGCGTCGCTGCGCGCCGTGTAGGAATTGGCGAGGACCATCAGGTCGAACAGCCCGCGCGGCATCTTGCCGATCACGACGATCACGATCCATGCGGCGAACGCGCCGATCTCCAGCAGCAGGTTCATCACGTATCGCAGGATCACGATCGGGATCGCGAGGATGATGCGCAGCAGCGTCTTCAGGCGGCTGTAGCTCTCGAGCGGCCCCGTGAACTCCATCCGCACCGGGTAGGACTCATCTGGCGCTCCGTTGAGCGGCGGGTAGACGTCGGTCAGCAGGACCGCGTAGGCGGTGAAGCGGGCCACGAAGCGGTTGAAGCCCGCCACGAAGTCGTACAGGCCCTTCGGATAGCGGCCGGTGAGGACGATCGCAAACCATGCGATCAGGATCGCGATGGAGGCGATGATGCCGAACACGTACAGCACGATCGCGACGGGAATCACCAGGATCAGGCGGAAGAACGCGGTCAGGCGATTACGCTGCTCGCCGTAGTCGGCCTCGAAGGTGACGGGATAGGACACTAGATGCTCCTCCTGTTGCGGTTCGCAGTGATCTCCCCGCGTCCTCCGAGACCTTCGATAGCGAGTTGCACCATCCCCCCGATCTCGAACGACGCTCCTTTGTAGATCCTAAAGCGCGTATCGGCAGGCGCCAACGGATTTTCAATAGATTGCCGGCAAGATGGACGCCGTCGAGATCGCCTTCGCCGGGATCGCCCGCCAGGCGGAGTTGATCGCCGCCGGCGAGATCTCCTCACGCGAGCTCGTCGATGTCTGCCTGGAGCGGATCGAGCGCCTGGATCGATCGACGCTCGGCCAGCAGCTGAACGCGTTCCGAGTCGTGTTTGGCGAGCGAGCGCGGTTGGAGGCCGACCAGGCGGATAGGCGCCGCGGGGCGGGGGGCGATCGCCCGCTGCTGGGGGTGGCGATCGCCGTCAAGGACGACATCGACGTCGCCGGCGAGGTCACGGCGTACGGCACCAACGCCCATGGCGGGCCGGCGGCGGCGGACGCCGAGGTGGTGCGCCGCCTGCGCGCGGCGGGCGCGGTGATCATCGGCAAGACGAACGTGCCCGAGCTGACGATCTGGCCGTTCACCGAGACGGCGACGTTCGGCGCGACGCGCAACCCGTGGGATCGCCAACGCGCGCCCGGGGGCTCGAGCGGCGGCAGCGCGGCGGCGGTCGCTGCGGGCCTCGTGGGCGCGGCGCTGGGCTCCGACGGCGCGGGCTCGATCCGCATCCCGGCCGCCTGGTGCGGCCTGTTCGGCCTGAAGCCCCAGCGCGGTCGCGTCTCGACGGCGCCACGCGTGCGGCCGTGGCATGGGCTGTCGGTCAACGGCGTGCTGACGCGCAGGGTCGCGGACACCGCGCTCTTCCACGACGTCGCCTCGGGCGCGACCGACGCCGACGCCGACAGCGCACCGGCGCCCGCGGTCCCGTTCTCGCAGGCTGCAGGCAGTCCGCCGGGAAGGCTGAAGGTCGCGTTCTCAACGCGGGTTCCCCTCGGCGCGATCTCAAGCCTCGACGCTGACGCGGCGCGCGCGCTTGGAGAGACGGTCGAGCTGCTGCGATCGCTCGGACACGAGGTCTCCGAGCGCGACCCCGACTATGGCCCGGGCGCGCTACCGGCGGTGAGCGTCCGCTACCTGCGCGGGATCCACGACGACGCCCGCGCGATGGCCTATCCGCAGCGACTGGAACGGCGAACTCGAGGGATGGCGCGGCTGGGCGGGCTGATCCCGCCGGCGCTCCTCGAGCGGGCGCTCGCCGGCGAGGCGGAGCTCACGCGGCGGCTGAACGGCGTGCTCGAGGATCACGACGTGTTGCTGACGCCCGCCACGGCGACGCCGCCGCCGCGGATCGGGCAGCTGCAGGGGCGCGGCGCCCTATGGACGCTGAACGCGGTCGGCGGGATGGTTCCCTACAACGGCGTCTGGAACGTGACCGGCCAGCCGGCGGCCTCGGTGCCGGCCGGCTTCGGCTCCGACGGGCTGCCGCGCGGCGTGCAGATCGTGGGGCGTCCGAACGACGAGGCGACGCTGCTGTCGCTGGCCGGGCAGATCGAAGCCGAGCGCCCGTGGGCGCAGCGGCGCCCGGCCGAGTTCTCGTGAGCGAAGCCGACGCGCTGCTCGAGGTAGCGGTCGAGGCCGCCCGGATGGCGGGCGCGCTGCTGGCCGAGCGCGCGCGTCACGGCGCCGAGCGGGAGGTTGCCAGCAAGAGCTCGCCGACGGACCTCGTGAGCGAGGCGGACCTCGCCTCAGAGCGCGCGATCCGCGCGCTGCTCGGGAAGCGGCGCCCGCAGGACGGCTTTGTGGGAGAGGAGGGAGGCCGCTCCGAGGAGGGGGAGAGTGGGCTGAGCTGGGTCGTGGACCCGCTCGATGGCACCGTCAACTTCCTGTTCGGGATACCCCAGTGGTGCGTGAGCGTCGCGGTGCGCGACGGCCGGGGAACGGTGGCGGGAGCGGTGTATGACTCCAACCGCGATGAGCTGTTCACGGCTACGCGAGACGGCGCTCCAACGCTCCAGAGCCCCGCTGGCGTCGCCGCGCTGGCGGGTCCGCGGAGGGGAGGGGATCTCGCGACGGCGATGGTCGCCACAGGGCTGGCCTACGACGCGAGCGTGCGCCGGGCGCAGGCGACGGTGCTCGAGCGGCTGGCTCCGCGCGTGCGCGACATCCGCCGCTTCGGCAGCGCCGCGCTGGATTTGACGTGGACCGCGGCCGGGCGCTACGACGCGTACTTCGAGCGGACGGTCAAGCAGTGGGATATCGCGGCCGGCGCGCTGATCTGCGAACGCGCGGGGCTGCGGCTGCTCGAGCTGCCGGTGCACGAGGACCTGCCGTGGGGGATCCTCGTCGCCCCGCCGGCGCTGTCTGAGGGGCTGTTGGAGTTGGTCGGTGGTCCGTGATCACCAGGGGAGGGGGGGCGAGCTTGAGCGTCGAAGTCAACGACAGGGAGCTGGCGAGGCGCACGGTGATCGTCGCGTGAGGGGCGTCAGCGGTGCACCGGCAGCGGAGCTCGCGACGGTCGACCTGACCGACGCCAGATGGCACGAGGACGGGCCGCCGCACGAGCTGTTCGCGCGCATGCGCGCCGAGGCGCCCGTGCGCTGGAACCCGCTACCCGACGGGACCGGCGCCTGGTCACTGACGCGGCACGCCGACGTCTCGGCGGTCAGCCGTGACACGGACACGTTCTCCTCCAGCCGCGCCGGGATCTTCCTGCACCCCGACCAGGTCGTCCCGCTCGAGCTCACGCGCAACCTGCTGCTCTACAAGGACCCGCCGGAGCACACGAAGTACCGGCTGATCTTGCAGACGGCGTTCACTCCACACACGGTGAGCGCCCTCGAGGACGCCGTCAGGGCGCGCGTGACGCGCACGATCGATGCGGTGATCGAGCAGGGCCGCTGCGACTTCGTGAACGACATCGCCGTGCCGATCCCACTCGGCGTGCTCACCGAGCTGATGGGTGTCCCGGAGGCGGACATCCCCAGGTTCCTCGAGTGGACCGAGCGGATCGAGGCGGCCCAGCGCGCGCCTGCGCCGAATGGCGCAGTCGAGGTCTTCGGCGAGATGGCCGGCTACCTGCACGAGCAGATCGAGCGCCAGGCGAAGGAGGGACAGAGCGAGTCGCTTGTCATGCGCCTGTCCGCTGCCGAGGTCGACGGCGAGCGCCTCAGCGACCCCGAGATCCTCGTGTTCTTCGGCCTGCTCGCATTCGCCGGAAACGACACGACGCGCAACACCGCCGCGACGGGCATGCTCGCGCTGCTCGAGCACCCGGACGAGCTCGCCGAGCTGCGCGCCGACGCCGCGCTGATCCCGCAGGCGGTCGAGGAGATCCTCCGGTACACATCGGTCGTCAAGTACTTCGTCCGCACGGCGACCCGCGACGTCGAGATCGGCGGGCAGAAGATCGCCGCGGGCGACCGCGTGATGATGTGGTACTCCTCCGCCTCGCGCGACGAGCGCGTGAACGATGACGCCCAGCTGTTTGACATCCACCGCGTCAAGCCCGATCACAAGGCGTTCGGGGGCGGCGGCCGCCACTTCTGTCTCGGCGCCGGTCTCGCGCGCCTGGAGCTGCGGACCATCTTTGAGGAGGTCATACGCCGGATGGGCGACCTCGAGCCGGCGGGACGAGCCGAGCGCCTGCCGTCCTCATGGGCCAATGGCCTCCTCGCGTTGCCTGTCCGCTTCACGCCGGGCCGGCGCGAGAGGGGCGCGTCGCCGGGCTCCTGAAGCAGGTGCGGCGGGTGGGATTCGAACCCACACGCCCTTACGGACAAGGCCTTTTGAGGGCCTCGCGTCTACCGTTCCGCCACCGCCGCACGCTGGCGATTCAGTGTATGCGAGCGCGTGCTCAGGTCGGGAGGGGCGTCGCTCAGACCGGTGGGGCCTTGCTCAGGCCGGGTGCGGCGGGGCGTCGCCGTAGAGCTCGGCTGCGGCGGCGGGGTCGCGGCGCTCGAGCTCGACGTTCCAACCCTGGCGGAAGCCGCGCATCGCGAACGCGACGAGCAGCATCTGCACGGGGACGATCAGCAACGTCAGCACACCTAGCAGACCGGAGTTGATGGAGGGCTCGGCGAAGCCGGACTTGTCCCGGGCAAACCAGCCCGGCCCCGCAACGAGCGCAAAGATCGCGAGCAGCACCGCGAGCACTGCGGCGACCGGCAGCACGCCGCGGTTCCAGCGGGCCGTGTAGAACGCGAGCGTGAGATAGATGGCGACGTAGCCGATCTGGATCGGCATGGCGGTGCTCTCCAGCACGCTCCAGCCGCCGATGGAGACGATCAGCACGAGCGCGGCGCTCGCGAGCAGCAGCACGATCACGGTCGCGCGCGTGGCCTGCACGACCGGCTTGCCGCGGTTGGGGTGAGTGATGATCACGCCGGCCGATGGCGGATCGGCCGGCGTCCGGCCGGAAGTGGAGGACATCGCGCAGATGACCATACAATCTTCAGCTGCCATCGTGTGCGCGCCATCGCGTGCGCGATCGGCCCTTCAGTGGCTGCGCGGCACGGCAAAGAGCCCGCCCAAGGGGGGCCGAGATGCCCACCATGCACGCGGACCGCCGGCGAACGGGCGCCGCGACGCACCCGAGATAGGCTCTGAAGGCCTTGCGGGCGTGGTGGAATTGGTAGACACGCCGGCCTTAGGAGCCGGTGGGCGAAAGCCCTTGGGGGTTCGAGTCCCTCCGCCCGCATCGACAGAAAAGGCCCGGTAATCCGGGCCTTTTCGTATTCTAAGGGACGCTGGCGGATCGGCCCTGACGCGGGTTGGGTAACATGATTGGGTAACATGCAGCTCAGCCTGCCCACCTACTCGCTACAGCTCCGCGCGCAGGGCACGCGGGCCTTCTACGAGGTCATGTTTCGCATCGACGGCAGGCAGGTCAAGCGCCGCGTCGGCCCCGCATGGGTCACGGCCGCCGGCAAGCCGCGGCGCGGTCGTCCGCAGGACGGCTTCCTGGACGTGGCCGGCGCGCACGACCGCGCTCGCGAGATCGTCGCCGAGCAGGCCGTCAAGGCGGCCGACCCGCAGGCGTCCGGTCCGACGTTTCGCGAGGTCGCGCTCGACTACATGCGGTGGCTTGAGCGGGTCAAGGGTGCGAAGCCCTCGACCCTGGCCGACCACGGCTACGCGCTCGCCGAGTCGAACGGGACGACAAGCGGACAGGTCATGCTCGCGCTCCGCGGCCGGCCCGCGGCGGAGGTCACTCCCCGCGACGTCGAGAACCTGCTCGACACGCTCGCCGCGTCGGGCGCGTCGCCCCGGACGATCAACAAGCGGCGCGCGCTGCTCGGCGCGGTGTTCACCTACGGCGTCAAGCGCGCCGGCCTGCCTGCCAACCCGGTACGCGCGACGGACAAGCGCCGCGAACCGCAGCAAGCGGCGCTCGACACCTACAGCGTCGCCGAGGTCGAGCGAGTCGCGGCGGCGCTGGCCGAGGGCAGGCACCGCGACCGGCGTGCAGCCCGCGAGGCTACCCGGGCCGAGGACGCTCAGGACGCCGAGCTGGTGCGCGTCGCGGCGTACACCGGGCTGCGACAAGGCGAGCTGCGGGCGCTGCGCTGGCGTGACGTCGGCGAGGGCGTCATCACGGTCTCGCGCGCGCTCTCGGCCGGCGTGGAGTCCGGGACCAAGGGCGGCCGCGTCCGGCACGTCCCGCTCGTCCCGCAGGCGGCCGAGGCGCTCGAGCGCCTGCGCGCGCGCGAGGATTTCACCGCGCCCGACGAGCTCGTGTTCTGCAACTGGCGCGGGCGCGCGCTTGACCCGAGCGCGCTCGTCACGAGGTTCAAGCGCGCTCGCGACGCCGCCGGGCTGCGGCCGCTCCGCTTCCACGATCTCAGACATACCTACGGCTCGCTGCTCGCGACCGGCGGCGTGCCGGTCACCGAGATACAGGCGGCCATGGGACACGCGGACCTCCAAACGACGGCGCGCTACCTGCACGCCCGCCAGGCGAGCGAGCAGGTCGATCGTTTCGCTCGGGCATTCGCTGAGGGCGGGGACAGACGTCCATCACCGCTTCGACGGCCGCCCGGCTGAAGCGGCGGTGCCGGCCGATTCGGACGGAGGGCAGCTCGTCGCGGGCGGCGTAGTCGTGCACCGAGCGCACGGGGATCTGCAGATATTCGGCGACCTCGGCTGCTGTCATCACGTCGTGTTGTTCCGCGCTCATGCCGTGGCCGCCGCTTGCTCTAAACCCGGGTTGGTCCTGATGGTCATCACCCGGAAGCCGAGCAACGTGCTCGCTGTGCAAGCCAATTTCCACCGAAGGGGCGGACCTCGGCGCCATCCGTGCGCTCCTCGAAGCTATCGCGAGCATCATGACCGAACGCCCTGACCCGTTCGCAGCCCTCGAGCGCTATTTCGCCGCGGCGACGATCGCGCACGAGTACCTCGCCGAGCTCCATCGCGAGCTCGGCGCGCTCGGCGCGGACAGTGCTCACACGCGGGCGCTGCTCGGTGAGTCGGCCGCGGTGGTCACCAAACGGATGCCGGGGCTGGCGCGCGAGCTGCGCCAGCTGGGGGAGGAGTGGGAGACACAGAACCTGCTCGACCCGCCCCGGGCGAAGCGCACGCTGCAGCTCGCCGAGACTCGCCTCATCGAAGCAGAGCCCGAGCTATCGGCGCTGCGAGCGCGCCGGAAGGCGATCGTCGCGGAGATGCAAGGGCTGCTCGAGCGAGCGCGAGGAAGCTAGCGCTCAGCGAGCAGCCAGACGAGCGGCCGCGGCGTCCTCATAATGCCCGGCCAGCGCCAAGCTCGCGTCGCGGACGCCCTTGATATCGCTCTGCTCCGCCTGGGCGCGCAGCTCACGGGCCCGAGCCTGCAGCTGCTCTGGGCTCTGCGTGCTGTCGCGCAGCTGATCCTCCATCGCGGCGAGCAGCCAACGATCCTCGTCATGCAACGACGGCCAAGGCGAAGTCGACACACGGTGATTGTACCGGCGTGTAGGTCGAACTCTTGGGGGCGAGACGGTGAGGTTCACGGACGGGGCCGCGGCGTCTCGAGCCGGTCTCCGCCGTTTGACGCTCAGCGGGAGCGACGCTCGCCTCCACGGAGTGGATCGCCAAAACGAGCGACCCAACGGCCATGAAGGAAACGCCAACGCCGCTCCCCTCGATGCGGCTGTAGACGCTTCGTCTGACCTGCCGGTACACGGACGCCGTCCTGCACGCGCGGTCATGTCACCCGCCACGCCGACGACCTCGCGTCCGCTCGCCTCATTGCCCTCGCCGCTCCGACAGTCCTCCGCCTCCCACTCCGCCATGTAGCTCTGTGTCCCAATCGGTCCTCTAGTAGTTGTTGCTCTCGACTCGCTACACCCTGCTGCCCGCTCGCTCCCGCTCACCACGCTGCATCTGGCCTCGCCACAAACATCTGTGATGTGTTGGTCGAGGAAGGGGGTCCCCGGGTCGAAGCGAAAGCGGAGAGGCGGGGACCCCCTTCCTCGGGCCAGCTGCAGAGCCAACTTTCCGGAGCGAGCGGGCAGCAGCCTGTGCGTTTGGGGGGTCGCTGTGTACCGACCCCTCTAACGACCCCCCGCAGCCATGCAACCCGGGGGGTGTCCGGTTCATATCCGGACACCCAACCGGACACCCGAGACGAATATGAAGGGCGCTGGGGACGACTGCTCGACGGTCTCGGACAGGTCGAAAATCATCGCTCCTGCACCGGCCGTCCAGCGTTCCAGGTAGCAAGGCGCTGAGGGTGCGCGGGACGGTGTTCAGCCTCATCCCCGTTGGCCGGCTTGTGAGGCAACCGCCTATTAGTGCTCCGTTAGCTCTTGCAGGAACTTCGCCCCGAGTGGGCGAATCCCTTCGCCGACTTGTCGTCGATGAAGGGAGCGACAATGGCGGCCGTGGCAGGGTTGAAGCCGACGCAGCTGCAGAGGGTGCGGGGACGGTTGGAGGCGTTCGCTGCGGAGATGTTCGACTCGATGCCGCGCAAGGATCAGCGCGGGTGGGGTGAGGTGTATCTGCGCGGGTTGATGATGGATGGGAAGCGCAAGTCGATCGAGCCGATGGCGGCGCGGCTCGAGGACGGGGATGAGCAGTGCTTGCAGCAGTTCGTCAACCAGTCGCCGTGGGATCCGGTGCCTGTGCGCCGGGCGTTGGCGCGGCGGATGGGTCGTGAGCTTGAGCCGCAGGCGTGGGTGATCGATGACACCGGGTTTCCGAAGTTCGGGAAGATGTCGGTCGGTGTCGCGCGGCAGTATTCGGGGGCGTTGGGGAAGGTCGGTAACTGTCAGATCGGGGTGTCTGTCAACGCTTGCAGTGACGAGGCTTCGTGCCCGCTGGTGGCGGCTGTTCATCCCTGAGGAGTGGGATGAGGACAGCGAGTCAAACCGGGAGCGCCGCGAGAAGGCGAAGCTGCCCGAGGACGTGCACCACGTCGAGAAGTGGCGGCTGGCGCTCGAGATGATCGACGAACTCTGCTCGTGGGGGCTTGAGCCGCCGGTCGTGCTGGGCGACGGCGCCTACGGCGATATCACCGAGTTCCGCTCGGGTCTTGAAGAGCGCGAGCTCGAGTACGTCCTCGACGTCAAGGGCGGCACGTCGGCCTACAGCGAGGAAGTTCAGCCCGAGCGCCCGGAGTGGAAAGGCGCGGGGCGACCGCCCAAGCCGCGCTATCGCAAGGAGCCATCCTCGCTGAAGGAGCTGGCGCTTGCCGCCGGCAAGCAGGCCGCCGAGACTGTCACCTGGCGGGAGGGCACACGCGGCAGGATGACCTCGAGGTTCCTGGCGCTGCAGATCCGTCCGGCGAACATCCAGTTGCGCAACAACGCCAACCGAAACGGCGAGGAACTTCCGGTCCGTTGGCTGCTGGCCGAGTGGCCCTCAGACAAGGACGAGCCGACCAAGTACTGGCTCTCCAATCTCCCGCCCGGCACGCCGCTCAAAGATCTCGTGCGGCTCGCGAAGCTGCGCTGGCGGATCGAGCACGACTACCGCGAGCTGAAGGACGCACTCGGGCTCGATCACTTCGAGGGCCGAACCTACCGCGGCTGGGACCATCACGTCACCCTCGTCTCGATCGCCCACGCGTTCCTCACCCTGGAGCGAACCCGACGCCCGCCAGCCAGGGCGGCAGCCTGACCCTCTTCGGAATCGTCAGGGAGCTCCAAGCGCTCCTGGCCTGCTGGCAGGGCACCTGTCCGATCTGCCGCAGAGAGCTGCCGCCCGACCACCACCTACGAGCACCACCAACCTAACGGAGCACTACTATCGGCGTGTTCCGGCGCCGGCGCTGGGCGCTGAGGACGATGTTTTTCCGATGTTACGTTTAGCTCAATGACACGAGCCGAGCTACACCGCCTTGTAGACGAGCTACCCGACGAGAGCGTGGATGCTGCCGGCATCCTGCTCACGCGCGCCCAGGATCCGATGGTGGCAGCCCTCGAGGCAGCTCCGCTTGACGATGCCACTTACACCGAGGACGACCGCGCAAGGTCCGACGCGGGCTGGGCGGCGTACGAGCTGGGCGAGGCGATCAAGGTAGGCGAGCTGCTTGTGGAGTCGAAGCCTGACGCCTGAGCTGCCCCGGTGATCGCGTCCGCGGAGTACCTTCCCAGCGTGGGTGTCGAGCACAGCAGCCGCCAAGAAGAACGCGCCGGACGTCAGAAGGCGAGAGCGCTTATCGCCGACTATCACGAGCAGCAGCTGCTCGCTCTGCTCGAGCACGTTCGCGGCGGGTTCACGCGACTGGACTGCGGCGAGATCGATGCGTTCGAGCTCGATGAGCTGATCCACCGCTACAAGCGCTCGGCGCGCGAGCTCTGGAAGTTCTGCGGCCAGACCGGCGGCGGCTGGGTGCGCGCAGCGCGTACGCTCGAGTGGCTCCGCGAGGAGGGCGACTAGCCCGATTGGTGGCAAGCCGGCGATACGCCCCGCCGACGATCGTAGTAATCCCCCGCGGCGGTTACCGCGCTTTTTGCGGCAGCGATGGGTCCATGTCGTGTGTTCTGATCCCACGGGAGCAACGCGAGGAGAGCGGCGGGCAACGCGCTCGCAATCGGGGACAAAGCAGCAGCCAGCCGCGTGCTGCCGGGCGCTGCTGCTAATCGTCGTGGGTGTCGCGCAAAGGCTGGCGGCCGGGTGACAGCGACGTTGGTGGCGCCAATCGCCCCGACTGAGGTGTGTGTCACTCGGCCCGTAGGTGCTGCCCGGCGGACCGATCGCCGCTCGGGCCGTCTTTCAGGCCGCTGCGACGGCTATCTGGTGCTTGTGGAGCTTCAGTAGGTTGTGGGTGGCGGTGATCAGCCGCCACTCCGAGCGTGCGGCGGATCTGCCTCGTCGCTGAAACTGATTGATGCGCCGGTTGTGCTTGGTCTGTGCGAACACCGGCTCGAC